>Ga0181390_1001297_pt1 | contig 11083 bp, 7 predicted proteins | sample 13SPOviralmetaG_FD_130085 | JGI IMG/M metagenome (GOLD analysis project Ga0181390, IMG submission 130085) | Marine viral communities from the oligotrophic San Pedro Time Series (SPOT) site, San Pedro Channel, CA, USA - 13 SPOT_SRF_2010-07-21 | ecosystem: Environmental > Aquatic > Marine > Strait...
GAGAGAGATAACGAGTGGAGGGAGATCTTCGACCCTTCTTGGCGTAATCTAGAACCAGAAGATGGAAAACAATATTATGAGGAACTCAAAGAAGAAAACGAGAAACTCAAAGATCAACTTAATTTTATATTCCCAAGCACAGAAGAACAAAATGTTATTGCTAAATATCAAGTCGATAGAACCAATAGACTAAGGGAGATCGAGAAACTTAAAAAGGAAATCAAGGAGTATGAGTTTGAAAGTTGCGAAAGTGTCGTGACGACTCAAAAAGTTTACGGGCAAGCATTCGCCATACAAGCAGAGCGAGACAAACTTCAAAAAGAAGTCGATGAGGATCTCAAACCAACAATCGAAGATATGGAGAAGGGGATGGACGATATCGCAAGAGCTGCTGGTGTTCCAGAGGAAGATAAGAACTTTGGTCACTTTCAGTTGACTATCAATGCGATCGAGCAACTCAAAGAAGACATACAACAATACAAGGATACACTCGAAGAACACTTCGTTCATTACGACAATCTAAAAGAAGAAAAGAAACAAGACGAAGAAAAGATTTCTCAACTCGTAAAGGTCACAGATCAACTTGCTGAGAAGTTCTTGAAGCATTACAAAGAAACAGACACAGATATTATGTTCATTGGAAGAAAAACTGGTTATGTTCTCGGCAATATGGTAGATCACCTGATGGAAGGATACAAGAAACTTGAAAACGAGGCGAAGGCGTGGAACATTATCAATCACGGAGCAGATTGGCAGAATATACGAGACTTGTGCGATGAAGATATGCGAGAAGCACTCATCAAAACAGGTGAATGCGATAAAGAAGATTTTGAATGAATATTCGAGTAGGTTCAGTAGTTAGAAATTTGATAATGAGTTAGAAGATATTTTTTATCAAAATACACAGAAGTATTCTTACAGAATGCCTGCTTTCAATATGAGCGAAGCACGACTGAAAACTATCAAGAAACTCCAAGCAGAAATCGAGGCGAAGGAAAAAAAAATCAAGAAACTCGTAGAATATACAAACTCACTGACAGTTCAGGCGAACGCCGATAACGAATCTCTACAAGAAAAGAACAAGAAACTCGAACAAGAGAACTCTATGCTCCGCGACCTACTACAAGACAGAATGCCTGTGGGTTGTATCGCTGAAACTACATACCAACCAGTTCTCGCCGAAAATGAGAAACTCAAAGAACAAATCGAGGAACTCAGAGAAGAACTTCTATACTATCGGTTCTCTACCTACACCCTTGACAGGGGTGGAGATTGCGACCTGACGAAAGAAGATGTAGATAACTTTACAGACGAGGAAGCACTGCGGAAGACTCTCTATGAGAGAATAGGATACGATGAAGAATCAGAAGAAGAACCAGATCAATAAATAAGTAGGTTCACTAGTTAGAAATTTGATATTTAGTTAGAAGATATTTTTTATCAAAATACACAGAAGTATTCTTTCGAAGATGGCTGTTACGACAGGACATCTGAATCTACTCTCTTGGATCCAAGAAAAAGACTACGACGTTTGGTTGTATCTGTACGAAAATTATCTCGTTCACATTATGAATCAAAAAAAGACGCTTCCTGAAATCCATCGACCTCTCCAGTTCAAAAGGATGTTTAAAAACCTTCAAAAAGCGTACAGCGACCCACAGTTCGCCCCACACGAATCAATGTGTTATGCTCGATATGTCGGCGGGAAATACGACATTTCTCTGCCCTACCGAGGCAAAGCTTGGCATCACGAACGGAATAACTATTGGGTCGCAGGATTGAAACTTAAAGAAAGAGATTTAGATATGTGGAGTAATCGGGGGGCACCTCCTGCGATGATAATGGATCAGGTGTCGAAAGATGATCTCATTGAGAAGTGTAAAGAATGTGAGATAGATTACAGGAAGTCGTGGAACAAAGGTAAAATAATGAAAGCGATATTGAATCATCCAGATAATTAATCCTCTTCGTCGCTGAATACAAAACTCCAGAAACCATCCTCATCAATATGAACTTTAAAATCTTCTTCTTCTATTTTTTTATGAGAATTAGGAGGCTCACCTTCATCGATCTCTTCATCGCTAGACGATGCATCTTGTTCAAAATCGCTATCATCTTTTTCTTCAAGGAAGGGTTTGATCTCCCCAACTAAGTCTTGTAAGAACTCTGATAAATCGTTTCGATCAACAGAATCGCATAAATTAATTACTTGATAATATTTCTCCATTTATTACTTCTTTACAAAAAAATCAATCTTAATGTTTAAATATTATTGGGGGGCGTCGTGGGGCGTAATATAAGACACTAATTTCAAGGTTTGTAAATCTCTCATAGAAAATACAATTCCTTATACGAGAATATGATTTTTAAAAAAGGGGGTATAATATTACGCCTTAGGACGCCCCCTATTTTTTCTGTTGATTTTGTTGTTCCATAATTGTTTGGGCGAAGTTTAGATCTGTATTTATTTTCTTATCAATACGATATATGACTCCAGAATATTGATCGACTTGTGCTGGTGAACCATCTGGATCTAAAATTGCAGTCCTTACCTCTGTCAGGACCGTTGGTTTCGTAACTGTGAAGACTGTACCTCCTCCTGAGTAATTGATAAAATCTCCTTCAGCATTATATTTATCTACGACTGCCATTACCGCCATAGGATTTGATTCACGATAATAATTAGCATCACTTAAAATATTTGATGAAAGAAGGAAATAACCTCTCAATTGTTTTCTTGGAAGACTATCGGCCGTTATGGCGGTTGATACAGCAGCGATAACTATTGTATTCACATCTTTATAATCTGCTGCTTTTGCGGTGATCATCCAACCAGCAGTCTCAGCATAATCTGTCGCCAATGCTTGTTGTGTTGTATATACTGTCGTTCCAAAAGGATTGACATTATACTCTGGAACATCGACAGAAGTGACTAAGGCATTTGTTGTCGCACCTGAAACATTAACGATAACATTATTCATCCTTGTATTTATATTTCCTACGATCGAAGCATTAGGATAAAATTGTCGATAAGAAAAACCTAAAATCCCCCAAAGACTCTCATCCCATAAATCTTCTGTCACACCCATATCAGTAATAGTTATTCCACAATGACTATCCATAATAATATCTCTCTCCATATTTGGATTGGGTTCTGGTAATGAATGACTAACACTTCCTTTCTTTGTCACATTAATTTTAGGGAAAGGCATCATAGAAGGAGACCAACAATTATATTGATCGACTTTATTAATTTTATAGCAATCTGAGTCAGCACCAGTCGCAGGAGGAGGAGCAATCTCATTAGTATCAGGACTGGGATCACCTGAATTAAAATAATTACCTATTTTCTCTGCTGTATGAAGATTCTTGAACTCAAATCGATTCTGAACTGTATCAAAATTAAGTAAAGGATTATCAGCACCGACATAGCATCCTCGAGCGATATCAAAAGCAACTTTTTGCTGATGACCATAAAACATTGCTTTTGTATATCCTGTATTTAATAAGATCGCCGCATTACCATAAGCATTGAAATGATAATCATATCCTATTCTTCTTGCTCCACCATCATAATAAGGAGAACCTTTAATTTTTGTTCCTGAGATAAACGGCCATCCTGCGACAGCACCAGCCTCAGGAACATCAGGATTTTTACCAGCGATTCTTGTACCATCTTGGAAAATATTCGGATGTATTCCTCCTATCCTTTCTGTTGTTAATGCGATAAAATCACCATCGGGACCGCCGACACCTTGTTGATATTTTCTTGCGAAACCGTACACTAAATTATGATCTCCATTTCCATCACTGAGATCTGGTCCTAAATTAGCCGAAGAAGCATTATAATAAATATAAATCGGTAAGGAAGATAAATCATAAGGATATTTATCATATTTAGTGTGATCTGATGTAGAGAATGTTTGTGATACTTTCGAACCATTATATGTCAAAGGATTATCAGGCATATGATTCATTTCATTCCCTAACGCTGATTTCGCCATATCTACATTTAATTTTTGCTCGTAAGAGGTAGCTGAACCATTAAGAACTAAATGATCTGTAAGAGTCGAAGCAGAGTAAGGATTGATATGTAGGAAACGAGCGACATCTTCAAAAGATGCATTCAGTGAAGCAGAAGTTTCTCCAATCGATGTGAGAAAATCATCATTATAATTACTATTACTTTCACGATTCCCTGAGATTAATTCTCGATAAAACTTCCCTTGAACTTCAAAGAAATCTCTCAAGTTTTCTAAGTTCTCAGGAGTCCATTCTAAACTGGTTTTTATGACAGTATTTGATCCAGCAACAAAAGTAATATCCTCTGTAATATGAAATCCATTACTGAAGTTTAATTTTCTTCCTGCGACAACTAATTCAGGTCTTTTGAAACCAACATAAGAATAATTATTGATATAATTGAATGATTGAATAGTTAAATCTTCTGTTGAGGATGGACGATGATTTTTTCCATAGATAAAACTATCCCAAGCATTAGTCTCAAAAGATATAGGATTACAAGCGGGGAACTCTTTATATAATGTTGAATCAATTTTATTTGCGTAAACATCTGTTCCACCCGAAACTCCTCTATGATTCCATCGTAATGGTTGAGGATCATTCGATTTAATTAATGTATCTGTGAGTGTTGCTGCGATATTTGAAGGTGTATCATATCCTACTCCCACTTCAAGATCGATCTTCTTCATAAAGGGAATATAATCCTTCATTGCGGGATCTCTGAAACTGGTTTCAATATTTTGAGTCGCAGCACTATCATTGAATACTCGGCTTTCAAGATATTGACTTTTAAGTTCATCAGCATCAGTTCCTGTGATAAACTCAGGTGCCCATACAATCTTATCTTTGACAAAAATAGTATATCTACTATTATCTTGCTTTAATTTCCTTAGGATTGCGGAACCATTACAAGTTGCTGCTGGAAGACCAGTTGTCCCATCGAATACTGGAGTATTGATCGTTTCACTAGCGGATGTGACATACATAAGAGAATTACCAGATGCCGTCGGATTCCAATCGGGAGCATAGATATGTGATGCATCTTGAGAGAAAGTATTTAATCCTGTATTTTGATGATCTGGTCTTGTCCAGTATTCAGAAGCATTTGGGTAGGTCACACCTCCGGGAGATATCGAACCAAATCTTCTGGGGAGAGTAATATTCATTTCTCCATTTGTATTTTTATAGAACTGAACTGCGATCGATACTTTATTATCTTGAATAGGAATCGTATCAGTTATATTTGAAAACTCTTGTATCCCATAACCATCAGGGAATGGTAAAACATAAGTTTTATACTTCTCTCCAAATCCTACAAAAGAAGTATTCGAAACATTCGTATACCTTATTTGTGTGTTTTTCCCTATATCTTTTCCTTTGAACTCGATCACTGAAGCACCAGCACCTCTTTCAGAGATATATGCTGAATTGACTGAAACAGTATCTCCAATATTAAGATGTATTCCATTCGCCACTTTATTTGTGTAAAGTGAGTTATCTGTATCAGATAATTTCGAGGCATTATATTCCTCACTTGATAATCTGTTACAATCTAAAAGAAGAGTTTGTGTGTATCCACTCATTTATAAAGAGTAAGTTATTTTTTTTTTAGTAATTAAGATAATTAAGCAAGGGCGGTGAAAACATACCCAGCATTTAATTGTGTTATCTTAACAAGTTCAATCCAAGATCTCTGCGTGTAACTAGGACCATTATCAAGAGAATCATATTTGAAGAAACATTCAATACCTCTTGAATTAATTCTTTCATTTCGATTCAGACGATTTGCTAACCAACCAAAACGACCAAAGAGACCTCTTCCACCCAATGCCGATCCAGCACGACCAGAACTCTGTTTATATCCCATAAACTTATCATCTGTTAAAGCAACACCCTCAGCAGAATACTCTTCACGAGTAACGAAAGGAGGTACACCTTCTGCCTGAGCGACATTGTGGAAATGGCGAGCCGAGTTCTTGACATCAACAGGATATAAGAATCGATCATTATATTTGATATTGTATGTGATCGAACCATTTTTCTTCGCACCATTGGGAGCGTCACCAAAGACATATCCTGGTTCTGGAACCATAGCGTGATACTTATTGAGAATACTTCTATCATCTGCAGCGTCTGCTTGGACGCCAGTGATGACCTTAGTCACTATACGACCAGCACCACCAAGATTTCTTATCTGTTGCTGAGCTGCTGTCCCACTCGTCAATGAAACCTTCGAATGACGATAATCAAAATGATTAATAGTTATCTGCTGATTTGCTTGGGCGTAAGCATCCATCATCTGCTGAGGATAGTAAATGTAATCAGCAATAAACTTAACTTCATCCTGATCAATTGCGTATGCTGCTGTCGCAACTTCAGAGGCAGATTGGCATCTTTCGCCAGCATCAGCAAAGTGTAATTCAATCGAGACTTGTTCCTTCATCATATATAATGGGAGCTGAGTCTGTTTTAACATAGGGAAAAGATCACTCAAAGCAATCTGTAAGACTGGACTATTCTTGACATTTGCGAACTGTGGAAGTCGTACATCATCACCATCATATTCTTTACCAGTCGCAATACCATAAGTTGGTGCTTTTGTATCATTCGTAGCACCGCCATCAGTATCAGTTGCGTCGCTGTATCTGAACTCGTGACAGATCGAACGACCACTCTGAGGAAGTTCACGTTCTAACTGATGTTCGTTGTTAATGAAAAGAGATTTATATGTTGAAAGGAAATTGTATCCATCGATCTCTTGAAGAGTTTTAGTTCCAACCTTCAAAGCACATCTTTTAATCAAAGAAGCAACTCCAACATTAAGAGGAAAGAAACGGTCAGCACCGTCGGGGGCAGTCACAGCAAGAGTAATCTTAGAATGACTGTGTAAGATCCCTTTATTTAATAGAACAAAACGACAAAACTTATCAGAAATCACAACTGGCTCTGTGATCGAAGTTTCAACATCAGTCGCAGTCGAAGTTTGCATTGGCGAGACCTTTAAGAGATCGGGAACCATTTGGTCGTTAGCAACGGGAGCACGCTCAACCATAGAAGTTTCAGTATCAGCAGAATCAAGACCTTGAGAAATAGACTTATCCATCTTTTATAAAAGAGAATAATAAAAAAAAAAGATTAAATAAAAGTTTTTTAAATTAAGACATAACTTGAAGACCTCCGGGGCCGAACACGAGGGTATTTTTATTATGAACAAAGAGATAGAATGCCTGAGGAGAATCAGTAGTTAAATCCAAAGACATATTTAATCCAAAGTTCACGTTGCGGAAATCAACACCTTGATCGCTGACTCGATCATAAGCAATACCAATACCAAAACCACAACCACCATCAGCGAAGTCCTTGTCGAAACGTGCCGAATCAGAGTAACGAGTATTGACTTGATTGATAGAAGTTCTCTTGATATCAGCAAACTTCACGAGAGAATCCATATAGTAATATATAATCTGCGGATCAATTGTTTTATTCGTAGGATCAGTCGCCTGAAGAGTATCCACATTGAAATCGAGAGGGAACTTACTTCCATTACGAGTAAAGAATAATTCTTTAATTTCTGCCTTTTCTCCATTAGTGTTTGTAGGGTAGAGTGTTGCGAGACCATCAAATTTATAATTATTGATATGACTCGCTGGAACAATATTCGCAAAACAACCCAAGACTCTGGATAGACCCAGTTGAAAGTTGATAATACCATTCGCAGAGTTAATTGTCTGATAATAAGAGTTAATGGAATTGTATTCAAATGTTCCAGAACTTCTGCTCTTCAAAGTCTGGAGAGTGACAGGATCTGGTTCAAGTGTCTCACAGCAAAGAGTAATATTCTCAAACTCATAGAAGGCGTCAGTGATAGCAGCAGAAGTATCACTATTCGAATGGAATACCTGCTGGTCTGGTGCGAGATGTAATTCAATCAATAGACCACCGACTGCCTCTTGCATCAGAGGGATTGGATTGCGACCATTGAATAAACCACAAGGGAGAGCACAGCAGAAATGATTTCCAGTAGTATCCTGAGAAGGAATATTTACAACTGATTGAGTCTGAGCGTCATAGTTAGGTAAGACAAGAGCACTAGTATATAAATGTCCCATATTATCTTGTGCTGAGGAAGTTACTGGAAGATAAGAAGAAAGGAATCGATTGTAATGACGAATTGTCTCAATAGTCTGTCCCGTCTTTTGAGACTTGATCGTAAGAGTATCAATTGTCGAATAAACTCCCAACTTCTCACTCATAGCCAGAGGATCCGCAGAAGTGGTATCAGTTCCCTCAGATAGGAAAGCACGGAACTGACCCGTGAATCTTAGAGTATTTCCAAGGAGCATAGCATCCTGTTCTCCAATGATAAATTGAATCACTGGATTACCATTACGATAGGAGACGGTAGAATTAGCGGTCACATTGCTGGGAACGATTTCAAGATTATGCTGAGTCGCTGTTGCCATATTTTATGATATGACACTTAAAAAAAAATAATTTATTTAATTTAAAATTATGGAAGTTCTATCTTTATGGATTCACATACTAATAGTAGCGTTATACCAGAACGTCAACAGATCCTTGCTTGATTACTAATCTACGAAGATGAGCAACGAAGTTCATCCAGAGGTGAGGTTTAGCAGGTCCCGAAGCACCAGTGTATTCGACCATCAAATTGAAATCTTTTCCACGAGCATCATACACAGCATTCTGTCCAAGAGCAAGAGCACGACCAATGAAGAAATTATCACGGAATGCTCTGAAAGATAGAGGTTCAATGTCTGCCATAGCAAGAGCCTTCTCCGCCTCGATACACCACTGCTGCGATATCGAAGTGCGATTAGAGATCTTAGAAGTATCAACCTTTCTTGAAGGATTGATCTTGCCATCATAGATCAACTGATAGTTCTGGAGTTCATCAGCAATTCCTACTAATCCAGATCGATTCGAGCGATTGACTACATCGTCAGGATCCTCATCAATCAAATAAGTATCCGAGCAAGACAATGCCTGTTTTCCAGTGTAAACACTCGCATCTGTAGGAACACAGAGAATCGAAGAGGCACGACTTTCGATAAGAGGTAAGCGAATATTAGCAACTAAATCACTTACAACTTGAGAGTATCTGTAGTTAGTGTAGGAACGATAATCATAATTCATTGTACCTCCTTCCTTCATCATCTGCATCATTGAGTTCTCGTATCCATCTGGGACAGATATCTGAGCGACAACCATATTAACATCAGATACTGTGTATGTCGGTTCAAATGTTGCCTTCTTCTCAACAGACTGAGAAATAAGAACTGCTACATTACCCGAATCCCCACCTACATCAACACCTAAGTTATTGGTAATATTCGCACTCAAAGTAATCTTTGTCTTAGTAGTTCCCACAACCAACGCATCAGATATTTGCTCGATTCTTGTAATATGGACATCACTCGTAGTGAATGAAGTATTATCTGCGAGTGCTAGGGCAACTGATTGTCCCACAACAAAAGGACAAGTATCAACAGAAGTTTGATTCTGAGCTCTGTCAAGGAATAGTGTATCAGTCGTACCAGCACTCGCAAGGACACCCGCCGTAAGACCAGTACCAGAATCTGAACCATTCGTTGAGAAGAATATTGGATCTAAACCTAGACGACGATCCTTAACAGTGCTATCTAACTGACGGAATACCCTCTTCGAATCTTGAAGTAATATTTCCAAGAAAAGACCATCCGTCAGCACAACTGGAAATACTGCGTCATTACGGAAAAGACCAGTATTGAGTTCTAATTCAGCAGAAACAACCTGAAAGTCATCATTAGAGAAATCAGTTGTCTGAGTTCCGGATTGCTTTTCATAGAAAGGATTTGAGAAACAATTGGCACAATCAGTCTTAGTCGTACCCTTAGTTCCACGACAGGCGGGCTCATATCCAGTCGCACCATCAGTCAAGACACGTTTGTTAACCATATTTTGATTCTTCTCATAATCAAATCTTAGGGCAGTCAAAACATCATAACCTTCAATCTCTTCAAGGAGAGCAGTCTTACGACCCGTAAATACTCTTACAGATCGAATCAAAGAATGGAGACCAGTCTCTGCGTCTAACTGAAGACGACATACCTCACCAGCAGTTTCAGAGGGTAGAGCAATCGAAACATTCATCTTTAATTTAGTTTGACTTAAATCAACGAACTTCGAAGTCGGGGGAATGTAAAGATCTATACGACCCCCTGCTCTGTAATCGAGTCCATTCTCTGATGGAACAGATACGAAGGTTTGTCCTGTTTTAACTTTATCAGATGATACGAAAAATGACGACATTATTTTTATAAACAGACAAACATAAAAAAAATAAACTTTAATTTTCAAATAATCTTACTTTAGAATGCTCCCGAAGAACCAGTAATTTGCATCTTTGCCGATACTGGTGCCGAAGCAACGAGTCCCATAGACTGGAATGCTGGACTCACTTGGGTCTTTTGTATTCCTGCTCCATCTGGATCTTTAGTGGGATCTGTGATTGGAGCAGCATCAGATTGTTTCTTATCTTCATCTTTCGATAATCCATCTATTCCATCTATGACTCCACCTAATAAACCCACAGCACCTCCTAACAATTCCAAAGGAGGGAATGCGGTTCCAACAACATCGAGAGCAGCTCCTGCCATTTGAAAAGAATCACCCCACTTCTCTGCTGTATCATCATTCCCAAAGAAGTTTTTATTATCAGCAAGATTCGCAAATCCTTCACCCACATCTACTAGTCCTCCAAAATCTCCTATTGCTTTTCCACCTACTTCTGATACTGCTGAAAGACCTGCTTCTCCTAATAACGAAGAGGCACCAGGAACCTTAGATAATCCCCCTTTAATAATTGCTGCTCCTATCCCAGAAGATTCAATCTTACCAGCATCTTCAACCGCTGTAGCACCAGCTCCTGCTGCTCCTGCGGCATCTCCTGCGGCACCTCCTGCTGCTCCTGCGGCTCCTGCGGCATCTCCTGCTGCTCCTGCGGCGGCACCTGTGTCTTCCGCTGCTCTTGATGCTGCGGCGGCATCTCCTGCGGCAC
>Ga0181390_1001307_pt1 | contig 11042 bp, 19 predicted proteins | sample 13SPOviralmetaG_FD_130085 | JGI IMG/M metagenome (GOLD analysis project Ga0181390, IMG submission 130085) | Marine viral communities from the oligotrophic San Pedro Time Series (SPOT) site, San Pedro Channel, CA, USA - 13 SPOT_SRF_2010-07-21 | ecosystem: Environmental > Aquatic > Marine > Strait...
GTGTTTAATCCTAAAAATTGAGTTAAGTATTTAGATGTAGTTCTAGAATAATCGTGGTAGTATTCATCTAATTGAATTTTACCCTCTCTAGGTACAAAAGCTATGATACTTCGATAGCTTTGGAAATAACGCCCTTTAGGGGTGTATATTTCAAATTGATTTGCTACATGATTGCCACTTCTAGGGCTAGTCATTTGAGAAACTTTAATTTTAGTCATTTTTTTAAATTTAGTTAATATTAATTTGATTGGAACAAATATATATTTTTTTTAATAAATAACTATAAAAATCCTTTTTTTATTAAATATTTCTTTGTTATATGTTAATAACTATAAATCCAAAATCAAGGATTTAGAACCCCCCAAAACAATCTTATTGTAAACAAAAAATCAAGCGTACTTTTGAATCATATAAAGTAAAATCTAGCGTACTTTTGAATCATAAAAAAAACCCCTCGAATTGAGGGGCTTTCTTTTATTTTGAATACTTAGTTAATAGTTTTATATTCTTTCGAATTTGAGTATTAACTTCTTGCACTTTGCTATAATGCTTTTTATCGTGCAATTCGTTTCTATAATCTATTAAATTATTTGTTACTTTTTGTAAATCGTAAAAAAATTCTTTTGTCATAGTTTTGTGTTTTTCTTTAATCTAAAAATTCATTATCATTTACCCAAATTGAAAATGCTAGAATCCAAATTACAATCTTAACTATCAACATAGGCGATAGGTTTTGATTTTAAGTTCATTTGCTTTACTTCTAAGCCAATAACTTTCTAAAGTGATTAACTTATACCTCAAAAGCAATTTAAGGTAACTAGGGGCGTTATTTTGCTCTTTCATCATATTAATAGTTAGGTTCATAATTCATACACCAATCCTCAAAATCTCTAATGTACTCCCAATTAGCTACTACATCATATTTGCATCTAATTTTATCCATCTCCTTTTTGCCAAAATCCTCATACATACCCTTTTTATCAACTCTAAGGATTAAACTCATCTTAGCCTTTGCAATATCTCTAATGCACTTTTTCATTATGTTATTCTCTATCATTTATTGTTATTTTAAAGTTATTATCTATGTCTAATTTTAGTACCTTATTGATTTCGATTTGGATTAAATCTTGCACCTCGAATGTGCCATTACAATCATCATCATCAACAAGAATACCCATACCAACTAAAGAATCTACGCATCTAATTGCAATATCTCTAGTATCATCATAAGTGATTTCTCTAGTATTATCATTAGTGATTCCTCTATAAGTGATTCCTCTAGATTCTAATCCCCAATGCCATTCTTCATTATCTAGCTTATGCTCTTTGATATAATCACTATCGTACTCTAATTCACCTTTTTCGTAGGCTAATTGATTCTCACTTGATTCATAAGGTAAGATATACTTTTCTATATATAGTTTTGTATTCATTAGTATTTATCTATTTTAGTTAATATTGGGTTTGGTGATACCATCCATTGACAATCTTTCACTCTATGGTTTTGTTCATCTATAAACGCCTCATAGCCTTCGCAATCATCAATCCTCATTTGGGGTGTGATTGTGTATCTAAATGCCTCACCAATGCTAAAATCAAGTAAATACATATACTCATTGTGTATCTCACCATCATCAAACATATTTTTTGGTTCACTTCCAAATAATGTTGATTCATCTAAGCCTCTAAAATCATTGTGATACCAAAATATTGCCCTAGCCTCTCTCATTAGCTTTTTAGCATCCTCATCACAATCAAATAAACTATTATGTTCGTATTGAGTTATATATTCATCTAGTGAGATTTTAGGAATTACATCATTTTCCATATCAAATTGTTCCTCATTCAATTTATCAATAATATCTCTAGCTTTTTGATGCAAATCTTCCTCAATCCAATCGATTAATTCCTTAAGTGATAGATTGTTATCTAAATCCTTTTCGATTCTATCATCATTATCATCTAACCTTAAGATGTGAAAGGTGTTGAATTTGCTATTATCCCAATCCTTATTTGCACTATTAGGTAGGTAAACATCATAAAGTGCCTTAGCCCTCATTGATAGCCTAAAACAATCGCATTCATCATTTGAATAAGATATATCCTCAACATCAAAGCCCATATCTTTAAATACTATGTAATATAGAGGCGTAGTTTTTGGATTGTGAATACCAACATTGTATAACCAACTATCCTCATTTTCACCTACAAACCAATGGTATAATTTGTGTTCTAATTGTCTTAAATTTTCACTTGAATCACAATCATTTTCTAAAGTTAAATGATACATTTCTTTGGATTCATAACCCATTTTTTTATAATCATCTATATGGATGTAATAGTGTTCTTGGTAGGTGTATATATCCTTATTAACATCACCCCCAATATAATCGCCATTTTCATCATTATATTGCTTGATTGATTTTCTTTGTTTTGATTCGATAAAGTCTTTAAAATTTTTCATATTTATTTATTTAGTTTTATATAATTAATTTGATTTTTTTTTGATATTGCCTTATAATAATATTTATTCATTGTTATGCGACATTTCTATAATATCTAAAATGTCATCCTCTAATTCTATTATCCTTTTAGCAAATACTAAAATAGATGCTAATCCATCAATCTCACTTTGATATGAATCAACATCTATTTCTCTTTTTTCTAATGCTTCAACGCAATCTCTTAAATCGAAGCTAGTATTTTCGAACCTACAATAACTCATATTTGACATAATTTTTTTGTTTTTAGTTAATATTCTTTTTGGTTAATAATGAGATTATTTCATTATCTCTTAGTTTAAAATTAGCCCATCCAAAACACTTTACATAGATGGTTTTATCACCATCAAAATTAGTGTAAGTATCTCTTATGATTCTAGATTCGTGGATTCTACCACTTCTATAATGGAATGTGCATATCTCAATAACATCTCCAACTTCGAGTTTATTGATTTCTTGTTGATTTAGCATAATATTTGATTTAATTAATAATCGATTTGAGAATACATATAACAAGGAATATATCGTAATTCCAAATATATCAAGGACAAATATTAATTATAAATTTTAGAATTTTTTAGGTAATTACACATAGGTATGTAAACGCAAATGCTACCGTACTTTTGGGTGTGTAAACGAAAAAGCAGCCGTACTTTTAAACCGATCGGTTCCAGGTAAAAAAAAAGGAGTGATATTAATCACCCCTTTCCTTACTATACAAATTCAAATCAACTAAAAATTTGGTATTTGGCTCAAAAATTAATCTGACCTTTGTTCTTCCATATACCAAACCAAAAACATTACAATATAAAGCAATTTTTTTGATATAAAAGCAGTTTTTTAGAAAAAATGTGTCAATCTTGCTACTTGTCCACTATTTTTATCATGTAAAAACGCCTCAACAGCCTTTGGTGTTCCAACATAACCCTTCCTGGAGTGCCAACTATCACTAGAGCTTGGTGAACGCATATATTCTACTGTTACACCTATAAAATCTTTAGCATCTCTCCATTTATGCTTTACTTTATGGTGTATATGATGTAAATACCAATACCTAAACTTTGTCTTAGCCCAATCTTTAGGTTTTTCTTGTGCCATTATTAATGGCAAGGTGTCCATTTTACAACCATCTCCATGTTCAAGCCCTATTAAATTTTCTCCATAAGTATAATACTTTCTATAAGACACACCTGCATCTACCGTAACATCTTCTGCTTTTCTAAACCAAGATTTTAGGGCATGAGCCAGGTGAAACCCAGACTGATAATCATGATTGCTCATAGAATGAACACAATCAACTGGTGCTACAACCCTTAACATTTCTACACACTTTACATATACTTGTAAAGCCACTTGATAATGTTCCCACCATTTAGAATCACAGTCCTGGCGAGTGCCTTTTGTGGTGGTTTCGTAAACATTATCGACATGGAGAACATCATTCCCTATACAAAATAATATTTTAGTTACATTAAATCCTTCTGCTTTACTTATCAATCCTTCAACTCCTGATATTACTCTTTCGACAGCAATATCTAAATTATAATCTTCACTTGTTTCTTCTGAATTAGCATACTTACCTATATGTATATCTGCAGGATTAATTACTAACAAATGTTCGCCTTGTAAATGACTTTTTGGGCGTACTTTTGTAGGGTAATCAGGGGCGTTATCTTCAATTAGACTTAAAACATTGTTAAATACACTTTGTTCATCTATTGAATTAGATTTTGTTACAACAGAGAATCTTAATTCTCCACCCATATTTTGCCAATGTTTAACAGAAACTACATCCTGTTTGTCTATTCCTCGTTCTAATAAATGTTTGTCTAAAGCAGAATTATGTGTAAGGTTATAATTTAAATTTTTTAAATCACCTGCTCTATGTTTGTATATTAATTCAACCTCTTCATCTTTTAGCCTTAGTCTTTTTCCCATAATGTATATATTTTACAACCCTTAACAGTTTTTACAAGAATTTTAGTGTATTCTTTGACTTTTTTCTCTGATTCTGGTAGGTACTTTGGGTTTTTTGAGTTTAATTTGCGTTTTTTTGCCATGCCTTAAACTTATTTAGATTTTTGTACCTTTTCATATGACCTCCCACCAAAATATGAACCGATCACTGTTAATAAAGTCAATTTTATAAGTTCAATCCAAGAGTTTTCTACCTTAAAAGTTAAAACTCCCGCATCTATAATAATTAATAAAACTGTACTTAAAACTAAGAAAATAAGTACTAATGGGCGTACATTTTTGCTTAACCAAGAGTCGCTATTCATGTCAGATTCCCATCTTTTTGTTACTTGAGCTTGTATTTCTTGCTCATGAGCCATAAAAAGCTCTTTTATTTTTTGTTCAGCTTGTAATTTTTCTTCTTTTGTTGTTGTAAGGTTATCAATAACTCCTCCCACCTCTTTAACAAGGCTTGTGGCACTACTAGAAAATATTTTAGATATTATACTCATTATTTATGATGTTTACAATTTTTATATGTAGCTAAATCCTTTTCTAGTTCTACAATTCTATCTTCACACTCGTTAATTATCTTTATTTTTTTCTCAAGCCTTTGTTCTAATACACTTATGTCCTCTCCTAATTGCCCAATTTGACTATATGCAATGCCCATAGTAAAGATAATACCAATTATCCAAATTATATTACCAATGTTAATTGTCAAATCTTTTTGTATCAATCCAAAAACATTTTAATAATTAATCCAATTAATGCTACATAAATTACCCATAAGGATTTACTCATTAGCTTTCTAGTAGAGGTGTTTCTGTTTACTCTAGCTACTACCCCATAATCAGGGTCTAAAACTTTTTCTGTAAGCATATCTAACTTTTCTACTACCTTATCTAATTTATCTTCCATTGAGTCTATTCTTTGTTCCATTAATGCCATTTCTTTTATGATGTCCTTATTTGTTGCCATTACATTCTATTATCTAAATCTACATATTCTATTGTTACCTTCTTATCTAATTCTATTTCTCTTGCAATATCTTTATATATTCTTTTATACGCATTAGTGGACTTTCCAATGAAACCATCTTTGATGATTTTATTGTTCTCTTGTGAATCACCCACAAGAAGGCATCCAGCAGTATGTTCATCAGTGTTACCACAATGTATAAGAATATATTCAAAACCTGGAACCTCGCAGATTTCAAGCATTCCTTGATGTAAGCCTGGAAACCTTTTTTTGTACCTTTCGTTAAACCCACCCTCATCTCTAAACTTTATGTTATAAATTCCGGCAGGGATTCTTGTTTCGCCTTTAATTTTTAAAACCCTATGTTCATCCTCTAAGGTGTATGCCATAAATAGTAATCCTATATCACTATCTTCAAAAAGCAAACCATTAGTACAATCTGCTTGACTACTAAACCTTAAAACTTTAAGTTTCATTAAATACTTGCTACAAAAACTTCTACATCACAAGCTGCTACTGTACCTTCAGCAGACATTACAAAGCTAGAGTTATGAGAAACAGCACCTTGAGCTATATCAGCATTGTCTGCATCAAAACTTGCACCACCCATAATAAAGGATTTACCTGCCTCTAATTTTATTACCATAGCATCTGTTCCAAATACTTTTAAGTTTACATAATTAGTATCATCTAAGTTTGTAACTCTAATATATTTTACGTTTGCTGCTGTAAGAGAGCCTTGCCCAGTTGAGCCTAATTGTATAATAGGAGTAAAAGCACCAATAGGTACTTCAACAACTCTATTGTAAACTTCATCAATATTAGCTATTGTCAAAGTGTTAGTGTTACCATAAGCCTGTCCATTTAAAGTTACTGTATCTGTTAAAGTTACGGTTAAATTTGCGTTTGTTACTGTTGTTGCCATTTTATTTTAATTTTATTAATTATCTATTTCTTTTATATATTGTGTTGTTTGTATATCATCAACACTTACTCCTGTTCCATCACCAACCCAATCAATATGATTAGTAAAAGTAAAATTAGAACAAGTGTCAATATTGTTAAATTTTCGTGTTCTATCATTTACTATTTCTGTTGTGGCAATAATTATTTTATCACCATCTAAATTACTTATTTTAAATGTTATCAAATCTTTATTAAGAGATTCAAAAGTTTCTTTTTTTATTAAATAGTATTTTATCATTATATTGTAGCATATCCTGATCCTCCACTTACAGTAAACGTATTACTGTTACTAGAGTCATCATTTCCATTTTGTTCAAAATTCCAAAAACCAACTAAGTTACCAGCAGCACTATGTGTTTTTGCATCTATAGGTGTTCCACTATTATATAATTCTGAAACCTCACTAGAGCTTAGTTCTTTATTCCAAAAAGTTAAACCATTATATAAAGTTGCTGTACTATTCCCTGTTTTAATTTCACTATTAGCAACACCATTAGAACCAAGACTCCAACTTCTATTATTAGTTGTACTCATAGCCGGACTACCCGTACCAGATGTATATACAATAGGTGGAGCTCCCGCATTATTAGCATTCCAATATAGTTTCATTCCACTAGGATGATTTGTTGTTGATTTAGTAACTGTAATTAATGTGTAGCCATCATCATTAGCATAACCTCTATTACTAGCACTCCAATATGTACCACCTAAACCAGCAGCTTGATAACCAGCAGCATAAGCCCCTCCGTTTGCATGGAACAACCACTCACCTTGCTTAGTCCAAGCATTTGATCCTGTTGTTTTGTTACCATACTGTAAACGTATTCTATTAGTGCTTTCAGTGTATATAACTTTAATCATATCACTAAGCTGATAACTCGCATTTTCTTTTTGCCCAAGAAAAAAATGTATATTAGTATTTAAACTACTATTCCATCCTGCTTTAACCCAAAAAGAAATTGTAAAAGCACTACTTCCAGTGAAATTTAAATCATCTGTAGAATCAACAAAATTTATAGAGTTTGCTTTACCCGTAGATAAACTTTTACTAACAGCATATTCATCTGTAAATGATGCAGCTTTAGTTAGTCCTAGCACCTCACCTATAGAGGTGAGTGCTACGGAACTAACTTTAGAAATATTACCTATTTCTACAGATGATATTTTGTTAATATCTGCCATTATGCTACTTCGATATAAGTATTATCAGGATTAAAGTAAATACTTGTAGCTGAAAGTGCATAACCAATAATCCTTACATTATCGCCTGAACCACTTGGTGCAGTTTGTGTAATAGCACCACCATCACCTAAGTAAACTTTGCCACCTATAGTTAAGCCTTCACCTGTAGTTACAACACCTCTTATAAGCATTCCTTTTGAAGAGTTATTAGCTGTAGCTACAGCTAAAAGCCCATCAAACCTATTTGCTACATCTTGGTCAGCTGGAACCCAAATAACAGTGCTACCACCAACAATTAGTGTTGTATAAACAGTACCAGCAGTAACAGCTGTAGAGTTAAAAGCATAAAGCAAATCACCATTGTAATTACCTGTCGTACTTCCAGGATCTGGTACAAAAACTTTTGCATTTTGTTTTTCATAGTTCTGTGCCATAATATAAATATATTAATTATTACTGTACTTTAATAATCATTATTGTTACATCACCACTTGAAGGTGCTGAATTAAAATCTACTGTAACTTGATTAACTGAGTTTCTTACTACTTCAGCATAAACTGTTTCAAAAGATGATGAATCATACATTTGTACAATTACCGCTTTTGTGTTTAAATTATGAGTTACAGGAATGCTTGTTAAAGAACCATTACCAATAGTTGTAGTATAAGATCTTGCAGCTAATCCAGCAGATGTTACAGCTCTATCACTATCAGTACCAGCTAATGCCTCTGTAGTTGTTGCTAATTCTACAATACCTTTAGTGCCTACACTTGCATCTGGCTCATCACCAGTGTTTGTTCCTGAAACAGCAATATTTGCTACGTTTCCTAAACCTACCATAGCTTTAGTAATACCACTTACAGTTCCTGTAAATGTAGGAGATGCTATAGGTGCTTTTGCTGCTAAAGCAGTAGTAATACCTGAAGCATAAGAGGCATCATCACCAATCGCTTCAGCTAATTCGTTTAAAGTGTCTAAAGCACCAGGAGCTCCACCAATTAAATCGCCAATCTCTGTTTGTACATAAGCAGTAGTTGCGATTTGTGTTGTGTTAGTGTTTGCAGCAGCAGTAGGTGCTGTTGGTGTTCCTGTTAATGCAGGACTTGCCAAAGGAGCTTTACCATTTAAAGTTGTAACTTGTGATGCCGACATAACACCAGAAACAGATGCTGTTGCTACAGGAATTGTAGCGTTTGTACCATCAGAAGATGTAATTACTCTAGCTGCACTTGTTCCTGTAATACCTAAGTTAGTACTAACATTAGATGTTTTAGAAGAGTTAGCTGTAATTGCACTTGCCTGACTACCAGTAATACCAGTCTTAGCGTTGTTAGTTGCAATATTAGACTCCATAGTGTCTAAATCAACAGCTTGTGTTACAGATATAAATCCTACTTTAGTAGAATCACCACTTGGATAAGAATTTTTTGCTGTGTTAGCTGTTATTGCAGATGCTTGTGATGCAGTAATTCCTGTTTTAGAGTTGTTTGTAGATATATTAGACTCCATTGTGTCAAGATTAACAGCCTGCGACACAGAAATATTAGTTAATTTATCTGATTGTCCAGTTGTTATACCATCTTTTGCAGTATTAGCTTTTATCTCATCAAAAAGTTCATCAGATAAAACACCCCAATTATTAGTATCAGCTACTGGTAAACTTGCGTTTGTACCATCACTTGAATTAATTGTTAAAGAAGTACCATTTTGAGTTACAGAAAGGTTTGTAGAAACATTTGTTGCTTTTGCTGTATTTGCAGTTATAGCACTTGCTTGTGAACCAGTAATACCCGTCTTTGCAGTGTTTGCTGTAATAGCACTTGCTTGTGAACCAGTAATTCCTGTTTTAGCTGTGTTAGCACTAATAGCACTTACAGTAGAACTATCAAGGTTTACAGTAGCAGCACCAGTAGTACCACCAGAAACACTAATACTTGTACCACCAATTACTTCGGTTATATCACCTGTAGCTGAAGATAAACTTGTCCAAGAACTACCATCATAATATTTAAGAACATTAGATGTAGTGTTGTAGTAAATTTGTCCTTCAACTCCAGAAGGGTCAGATGCTAAATGTTGAACTTTAAAATTCAGCAGCTGATTGTCATTAAGATCTAGAGTTCCTTGTACATCTAAATCATTCAAAAATTTAATTGCCATTTTCTTTTTTTTTATTATTAATTAATTAAAATACGCTTTCCCACTGAAAGCACCACTAAAAGTTAAGGTGATTTGATTTAAAGAATCATAATCAACCTGCCCTATAACTACTGTATTTGCTGAATCAACAACAGTAACACTAGCGTTTTTATTTAAATTATGCGTTACAACCCATGTAGCACTTGCTGAACTTTGTGTGTGTACATAATTTTTATCATTTACTCCCGTTTCTGCTAATATAGTTGAAAAAGGTGTAAACCTTATTTCGCCACTTGCATTTGTATGTAGTACTTCATTTGTAACTTCTGCATCTGCTATTGTTATTACAAAGCCTGTGCCATTTTCTAAAGCAGGAGATGAAGTAGTTAAGTTTGCTATTGTTACTGTACCTACATTGTCTTTTGTTGCAGTAAAATCAGCGTGATTATTTAGTGTAGTTTGTAAAGCTGTTCCTATTTCAATTACTGTTGAATTTGCACCACTAACAGTAAGATCAATAGCTATAACGCCACCATAACCTGAAGGCGTAGACATGACATTATTATTTAATATCTGAAAATATACAGCATATTTAGTTGCATCATAATCATTATATAAACAAATATATTGATGATGTAAACTACCTCCTACATCAGCCGCTGGTACTATTGTAACAGTGCTAACGTAATTTGCCTTTACCCATTCAACAAGACTCTGTCCGTTTTTTGTAGATACAGTTCTTTTTCTTGCTGGTTGGAAACCCTTTGGGTTATGTATTTGGGAATCACTTAAATTATTATGATGTTTCATTTATTTAGTATGTTATAATCCCATGTCTTTTACTTACATTTCCACCTTTTGTTTTATTATCACAACCATCACATCCTTGCCATTCAGGATATAAAGTGTGGTTGTCATCTAAATATTTTTCCATTTTCTTTTTATAAGTTTCAGCTTTTTTATAAGTTTCTGAACGCAAATAATTTAATTTTGCTGGATCAACAGGACTTGTAAAATCAGCCAAATTATCTACTACACCTTGCGAGGTAGTATTATAAGTTATGTCTGGCAATATCTCAAATTTTACGCAAAACGCCAAATAATTTTTTATATAATCATTTACTAAAGTAACATAGCTACCACTAACACAGGCATTATACAAGTCCTCTCCCAAAAATGGCTTAACATGATTTAGTTCAGCAATCTCTATAAAAGTAGATTTTATAAGATGTGAATCAAAATTAGCATTTGTTATAGTTCTTGATATTACTTCTGATTTAGTTATTAGTGCCATCTTCTTTTATTTCCTCGTTATTA
>Ga0181390_1001313_pt1 | contig 11026 bp, 13 predicted proteins | sample 13SPOviralmetaG_FD_130085 | JGI IMG/M metagenome (GOLD analysis project Ga0181390, IMG submission 130085) | Marine viral communities from the oligotrophic San Pedro Time Series (SPOT) site, San Pedro Channel, CA, USA - 13 SPOT_SRF_2010-07-21 | ecosystem: Environmental > Aquatic > Marine > Strait...
AGGTCATACACCTCAGTACACACTCAGGGCTTATTGCGGTTAGCAGCGGTGACCATGGTGGACCACAGGCTGCTCTTGGTGAGCTTCTTGTCGGCTGCAGACATACTGCGGTAGATGTTTGCCATCTCACACTTGGCACACAGGTATGTGCCGTTACCTTTGTCTACGTCTGCTGGCTTGCTGTTACACTCACCGCACTTGGGCCTTACTCGCATTCCTTCTGTCCGGTGTCAGGATCGATGAAGCAAGCCTCAGCCTTTGGCTCTTCTTCTGTCTTCACCTCGTTCAAGATACCGAAGCGTTTGCCGGCTGCACGGAATGTCGTGATGCCTTTGCAGCCACCTTTCCAGGCCCTGTAATACAGGTGCTTGAAGTCGTCATAGGTGACATCATCACCGACGTTGCATGTCTTGCTGACTGCGCTGTCGACATACTGCTGTGCCAGGATTAGGACATCGAGGTGCTGCTCACCTGTGATCTCGTTGGCTGTCCTGCCGGCGATGCCCTGGCGGTAAGCGTAGTCCTCGACACGCTCCACGATCTGACCATCGAACTGCTGGATGGTCCTGTCGTAGAACAATGAGAACGGTGGCTCGATCCCTGAGCTCACGTTGTCTGCTGTGAGTGAGATCGTACCCGTTGGCGCGATTGACAGCAGGTGACTGTTGCGTGTGCCATACACTGCGATGTCATCCTGCAACTCCTGCGGTAACGTCTGGATAAACTTGCTTTTGCTGTAGCCTTCATGGTTCCACAGTGGGAACGGCCCCTTCTCTTTGGCTAGCTCACAAGACGCACGATAGGTTGCATCACGTAGGCTGATAAGGACGTCTTCCATCCAGGTCATGAACTGCTTGCTAGCATAAGGCAAACCACACAGCTCAGCTGCGTTGGCAACACCAGTAACACCCAGGCCCATCCGACGCTTAGCCCTGGCTTCATCTTTCTGCAGCTCAAGCGGATAGATCGTGCGGTCAATCACGTTGTCCATAGCTCGTACAACGACAGGAATATCAGCACGGAACTGATCGTGATCGAAAACACCATCATACACGTACTTCACCAGGTTAAACGAGCCAAGCAAACATGCACCGTTTGGTGGCAAAGGTTGCTCACCGCACGGATTAGTGGCTGCTATGTGTTCGCAGTAATGAAGGTTGTTCATCTCGTTGATGCGGTCAATGAACAATACGCCAGGCTCAGCCCAGTCGTATGTGCTTCGCATGATCATGTCCCAAAGAGGCTTAGGGTCGACCTCTTTGTACACCTCACCGTTGTACTTCAGCGGGAATGGCTCACCTGTCTCGAGGTGTCTCATAAAGTCGTCCGTGACACCAATGGAGACATTGAAACCTGTCAGCTTGTCACTGTTGTTCTTCGCGGTAATGAACTGTTCGATGTCTGGGTGATCGATGCGGAGCACTCCCATCTGCGCGCCCCTACGGTGCCCACTGGATGCGATGGTCTGACATACGGCGTCATAGATGCCCATGAAACTGACAGGGCCACTGGCGCGGCTGTCTAGCGTCTTAATAAGATTGCCTCGAGGACGGATGTTGCTGAAGTCATAGCCTATGCCACCACCGCGCCGCATGGTCTCTGCAGCCTCAGTCGCCACAGACATAATCGACGTCATATCGTCGGTGATGGTTGAGCTGACAAAACAATTGTAGGCCGTCGTTTGCCTGGTGGCACCCATTGCATTCTGTACACGCCCAGCCGGCAGGAACCGCATCTCTCGCAGCGCATCCTTGAACGCCTCGAAGTGGTCTGCACTGTCCTTCAGCGCGTCAGCGATCCTCACCACCTTGCTATAGAAGTCTTCTCCTTGCTGCCTATACTTCTGCTGGTCAATCTCCTCGCTGAGTGACAACGATGGGCCGTAGTGTCGGTTAGATATCATGTTCATTTCTTATTGTTCCCTGCTTCGATCATCTTGTTGAGATACCAGGCAGCCTTTTCGAGATCCTCGAGGCCGCCTTTGTAGTCTGTGCGCCATAGATACTTCAGCGCTGCGCCACGGCAGTAGGCCTGGAAACCGTCTTGTCCCAGGGCTGCCTCGATGGCATCGATGCACTCGATACCGCCGTGGTTGTAGTGTGGTGGGTGGTTGACCATGTCGACGTATGGTGCAGCTCCATCGAGCAGCTGCTCTTCGTCTTTGGCCAACGCCTTCATGGCTTGCTCATGCCGCATTAGCTGTCTCCCCTTCGTAAAGTATTGGTGTGCCTTTGGTCTGGTCCCAGTCGGACCAACGCAAGATCCTGGCTAAACGTGCCTGGTGCAGAGCATCGTCCCTGGTGAGGCCGGCAGCCTTGTAGGCTTGCTCGACAATCGACCAGGTAGGCCTGTTGCCCAGGGCTTTGGCAGCTGTCTTTGGCCCATAGCCTTTGAGGCCGGCGTAACCATCTGTCACGTCGCCAACCAGGCACTGCGTGTAGAACGCCAGGTCAGCTTGGACCTGAGTAATGTCATGCAGCTCGTTGCTTTGAGGACGGTAGAGCTTGCCAGGGATTGTCTTCATGTCCTTGTCGTCAGACACAATGATGCCCTTGCCGGCGTTCTCTGGCATGGTGCTGAGGATGCCCAGGCAGTCATCAGCCTCTAGCCCTGGCTTGGTGAAGCAGCGATAGGAGTGCTTTAGCCAGTCTTGCATAGCCACAAAGCCCAGCGGCTTACGGGTCTTCTTCCGGTTGGCCTTGTAGGTAGGTTCGAGGACCTTGCGGAAATTGGTCTTCGAGGACAAACATAAGACCATGTCCTCATCGTTCAGCGTCTGCTGGAAGTCATCGAGCTGCGCCTGGAATAGATCCTTGGCTATCTTGAGATCAGACACCAACGTCCAGACATCGTCACCCCAGTCTGTTTCTTCTTCCGTCGCTGACAGGCAGCGATACATGTAGAGATCTGCGTCAACTATAAGCATGCTCGAGCTCCATCATAAAAGCTGCACCATCGTCTGTGAGCAGCCACAGGTTGCCCCAGGTCTCTTCGTCGATCTTTGTGGTGATGAGGCCTTCAGTTGCAGCGATGGCAACGACATTGGCTAGTAGACGTGCAGACTGCGACTTAGTCGTGAAGCCTTTCTCGAAGGCCTCGTTACAGACGTCATAGAGCATCATCAAACCAAGCTCTGAACGTCCGTCGCTATCATCGTCAATGGGTATCTCGCCAAGTTTGCCCGATGGCGTAGTCGGCTGCGATTGGGCACTTGAAGTTAAACGCTTTTCCTGCTGTTTCCGCACTTCGTCTAGCGATATCACCGATGGCATCTTCGTATCCTTTCTTAACTTGTATCTGCAGCTCGTCATGCACCCAGGCGATCACCTGGGCGTCGATGCCTTGCTCTTTGATTTGACGATCAACCTCGACCAGCCACTGTTTGCAGATGACTGCTCCGGCTGACTGAATCAGTGTCGACATGTTTGAGTGTTGGGACCGGATCTTCAGCCGGCGTTTGTCCAGGCCGTAGATCCAGCCTTTCTCACCTGAGGCATTCAGCTCTGCTTTGAGCTGCTTGAAGGCGGGGACATTGCGATAGAACTGGTCTCGAAGCTTCCGGCCATCCTTAGCGCCAGCTCCCACCACACTGCCGATCTTGGCGTCACCTCCACCGAAGATGAGTGTGTAGATGAAGGTCTTGGCTTGGTCTCGTGAAGCAAGTCCCGCTGCCTTCTGGTTCGCTGTATGGATGTCACCAGACAGGATCTCTTTCGCATACTCACCACCATCTTTGAGGAAACCGGCGACACAGCGCAGCTCGAGGCCCGACAGGTCGGCGCCTACCAGGCTGTAGCCAGGCTGCACTGTGAAAAGGTCACGGCACTGATTGCCATATGGCAGCCGTGTGCTAGGCACCTGAGCCAGGTTGGGCCCGACGTGGCTGGCGCGGCCTGAGATACAACCGCCGCTGATGATGTGGTGCCTGAGCCGGCCATCATCGTCGACCTGCTTCATCCAGCTCTGCCGACCTTCAGCCAGCTGCCCGATGCGCTTCTGGATTAAGAAGACTTCAGACAGTTTCTTCGCTTCTGGGAATGGCAAGCCGGCTAGCACAACATCATCGATCTGTGCATGACCATCAGCTGTCAGGAGTGTCGGTTCCCAGTTGTACTTACGACGCAGACAGAACTCGATCTGCCGGCGACTGTTGTAGTTGAAGTAGACGGTCTTCCGCTTTGTAAACGGTACGCCCTTCTGGTAACCCAGCTTGCTGTTGTTTACTTTTGGGACGAATGTCTCAGTGACTTCCCAGGGCTCAAACAGGTCCTGCAGCTCATTATCGAGCTCCTGGCGTCGAGCTGACAGCTCTGCATACAGCTCAGCTGCCTTGTCCTGGTCAAATGTCCAGCCAGCATTACCGATGGCTTCTGTGACCCAGGCAACGTCATGCTCGAGCTCAATAGCCCATTCGCTGACCTTGGTGACATCAAAGACACGGTAGAGGTGAGCAGTCAGTCGGACATCCTGCTCCATATAGGCATGCATGTCCTCGTTCCAGGCTTCCCAGCCACCAGTGTAGTCACCTTTGTGGTTCTGCAGCCGATGGCCCCAGGCAGCTAGGCTGTGGCTCCCGTACAGCCTCTTAGGCATGTTACGGTTGCTGTCCCAGTCTTCACGTTTGAGGTCGGAGTAAATTAGGCGGGATAAGATCAGCGTGTCGGTGATCTTGGCTTCTGTTTCCCAGCCAGGGTGGACCTTCTTGATAGCTGGAATGTCGTAGCCGATGATGTTGTGGCCGATGATCTCATCGGCTTTGGAGAGACGCAGCAAAGCGCTGTCGACCTCGTCCGGCTTATAGCCCTGGTACTCTTTTGTGTCAGGGTTGAATATCCCGATACAGTGGATGGTGTTGATAGTATCGAGTAAGCCGTTGCTCTCCAGGTCGAAGAACAACCGCTCTGTCATCGCTTGTCACCACTGCCGGCCAGCTGGCCACGGTCTCTGCGGTCATCGAGCTTCTCGATGTTGTGATAGGCTATGTCAGACAGGTTGTAGTCCAGCTCATAGGCAAGCATGGACAGATACCAAAGAACGTCACCCATCTCATAGACGATGTTACGCTTGTCGTGAAAAGACAGATCAGCCAGGCCCTTGTCGCTGTCTCGCAGGATCTTCTTGACCTTGCCGGCAACCTCACCCGCTTCACTGGTTAGTCCCATGGTCAGGTACTCAATGCACCTGGCTTCAGGGTAAAAGGCGAAGTTGACTGTCGCCTCTTGGTATTTATCAAACTCTAACATTCTTTGCTTTCCTTCGTGCTTTCAGCTGCTCGAACTGCGTCTTCACACGCTGTCTGAGGTAGCCGGTGTAGATAAGTGGATGGTCGATCAGCAGTCGCTGGATCTGGATTTCGTAGGTGCGCCAGTCCCCGTAATCTTCTGTCTTCTGCATACGCAGCAGCAGGGTTAGGACGCGCTCTGTTGGAATCACTGTGATGCACTCCATTAGAACTGGTCTTCAGACGCCGTCAGACGCCCACTGGTGCGGTTGAACGTCACTGAGCCAGCTATGCCGGTCTCGCCCGTCCAACGGTTCTTGAGGACGTGTAGATGGCGCGTGTCGCCGTCAGGGTTTTCGGGATCGATCTGTAGGCTGATGCACATGTCGCTGAGCTGCGCGATGCTGTGTGAGCCCCTGAGCTGGCCCAGGCGTACCTTGGCGCCATCCTCGTGGCCCTTATCGCCTTCTGGGCGGCGTAGATGCGAGACAACGATCAGTCCGATGTCCAGCTCTTGCACCAAGGTGCGGAGCCTGGTCATGGCCATATCGATCAGCTTGCGCTCGTCGTTGGTGGCTAGACCTGAGACCAGGATCGATATGTGATCGATGACCACAAACTTAACGCCCAGGGCGCGGACCATGTACTGGATGCGTTGACAGATGATGTCGAGATCCGATGAGCCAAAGTGATCGAACAGGTACATCTGACGGCCTGGAGGAAATAGCTCGTCAAAGGCCTGTTCGATCTCTTCGTCGGTGGACAGGTCCCTATCGACAGTGATGTTCTTCGATAGGTGGATGCCAACCAACCCAAGCAGTGTGCGCTTGGTGCTCTCCTCGAGCATGATCAACCCGCATGGCACCTCGAGTTGGTGCAGGTGATAGACCAGCTCACGGATGAAAGTACTCTTACCGATCCCGCTTCCGGCAGTGACAGTGACCAGCTCCCCAGGCCTGAGACCTTTGGAGATCTCGTTTAGCCGTTCATAGGGATACGTGATGGCTGAGGCAGCATCAGCCACACTGATTGCCTCGCGGAGATCGGTAGCCGCAACGATCCCATCAGGCCTATATTCACGGGCCTGGAAGATAGCGTTGACGACGTCTGCCGTTTTCCCGTTCAACAGACACTCATTCGGGTCCTTGAGCGGGAGGTGGGCGATCCTGGCCTTGCCGGCAGGGAGAAGATCGGCCACGGCCTTAGCGGCCTTTTGACCAGGATCGTCCATGTCGAACATCAGGACGATCTCGCTAAAACCTTCGAGATAATCCCAATTGTCCTTGACAGAACGCACAGCCGATTGACAGCCATTTGGGAGACCGACTGTCGCCCATTTGTGGTTCTGTATTTGCGAGACGGTGATCGTATCGATCTCGCCTTCGCAGATCACCAGCTTCTTGCCGGTGCCCCAAAGGTGTTGGCCGTAAAACGGTAGCTTCGAGCCGTCACCTTTGATCCTAAAACTCTTGTCTTTGCCACGTACCTTCTGTGCGACGACAACACCGTCACGGCGATAGTTGGCTATCTGTATTGGGCCGGTGTGATCAACGCCGACCTGGTAACCAAACTTGCGGCAGCTGTCTTCTGTCAGCTTTCTAGCTTTGAGCGCTTGATACGTGCCCTCGAGTAAGTCTTTTTGCTTTTTACTTTGCGCTGCGGGTGCTGCTGCAAAGCCTTCGCCATCGGGTTGCGGGGCCGTGTAGGTGTCACAGCCGAAACAATACGTATGGCCATCATCGTAAATCCCTGCGTTGTCCTTGCTTCCGCATAGGTCGCACGGCACATGTTGAACGAAAGTGCTCTCCTTCGTTTGTGGTGCTTGCATGACTGTCTCCCTGGGTCATTCATTCCTGGAGCCAGACATCCGGTATGGTCTTGTGGGCAAACTGAAAGCCGTTTTTCACGCACCACTGTGCGTAGGTCGTTTTAGAACCTTTGTAGAGTTTGGCGTTCTGGTTGCTGAAGACGAACCGGATGTCGAGCTCTGGCTGCTGCTCTTTGATGAGCAGGTGCTTCTGACGGTCCTGGACCGTGAATAGGCCCTTGGTCTCGACAAAGAAAAAGCCACCCGTCGAGGTGGCTATCTTAAAGTCTGGTGTGTATGTGGACTGCCTGGCTGGCCAGGTGTACTGGACCTTGTCCTGTTCATAGACGACAGGTTTGCCGGCTGCTATGAGCTGCTTGGCTGTCTTGTCTTCCAGGCCACTACGATATCCATACTTGAGACCCCGACCATCAGAAGTCGGCGCTGAAGTCTTCTTCTGTCGACGACGAGCCATTCACATGCCCTTCATCGTGGTCGCCCCTGCTGACGTGGGTATACCCGCCGCCTACAGCTGCCTCAAAGCCGCCGCCGTCACCATCCTCGATTGATTCAACCGGCTCGATGATTTGGACAGAGTTGAGGTTCATTAGGACACCGAAGTTTGCGCCTTTGTCGTAATGCGTCATGGTTCCTTTAAGACGCAGCACACTGCCGCCATACAGCCTTGGTAACGACGGGGCTGGTATCATCATGCCGTTAGCATCAAAGAACTTAGGCGCGTACTTTGACTTAGCAGTGAAGACAATCTCACCTGTCTCCTCGTCCTGTTTCCAGGGCATGCGGCAGGTCTTGGCCTTGGTCGGGCCTAGCGTCTCAGTGGCCAGGGCTTGAGCTGCAGCGATGATCTCCGACGCCTGGTCGGATGGCACCCTGAGGCCGGTCTTGTATTGGCCTTCGGGGATGAACTGCGTGTCCGGTGACGTCAGCCACGGGTAGACGGCTCGTCCCTTGTGGGTGAGGTAGTTAACTCTTGCATTTGCCATTTTAAGCTCTCCTGTGATGGCGTGGTGGTTGTGGTGTTGGCCGGCTGATCTAAAGCGGTCAGCAGAAGCCCAAGGCTGTCTGCTTCAGCGAGAAGATCGGCAGGTATCGGCTCACCCCGTCTGAGGTGCAGCCGTGCAAGTCCCAACACCTTCTCTCGAAGGTGCATGGTTCTATTCCTTTGTGGTGTTAGAGAAAGCAGTACTGAGAGGTCAGTACCTGGTTTAGATCGAGATCGCCTTTAGCGGGGATCTCAGGCAGCTCAGCTTTGTCAGGTGCATCGAGGTAGTCCTCAACCTGGTTGCGGAGCATGGTGTACAGGCAGGTACTGCTGTAGAGCTCAACGAAGCTCTGACGCACTGCAGTGTACATCGCAGGACAGTCTGCCGGCATAACACCGAAGCTGTCGTGGATTAGGAAGAAGTCACGGACGCGGTAGTTGTCGATACAGTTGAGCACCGTCATCTGCAGGTGACATGCGTCCATCGAGTGGATGACGTTGGGGCTGGCACTACTGCGGTTCTTGCGCTTGTCCACCTTATCTAACGAGCCGCCTTGTGTGCGCTTTTCGACAACAGTCACCTGTGTTCGTTTGCGGACGTGCGTCTCACGGTCATGCAGGTACAACTTGATCTTCTTACCGACATTGGTTTCGTAACGCTGCACGACAGGAAAGCCCAATGGTGTCGACCAGGCCATGAGCTTGTTTTCTTTGGAGCAAGCGTTCGCCAGCTGCTTGAAGAACTCCATGCCTTCAGCTGCTTTGAAGATAACATCATTGACGGCTGCCCACACTTTCTTCGCCATGTAATGCGAAGCTAGATAGCCTTCGTCTTCACCGAACGGGTGTGCCGGCAGCAGGCCTTTGAGGACATCGTTAGCCAAAGGGCGCATCAGGTCGTCCTGGATCTGCTGCGCGAAACCGTAGGCAGCTGAGCCATAACCGAAAGTCATTGTCTGACGCTTGACGATAGACCTGGTGATACCAAACTGCAGCCACTGGTCGCCCATAGGGTCCTTGGCTCTCTGACAGGACTTGATGACGTGGTCAGCGATGACCTGGTAGATGTCCTGGGGCTGGTCTTCTGTTGTCAGGTTAACCATGCGGCCTTCTTCAGCGGACCTGGCTGCAGCTGAGTAGTGTTGTGCAGCACTGTTGGAACCATCGAGACCTATAGGAAGACCACACAGATAGCCTGGTCCTTCCAAGACGGCGTTGTTGTATTCATGGCAAGCAGCTAGGAACTCGAACGGCTTGTCGGCCTGGCTCCAGTAATCATAGGTGCCCTCGAAGTCGATGCCGACCTTGCAGATCTGCTCTTCGTTATCGATGACCCATTGCAGCCGGTCAGCTATCGGTTTCTTGCTGATCTTGTCGAAGTCGCCCAGGTCAGCGACCTTCAACGCTAAATACTTGAAGCCCTCTACACCGATGGGCTTAGCCCTGGCAAACAAGAACATCGCTTTGACATGGCTGTCACGGTGATAGCTGAAGGTGCTGATAGGATAGATGCGTCCACGGAAGTCCATGTTGCAGGGCACCCAAAACTCATCGTAGTCAGCCAGGAAGTTAGCTGTCTCCAGGTCCCACTTCATGAAAGACACACCACCATCGATCTCACGGTTGCGCTCGTTGATCTTGCGCCTGTCGATTATCCAGCCTTTGCGCTGCACGTTGTCCATGTCGTCCCAGTCGGCTGGACGCTCAGGCAGCTGCACCTTTTCGCGCTGCGGGAACTTCTTCAGCATCTTGTTGTCAGCCCAAGCCCAGCTCACGGCGTCCAGGATATACTGATTGATCTTGTAAGGTGTGCGCTGGATCAGGTTGACCGCGTCCAGGACATCCTTCATCTCACCGTTCGCGATGCGATGGTTAAGGAGCTTGACCTGCTGCTTGTTGGCATGTTTCACCAGCTGTGTCTGAAGAGACAGAGCTGAATCAAGATAGGCACCAGTGTTGATGTGGGCCCAGTCATTCGGCGGGACGATCATTGGCTGCCAGTAAGGTGTCATCCAGCTCTGTGTAAACTCATAGTTGGCTATGAGACCTGATGCCTGGTCAGTGAGGCCGACTTTGCGGACTGTCTTGCCATCGGCCTTATGCTTGTCCCAGATCTCGAAGATGTCGGTGTTAGCCAGGATGACAGACATGACTGGTGCACCTAGCTTGACATGGTCCGATGGGGTCATGCCGGCAATCTTGAAGCCTTCTTTACCGGCTATGGTCTTGGCTGCTTTGATGCGGTAGCGCAGTGAGAAGTGATCACGGCGTACCTTGTCCTCGATCCTCTTATGAAGCTTTGCGTCAAACTCCCGCAAACGGGCAGACCACAATTCCAGCTCGAAGCCTTTACCTAAGAGAACTAAGGTTGAGTTAAGCGTCTTGCCCGTCGCGACGGCATCCATCATCTGAGTTAGACCAGCCAGGGCCATGAGCTCAGCGCCCCTGGGCAGAGCCAGCAGCTCAGTCCAGACATTCATCCAGGCCATAGGTCTCTTATGTGCACCTATCTCATCCGCATGCTTTGCTTTGATTGCCTCAGTAACGACGCTAACGGCGTCATCTATTATAGACCTGGGTGCACCTTCTTCAGAGATCACGGTCTTCTTTGCTTGGCGATCGAGAAAGCGCTGCCGGCCCATAGACACCATGTACTTCTCGTGCTCGAGTTCACCTATGACACCTGGGCTGAGTTTGGTCCTGAACTCGAGAGAAGAAAGTGCGTGGGGTTGCGTACCTGTTGGTAGTTCTTCTAGTTCTTGGACAGCCCAGACATCATTGGTCATAGCGCGTGTTCTCCTTAGGCCCATGGTTGTATTCTATAGGGTGGACATAAATAGAAAGGCCGCTTAGATCCCCCAGTCACTTGGGTTTTCTAGCGGCCTTGTAGCGTTTATGAAATTAGGAGCAGTTACTCTTCTGCAGGGGCCTCAGTATACATGTTATCTAGTTTTGTAGAGAGACGTTTGGCACTGTTCAGATCAGCTATTTGCAT
>Ga0181390_1001317_pt1 | contig 11003 bp, 16 predicted proteins | sample 13SPOviralmetaG_FD_130085 | JGI IMG/M metagenome (GOLD analysis project Ga0181390, IMG submission 130085) | Marine viral communities from the oligotrophic San Pedro Time Series (SPOT) site, San Pedro Channel, CA, USA - 13 SPOT_SRF_2010-07-21 | ecosystem: Environmental > Aquatic > Marine > Strait...
AGTTCTTCTTCAATCAAATCTACTCGCAAGTGTGTAGTCGTAGCATCAGGGAATTCTGCTTTGCGTTTCACCTCTTGGTTATAGGTGTTCATAAACTGAATTACTTTTTCAAAGTTAGTTACGGGCATAATCATTATGTAAATCTCCTAACGAATAATATCAATAGTGTTAATAGTGTCATCTGTCCAGACTTCAAGGGTATTGCGAAGTCTGTTCTCTTCTTGTAATTTAGTGTATCGTTTAGTTGCCTTATTCTTCCACCACTTCACAAGGTTCTCAAGATAGAACTTATCATAGTTCTGTGGGTTTGGCAAGAGTTTTTCTTCTTTACCTAACAATACTTCTTTAGCATTAGCAAAACCATAATCAGAACGATAGTAACGTTTCTGTGTATTAAGTTGCTTAGACTTCTTCATCAGTGCGTTATATTCTTCTAGACGTTCTGGCATATGCTGTTTAATAGACTGTCGAACAGCACCGAATATCTTAGCCTGATACTTGAGTTTGTAACCAGATGCGTTAGCACCAGCACGTTCAATAAGACGTTCACCACCATTCTTTTCTACAGACCAGTCAAAAATCCAATTGTAGAAATCATCAGGCAAAATCATCTGGAAGTCAGACTCAGTATCACCACCATGACGCAGATAAGGTTTCAGTCCATCATATTGACTAGTTCCTTTGATATTGCCATAGAGTGATGTAGTCTCAAACAGACAGAGGTTTATATCATACTTCTTACTAACAAGTTCTCTGACTTCATGAGAACAGCAAATAAGACTTAGCAGTTTACCACCAAGGCAGTTGAAACCAAAAGGTTGAACAGGAACAATGATGTATCCCATAATAGCATGCTTATTAAACTGTGTTAGGTCAGGTGCAGCACCCAGCCAGTCATTACGAGGTTTACAATTAATTAACGGAGAGTTGAGTTTGATAAACCCCAAAATAGTATTAGTCTTTTTCTCCTTAACAAGCAGTTCTACCTTTCTACCCGGTGCAGTCTCATCATTGAAAGATGCAGTAATGTCCAATAGGGAATGAAAACGAGAAGCAGTCACAGGTTGAATACCAATCTCCATATCTTCAGGAGACATATCAAAGTCTTGAAATAGTTCTGCCTCTAACATACCCGGAAAGGCATTGACACTACGAATGCGCTCAGTCTTCTTCACACGCATGTAGTCATCAATACGTGTGAAGTTAGAATAAAAGTCTGTTAGTTTATCAAAGATAAATGTAGTATCGACTGCTGATAAAATCATATTGTGTGTATTCCTTAACGTCCAAAGAACATTATACCATTATTTTCGGATTTGTCAAACAAATACCAACAGCAGTTGTCCTTTCCAACAGAGCTGCTACCCTCAATCCACTTAACTCTACCGATACTTACAATCTTTTTAAGATATGGTGATACAGCAGCACGGGGAGTTGGATAGAAATCTCTAGGCACTCTTTCAAAATTACTACGTTTACCCATTATGCAAAAAAGTCCTCTAGTGTTGACTCTACCATTATACCATCAATTCGGGATTTTGCAAGCAAAAAATACTCTTCATCCATTTCAATACCAATAAAGTCAAAACCTTCTAACTTGGCTGCTTTGCCTGTAGAGCCAGACCCCATAAACGGATCAAGAACTACACCAGCTTTTGGTGTTACCATACGAACCAGATACTTCATAAGGTCAGTAGGTTTCACAGTAGGGTGAGTATTCTTGCGCTTTGTGTCACGTCCTTCAGACATAGAAGATGGTTTACCACTTGCGCCATTACCTGTCTGCCACTGAACGAACTGCTGTTCTTCCATATGATCTAGACCCTCATCACGGTCTTTCTTAGACGCCTTGGCACAGTAGAAGAATCGGGCGGCTGAACCTTCAGATTTTTCAATAGGTAGCAAAAGTCTTTCATTTTCATACCCCTTCGCAACGGAATCCGTTGCACTTTGTCGTGACGGATTTTTGTGACCATGCGTCTTTGTATGCGGAAACAACTCCACCACTTCATCTGAACCATCATGGATTAGGTTTGCAGGGAAGCGACCTTTTGTGTTATCAGACATTTCTCCATTTCTACCAGAACCATAACCAATACCAGTATTAACATTATCAGTATCAGCAAATGTATGATTGTGGAACTTTGCGTTTGGGACGCTTGGCTTTTCACCTTCAACACGACTCTCATCAATATTGATAGCACCAGTGCCATACTTCAGAACATTCTCTGCAATAGATTTTTCTGCAATAGGTTTACGAGCAACAGTGATAGGTTCAAGGGCAGGTTTTAGGGCAGTTCCCCAGCCGTCCCAATGTTGTGCTTCAGGTGTGGCGGGGGCGGTTATTGCCTTTGCACTCATATCTAGTACATCGTCACGGCCCTCATTTTTTCTCCAATTTGTATTTATGGCCTTTGATGTTCGTGACTTTCCATCATACATTCCTCTTGGGTCATACGTCTCAACAACCTCACGTTCAGCCCCAGCCATCTTATCAATCGCCTTACTGATATTGTGAGACTTAGGAAAGCCAGAACCATAAACCCATGCAATCATGTCTCGGATTTCAAATCCTGCATCTTCAATATTCACTGCCATTCTATGTTGTGTGCGAGTGCCAGCAAAGGCAAGCAAATGGCCACCGGGTTTTAGAACACGAAAGCATTCTTCCCAAATATTTACAGCAGGAACATCATAGTCCCACTTCTTACCCATGAATGACAGACCGTAGGGTGGGTCTGTCACAATAGAGTCTACTGAATTGTCATCAAGTTCCTTGAGTCTATCAAGGCAATTACCAAGCATCAGTTTCATGCAAAAAAGTCCTCTAATGTTACAGTCTTCTCAGTCTCCCAGCCTACAGCATCAAGGATGACACGCAGAGGTTCTAGGAAAGTCTTTTCAAACTGTTTGTCATAGTCAATGTAATCATGCAGGTTCATCTCTTTAGGAAGCATGACCGGATAGGATATAATATTTTCTTTGATAGGGTTAGGTTGCTTCAAGTAGGTGAACTTAATCTTCTCACCATTCTTAATCATTTCATACTGTTTGTCAAGCTTTAAATCTTTTACACGATTGTTGAAGAGGATTGCACCACGCACATGAATAGGAGTGCCTTTCTTGTAAACAGTATTCTTATCTATCCATTTGGTTAGATTAGAGACACCACGGGGGAAAGAAATATCTTCGGGTGGTAGACTACCAAATTCATCTTTAAACTGCTGTATGAACCTCTGTGTGCGTTCCTCGTCCCCTTCCATGATGATCTTAAAGGATTGCTTGAACTTGTCACGGACCACCTGTGGAGTAGAAGATTTGATTGCTTCAATGCCCATGATCTTTAGTTTAGGTTCAGCATATCGCACACCTTCTTTGTCCAGAACATTTAGGATGTAACGTTTCTTAGCAGTCCAGACACCACGGTCAGCAATAACTTCACGTTCCATATCCATACGGTTTTCGATGCAGTTTAGTTTCTCAAACATATTTTGATATTCGACGTTAAGCATCTTCTCAAAGTATTCAGCACCAGTCTTGTCTAGGAAGTCTACAGGACTCTTAGGGGCAAACTTATCAACTAATGGTTTCATATTAACATAGAGTGAGTCTGTATCAATAGCAATCACATAGTCATCATCTTTCTCTACCAGTTTACACATAGCAGCATTCATTGCACGTTCTGCCCATAGGATAGTCAACTTGCCACTATAGGTGATTGCTTCTGCAATGCGTTGGTCAAAATAGTTGAACCATTGGTTGCCCATAGCACCATAGAGGGAGTTGAGCAGAATCTTAATGGACATCTGTTCATTCTCTAACTGACCAATATCTTTGGTAAGCTGGTAGGTCTTGCCGTTTTCTTCTACAAACTTTTCTGCTTCAAGTTGCTTCTTCTTGATAACTTTACGTTCTGTGTAATAGTCTTTAATAATCTTGGGGATTTGTCCGACTTCATCTGTGCGGAAAGCAATACCATTAGCAGCAATAGTCTGGTTAGCATCACAGTCTACATCAACACCAGCAAGCACAGACTCTACAGTAACACCAGACTTGAATACACCATCCATAATAGTTTCTGGTGACATATTCCATTGCACAATAATGTTAGGATACAGGGATGCAAGGTCAAAGGAAGTTACCCACTCATACATGCCGGGAACAGGTTCCTTGACATAGGCACCGGGATACTTACTCTTTTCTTTATCACGTTTGAGATGCGGCACAATTTTATTAGACATAAGGTGACGGTAGATGATTGTCTCCCAGATACCTGTAGTGCCAAGTGTATCAACAAAGTTAGACCCTGCCTTGTAGGCCATAGTCATTGCCAATGTAATCAAACCAAGTTTGTCTTCTAGTCGTGCAACTAGTTCTACATCTTTGATGTTGTAGTCTACAAACTTCTTGAAGTCAGACTTGTAGAGACCGTGCAGGGAACCATACTCATCATAGGAGAGTTTGTTCTCACCTAGAACAACATAGGCAATGTGGTCAAGTTTATAGGACTCTTGCTTGCCATAGGTATAGGCAAACTTCTTGAACAGGTCTTGGTAGTCCAGCTGTTGAATGCCTGTGATTTCATAGGTTTGGTTTTCGTTCTGGTGTTGGTCTCTTACAATGCGTTCTCGGATATGTTTCCAAGGAGACATCATCTTTGCTTTATCATCACCCAGAACTTTAGTAACACGATTAATCAGGTAGGGAATATCAAAGAAGGTAGTGTTCCAACCTGTAACTACATCGGGACAGTTAGAAGGGTTATGCCAGTGAGCAAGAAAAGAAAGAAGTAGTTCTGCTTCATCTGCGCACTCATAGTAGACAACATTGTTGCGGTCAGGTGTATACTCACCCATGCCCCATACATGATAAAGGTCATCAATGTTATTTTTGCAAGAGATTGTAATGACAGGATACTCAGCAAACTCTGGTTTAGGGAATCCGTCATCAGACGCCACTTCAATATCAATTGTGGTCGTGTTGATAGTTTCACGGTCAAATCTAATCTTGTCAGGATATACATCGTAAACGTACTGAGCAACATGATTTGTATTGCCCACCACCTCAAAATTATCCATGCCCTTATATTGTTTATTAAACTCACGGGCTTCTTTGGCATCGGCAAAGGTGACTGGTGCGACAGGGTTTCCACGCAGGGACTTCCATTCAGTAGGTTCTTTAGTAGGAACATAGTATGTTGGTTTGAACTTAATGCGTTCTTGAGTCTTTACACCGTCTTTATAACCCCGCACAAGAATGGAGTTGCCTAGACGATTGACTGATGTGTAAAATTGCATCACTGCCCTCTTTAAGTATGAAGGATCATTATATAGGAGATTTTACTTTGTGTCAAGAAAAAAGGGTGGCAAAAACCACCCTTCTTTAACTTTACTGGTATTGACGTGCATCTAACCAATGACGACCATTGATTTGATGTGGGGCTTGACCATACATGATCCGCTTTTGACGACCTTCAAGGTCTACAAGGTCAGTTGAGTCAGAAAGATATCTTTCTTCATCTGACATTCTAGCTCTCTTGATTGCATTGTTAAATGATTTAGTGAGTGATTTTAAAAACAGTTGCATCAAAACCATCCCTTCTAACCATGTAAGCAATTTCAGACTGATTATAGTTTGTACGATATTCAGTCTTAATGTAACCTGCCACACCGTGACAGGCAGCGTCAAGTCGGGATTCGTATAGGGCTTTACCCATTTTCCGTAAGAAGTTCAGCATTTGTTGTTACCTCGCTGCGATTATTGATTGCAATTTTGCGAGGCTTCTTCTCATCGGGCAGTACGACTTCTAAATGAATTGCTAGAATGCCGTTCTCCAGAGAAGCTCCTGTAACTTGTGTATATTCAGATAGTCTAAAAGAACGATGGAACTTACGGGTGGAAATACCTTTGTGAATGAATTCCAAACCTCTTGGAGTATGGTCACCATTCACTTCAAGAATACCATCCTTGAGTTCGATCTTTAACTCTTCTTCCTTAAACCCTGCTGTTGCAATTTCGATACGATACTTCATATCTTCATCTTTAATGATGTTATGCGGAGGATAATGATCTGAAGCATGCTTAGTCATATCTTCAAGTTCTTTGAAAATGTGATCAAAACCTACAAAGGCAGAACGGGGAAAACGAGCGTATTTCTGATTGTTTGTCATCTGAAATCTCCTATTAAATTTTAGCGAGAAAGTAGACCGATTATTCGCATCTACAGAAATATTTATATCAGAGGTAAGACCATTTGTCAAGCAAAAAATGAAAAGGTTATTTGCCGATATTATACTTTGGACATAGTTCCCAGTCATTCTTTTCTTTGAATGGTAGGACTTTAATTTGCCTCAAAGGTGCAACATCCTTTGCCTTTTCACCGTTGACAATAGTAAGCAACCCCCAATCAGAAAGCAGAGTAGTAATAGTATTACGTCTCTGGATATCTGTATCTTCAAGTGTAGACTTATTACCATCAAGCAGGAACAACTCCTTGAAGTGTGTAATAAAGTATCTACCTTGTTTATGGAGAATATGACAGGACTGGTATAACTTCTTATCCTTACGGGATGCAATACCAATACGAGTCAATGTTTCTTTTACTTTTAAAAAATCATCTGGTTCATTAAGTGTGATTTCCAGCATATCACTAGGCTGCCAATCAACTAGATTTACTTCTCTTTTTTCTTCCACCATGATCTACCTTCTTTTTAATAATGTTTATTTCTTCAGTAGAAAGTAGTGAAAGAGCAGAACGAGCCTTACTATTGCTATATCCATAATATTCTTTCACCGCTTCAAGACTTCCATCCTCAATAGTTTTATTCCATTTGGAGAACCGTTTTGGATTTTTTCTAATAGTATTTAGCAAAAAGTCATTTTGGAGTTTTGTGTCAATATTATGGTAGGTGTTCATTTCATTAGCAAGTAGAACAGTATCAGGGAAGTATGAAAAGGAATGATTAATCATATATGAGTTGTATGCTTTCTCATCTAGATCATCACGCATGATATCTTTTTTAGTATTAATCGCCTTGACGAACTCGAATGGATTCATTAGAAACTCTTTCTCTCAAATCAGAAGATGAAAAACGGTGTTCACGTTTATTGTAGTATAACTCAATTCCACGTTTTGCGCAAGCTGCACGTCCTGTGAACTTACCGTTTTTATACTCTTCTCCCAGAACACGAACATTAATAGGAAACATATTTAAAATATCTTCTAAGTCCTGTTCAGTCTGGTAAGGAACAATCTCATCAACATATGAAATAGCATTTAGTTGAACATATCGTTCCAGCAGAGTCTGAACAGGTTTGTTCTTTTCTGGACGGTCAATGGATGGGTCAGTCTGTAGACCTACAATCAAATAATCACAAATAGTTTTTGCTTCACGCAACATCATAACATGACCAGCATGAAGCAAATCAAAAGTGCTACAGGTGAAACCTACTTTCATTTTACCTCATCCAAATGACCGATGTATTGTTCAAGAATGCTTTGAGTAAATTCTTCTGTAGTTACACCACGATTGACATTAGAATTACCATAGTAGAGTTGTGGCACAGTTTTATGACCTCTATCCAAGACGATAAATGCCTTTGCTTGCTCATCTAACTTGATATTTACAATTTCGTATTTGTATCCCCAACGATCAAGTTTAGACTTCATCATATCGCAATACATGCAGTTAGGTTGTGTGTATAGGGTTAGTGTGTGCTTCATTTCCATTCTACCTCCGCCATAAGTTCTGTTAAACATGCGACCACATTTAGTTCATGGTCTGCTACGAATGCATTCTTATACTGATAGTCTGCTAGAATAAGCACAGCACGGGGAATGCTATTGGGTTGCATAGTTTCTGTCATAGAGTCATAAATGCTTCTGAAAATACCAGAAGTATCAGTATCTATATTGTTGCTTACCCATGACCTCATTTTTTTGAAGTCTTTAGCTTTAAGATATCCAATAACATCATTAACGGCATTGTTAGAAAGAAGAGAAAGAATCCCACTATCAATAGTGCCACTAAGAGAATAACGTTGACACTCGTTAATAACACGTCGCCAATCAGGTGCAAAACGAATAATAAGTTCTGCCAAAACCTTTTTATCATAGGTGATAGTCTCCTGATCTAAAATCCATCCTAGACGTTTCATGAACTGCATAGACAGTTCTGCCATAGACTTCTTGCTGGTGTTAAACTCATAGACACCACAACGAGAATGTAGTGGTTCAATAATACGGTTCTTAAAGTTACAGGTTAGAATGAATCGGCAGTTGTTTGCGAACTCTTCGATGAAACCACGCAGAGCAGGCTGGAAGGATTGTGCATTAAGATAATCTGCCTCATCTAGAATAACAACCTTGTATCCACCCTGTAGGGATACAGTAGAGGCAAACTGTTTAATCTTATTACGCAGAGTTTCAATGTTACCTTCTTCAGACCCGTTGATAAGAATCCAGTCAAGGTCCAATTCATTACACAGTGCTTTTGCTACTGTAGTCTTACCAAGACCAGCAGTGCCTGTGAATAGCATATTAGGGATTTCACCAGTCTCTACAATCTGCTGAAAGGTTTCTTTTAATGTTGAGGGGAGAATGCAATCATCAATCTTTTGTGGTCGGTATTTTTCAACCCAAAGAAAATCACTCATCAATATTCCTTACTAGAGTTAGGAAGTCATTATATAGAAAAAAGAAATGGGGGTCAAGCCCCCATTTTAATATTAATCACTTACTCGTTCAGCAGTGAGACCTTTGACATATGTAAAGGAGCAACCTTGTAGGAAGTAAGAGGTATGTTCAAGAATTTCTTCCAAGTCTTCATCATCAGACCGGAAAGTAGATGATACATCATTAACAGTATCATGGTTTTGATACCGACGCATTGTCAAAGTGTATTCGGTGTAGTTACCATCATCTTCATCATTATAACGACCCATTATACTATTCCTCTTCTTCTTCGTTTTCTGCGGCTTCTTGCTCACGTTCTTCAGTTGCTTGAATCAACTGCACACACTGGTCACGCAGACCACCTACTGTAGACAGTTCTTCACCTTTGAATGCTCCACGTTGTACAATAGCATCAATGATAGCAATAGACGAACGGGCGACTTTAAGGTTCAAATCATAAAATTGAGAGTCATTCATTAGAAATATATTCCTTTAGTTTTTTTCTAGAGCAACCCAGTATTGGAGCTGCCGACTAACGTTAGTAAACTTACTGATAAGTTTGGACGAAACTTCTACAGCATAATCACCGGGAAGAAGTTTCAGATTGTCAATGTTGATACTTAGACGTGCGTTTGCATGGATATCGCCATGCCATACACCATCAACTTCAATGGTATACTCATTGGAAGTTGTATTCTTAGGATCAACGATTGATAGGGTTACTGAGTCATTTTCAGTGCGACCAATGATCACGCTCTTATGACCAAGAGCAGAAGATGCTTTGCGCACCTGACTCAGAATATCTTGAGTGAGATTGAATGTGACTTCTGGATCAGGAACCTGTAAGTCTTTCTCAGGTGGATTAGTCAACATTTCAATATCAGAATAGAAATAGTTAATAGAAGACTGACCATTGGCAATAACCATATGCTTGTCTTGGTAATGCACAGTACCATCTTCTACAAGATTATATGCACCAATAAACTCATTCACATCATAAATGCCAAAGTCTTGTGGAAACTCTTCTTCAAGAGTAGCTTGTGCTAGAACGTTCTTAGCATCTGCAATAGTGCGTAGAACGTTACCTTGTCGAACTACAAGGTTTTGGTTAATGGTTCCGAAGTTACGAATAACTTCCATAGTATTATTCAACATCAAATGTTTCCTCATCTTGATCATGTACATGGAGTGCCATAATAGCATAGTGTGCGATTTTCATCAAGTCTGCACGGTTACGACCATTCTTTTTGCCATAACGTTGTGCATACTTCATTACGTTACCGAGACAGAACCCCATCCCGTGACCAGCATCAATAATAAACTCAGTAGCCTGAAACTTCTGCTTTGAGTAATGCCCCTCATATGTTTTGAGGATATACTCATTTAGTTCTGTTAGAATTCGGTCTTCACTGTATTTCATATTGTAAGTCTCACTGTTTCGAACTTAGAAGTGTATAGTATATTATTCTGTCCCTGTTGTCAAGAACTTTTTTAACGCATTTTGGAAAAGTTTTTATCCTTGTAGAATTCCATCTTGGATTTAAAACGACCATCCAAAATCTCACCCTTGTGTGAAATAACAAATACATTCGTATCAGCACCCAAGGTATGAATAATCTTAAACAAGTTTTCTACACCATCGTTGTCAAGGCTGGAGTCAAATGTCTCATCCAGAATAAGCAGATTGGTTGCTACAGAGTTTTTCATCTTAGCAATCTGTCTCCATGTAAACAGCAGTGCAAGGTCAATGCGTTGCTTCTCACCCTCAGAGAAAGAGTCATAGGAAAAACTATCACGGTGCCGTGAACGGATAGTCTCCGAAAAACTTTCATTCAATTCAAAATGAACAAAGAAGTCTAGTGTCTGTAGATACTGGTTTACTAACTTATTCATAACAGGCAGATACTGTTTGATAATCTTAGTCTTGATACCAGTGTCTTTGAGCATATCAGCAATGATACTACTATAGTCATACTCTTCAGACAGTTCAACCTTTTCTGTAATCAAACCATCTTTTACATCAATAAAGTCTTCAAGGTCTTGGGCAGCTTGTTTGACATTATCTTTACTGTCAGAAGTATTAGAAATCTCTTCTTCTAGTTTAGCAATCAACCTACGAGACATATTAATCTTGGTATTATTATCCCGCAGTAGACCTTGTAGTTCCATAGACTTTCTATTCTGGTCCTGTAGGTCATCTACAGTAGACTTACCATTAGATAGTTTATCTTCTACCGCCTGAAACGTCTTCTGGATTTCCTTCGCTTTCGCTGCGATACCTTTAACCTTCTGACCTTTAATATTTTCGTCAATCTCTTGCGTACAAGTC
>Ga0181390_1001322_pt1 | contig 10987 bp, 6 predicted proteins | sample 13SPOviralmetaG_FD_130085 | JGI IMG/M metagenome (GOLD analysis project Ga0181390, IMG submission 130085) | Marine viral communities from the oligotrophic San Pedro Time Series (SPOT) site, San Pedro Channel, CA, USA - 13 SPOT_SRF_2010-07-21 | ecosystem: Environmental > Aquatic > Marine > Strait...
TAATACCAGCGAAAATAGGATATGCTCTGTTTTTTATCACAAGATGGTTTACTAAAGGTGATAATGTAGTAATGAGCGGAGGGTTAGAAGATAATAAAAATTGGATTTGGGAAATACCTAAATCAAAAATTTTTAATTCTTTTAATTGAAAAAAGCGAGATAAAAGACATTGCATTTAAATTCGTAAATTTGTAAAAATATTTAGCGGATGGCTTGTGAAATTTATATATTATCTTGTCCTATAGGAGCAATAGGAGATGAGTGTACATTTGAAATCGATTGTTGTGGAGGACAAACAGTTAGTTACACTATGCAGCCTGACAGTATTGTTGATGCTTGTGTAGACGATCAAGGGACAGTCACTGTAACATCTTTATCTGGTTCAGCCTCAAGCGCATTTGAAGAATGTTCTTCTGATTGTGGCGATATCCCTGCAGTGCCCACTTCAACTCCAACAGCTACTCCGACAGCTACTCCGACGCCAACACCTAGCCCAACTCCTGGAGCCCCTACACCCACACCTAGTTCTACTCCTGTTCCGACGTTAACGCCGACCCCAACTCCAGTTCCAGCGGGTTACAATTATTTTACGCTTACTGCCTGTCCAGGAGGAGGAGGCACATTATATAGTAGTGTTAGAACAACATTTGCAAGTGGTGTATTTCCAGGAGATATAATAGAAATGCCAGATGGTAGATGTTATGAAATAGATGAAACAGCATCACCGGCAAATAATAACGATTATCTTAACGTGTATGCAGACTGTGATACTTGTTTAATAGCTAATCCAACACCTACTCCTACCCCACCTCCCACACCAACTCCCACACCAAGTGGTTGTAATCAATATGAACTCGAAGGTGGTGCTGGTGGTGGTAACTTTAGTTACACAGACTGTAGTAGTAACCCCCAAACAGAGTTTGTTCCAGATGGTGATTCAATACCAGTTTGTGGTTTAAGTGTTCCTATTTTAACAAGCGGTAACGGTAATGTTGTTTTTATTGGGCCTTGTATTCCAACAACACCAACTCCAACACCTAGCCCAACGCCAGGGCCTCCTACACCAACTCCAACGCCGACTCCTACAGCTACTCCAACTCCAACGCCGACTCCTACAGCACCTATTCCGACTAGTGTTGTTCCTCCAATACCTTCACCGGTAGAAACGGAATATACTTTAACATATAGCCAAACCTCTAAAGGGTGGCCATCATTTTATTCATACATACCTGATTATATGCTTGGTATGAATCAATACTTTTATTCATTTAATGGAGGTAATCTATACCAACATAATGCAAATGGAAATAGAAATAATTTTTATGGAGAGCAATATAATTCTCAAATAACAACAGTGTTTAATCAGAATCCTCTTGAGAATAAAATATTTAAAACTATTAATTTGGAATCAGATCAGGCATGGCAAGCAAATTTAGAAACCGATATACAACAAAACGGATTTATTGAAAGTGCTTGGTTTAAAGAAAAAGAAGGTGCTTACTTTGCATTCTTAAGACAAAACGGAGAAGTTCCAGCTTTACCGGGTCAATACGCAATGAGGTCAGCAAATGGTATAGGAAAATCTACAAGTGTATCAGCAATAGGAAATACCACAACAATTAATTTCTCTACTAACCCACTGGTAGATATAGGAAGCATTGTAAGTGTTGGTGACTACTTATATTTTTCTTTACCAAGCTATACAACAATTAGTTTGGCTGGACAAATAACAAACATAAACGTAGATATACCAGCTGGAATAAATCAAATTTTAATTGATACAAGTATTACTGGAACATCGACAATTACAATTCAAGACCCTTATATACTTTATATTAAAAGTTCAGTTGCAGAATCTCACGGTTTACTTGGTCACTACTGTATATTTACTTTAATAAATGAAAGCACTAAATCCACTGAACTCTTTGCAGTTGAATCCGAAGTAATGAAAAGCTATCCGTAAAAATTAGTATCTTTACACTAGTATGGAGTTTAGTATAAGGAAATTAAATCCATCTGATTATGAAGATGTATTGGTAGTGTGGTGGAAAGATTGGGGTTGGCAGGCGCCAGCTAAAGATTTTTTACCAGAGAATGGAGAAGGCGGATTAATGGTAATGTTAGATGGTAAGCCTGTTTGCGCAGGATTTACTTATGTTACAAACTCAAAGGTTAGTTGGGTAGATTGGATTATATCGGATAATAAAATAGAAGATAAAGCATTGAGACACGAGGCAGTTAAATTTTTAGTAAGTACATTAACAAATATATGTTCTAAAAACGGTGGATATATCTACGCCTTGCTAAGACACGATGGTTTAATTCAAACTTACGAAGACCTTGGATATGTAAAGGGAGATAGTTATACACACGAAATGATTAAAAAAATATAATATGGCAGCATTTACTACAATAGCCACAATAGGAGCTGCGGCAATAGGTTCTGGAATGAGCTTTGCCGAGGCTGGCAAACAAAGAAAAATACAAAGTGAAGCAGAAAAAGCAGCACAAAAAGCATTTGATGAAGCTAAAGCAAAATTGGATGTGAATTATTTAGAAGGATTAGCAATAGCAAAAGAGCCTTATGAATTAGAAAGGGAGTCTTTGCTTCAGACAGGGGCAGCTGCTTTACAAGCTGGTGTTGAAGGAGAAACAAGGGGTGCAGCCGCAACAGCAGGACAGGTCCTAATGGCTCAACAAGCAGGTGCCGCTCAACAAAGAGCAGCTATGTCACAGGAAATGCAACAACTACAGCAGTTAGCAGCTCAAGAAGAATCTAGGCTACAAGGCGCAAGAGTTGATTTAGATTTAGGTGAAGCGATAGGACAACAACAAAGAGCTCAGCAAGCACAACAATCAAGAGCTTCAGCAATGAACGCTGGTATCGGAGGGTTATTTAATATAGCTGCAGCAGGTGTGGAGTCAGGAGCTTTATTTAAAGGCGCAAAAGGAGGAGCGGATGTAGCTGCGGTTACTTCACCATCAGCTTTAAACGCTAGCACTAATGATATATTATCAGGTAATTTTAACAAAAGTAATGTTACCTTTGACCAAATAATGAATAGGGATATGGGTATAACGCCTCAACTAAACCTAATTAAGTATGGGAAAAACCCATTTGATATTTATACTAATAATTAATTATGGCTTTAGGATACGGATATGTAAGAGATGATGACCCAGTACAGGTTAACTGGGCTGAGATAAGCAAGAACTTTACTGACAGAATTAAGGCTGACCAAGTTGATCGTCAGAAACGTAAGGATGACATTCAGGAAAAATATAATGACTTACAGAAAGACTTAATAAATAAACCTCAAGGGTATAATACAGACCTAAACAAAGTTGTTGGTTCGTTTTCTGGACAAGCATCTTCTGCATCTTTAGATTTATTAAATAAATTAAAGTCAGGTCAAATTACTGAGCAAGAATATTATACTAAAAGAGCTAACCTTAAGAGTAGCACTGAGAACTTTTTTCTTTATTCTAAAAACTTTAATGATAACTATGGAAGGTTAATGGAGCTTGCTAGGTCTAATGATCCAAATAAAAAACTATCTGCTGAGTCAATATTTCAGCTTCAGATTGCCTCCGATATGTTAGATTTTAAAAACACAACTGCTATTGTTGACCCGGGAACCAATGAGTTAATACTAGTAAAAACAGATGAAGATGGCAATCCGACTAATGAAATAGTTAATGTAAGTCAGCTTGGGTATTTATCTTCCGATGAAAAACTATCCTATAATTACAAAAATCTTATATCTGAAAATTTAAAAAACAGAGGGGTAAAAAAGTATACTGATGAAAACGGAAAAGTAATTACAACCATCCAAGGTGTAGAAGTTGACACTGAGACTGCTGAAGGAGCTTTGAATGGACTAGCAGAATCTATTGTAGGAGACCAATCGCAAATGATTAGTATACTGGCACAAAATGGTTATACGTTTACTAAAGACCCAAGTAAAAAAGATGACGAGAAGACAATATATTATGATATGAATACAAATGAGTATTCTTTTGATAGAGATGCTGCGTTAGCTTTAGTTACAGATGAAATTAATAATTCCATATCTGTAGAAGTAAAAGATGAAATTAGCGCGTATCAACAAGAGCAGCTTGATAGAGCTGATAGAGCATTTGAGGAAGGGGTAAGACAGTTCGATGAAACTTTAAAATTAAAACAAGATGAATTGTTAGCTGAAACAAATTCAACTGCTTCTAATGTAAGCTCGCCTACTAATTTCTTTAGATCCACTTCTGGTAGTGATGTGACTGCTAATAATTACATAAGGTCAATAAACGAAGATTCTATAGATACAGAGCAAAAACAAAGAGATGTTGCTATAAATTTAAATGAGGTATTAAATACAGTTGGTGTTAAAGATGCGGTTTTAACTATTAATAAAGGTGGTGAAAAAATTGCATACGAAGACCAGAGTAAAGAACCAATTTCATTTGAACAATATCGTAAATATGGGGGTGGCGCTCAAACTAAACCTTCAATTGTAATTAATATACCTGGTGTAACTGAGGGTGATATAGTAGTGCCTGTTGATTATAAAATTTCAGACTATCTTGAAAAGATTATGAACGCTATTGGAAATGCTAAAAAAACAAACACAACTATAAAAGGTTCTGATTTTGAATTTATTATTAATAATGATTTCTATAATCCTGGAGCGCCTCAAGAAGAAGAAGTTGTTGTAGAGGATGAGGAAGTAGTGGTAGACCCTACAAAATATAATAATTAAAAGTTATGAATGAGCAGGCACTCCAAGACGCTTACACTTTATTTAGTCAGAAAGGATACAATGGTAGCTTTGATGAGTTTGTTGAGTTAATATACAGCAATCCTGATGCTCTTGGAGATTCTTATACTTTGTTTACTGAGGGAGGTTACGCAGGTTCATTTGAAGATTTTTCATCGCTAATGGGCGTAAAAAAAAAAGACGAAACCGAAATCGATATGGTTTCAGAATTGGAAACTGGCACTTCTCAGCCCAGCGCATTATCAAGAAACCAGCGACTTAACGTAGGAGCTGGACCTGAAAAAGATACAGCAATAGAAAGAGCTTTTGGTAAAAACGAAGTCACAGATTTTTTTGGAGATATATATAGAGCTTGGAAAACAGGAGCTGGACAGGGCGCGACAGTTGATGATGCTATAAAAGTATTTGCTTCAGGTTCAAATGTTTCAGATAAAAACTTACAACAATATATAGACGCAGTTCAAAACATGGAGTCCTTTGCACCCTCAGAGGAGATGCAAGATTTTAGTAGAATATACGAAGCGGAAGGAAAAGGAATCAAAGGTTTTATAAAAGGTATTGCTAAAAATCCAACTGCAGCAATACAAGTAGCCACCTCATCCCTTAGAGCTATGCTAAACCCAGCCTCGATTGGTGCAGGTGCGGCGGGAGCGGGAGCGGGAGTATTAGCTGGCCCAGCCGGAGCAGGAGCGGGTGCAATACTTGGAATGACGGGAGCTCTTGAAACAGGCTTATCTTTTACTGAGTTTTTAAAAGAAGAATTAAATGAAAAAGGTTTAGATTTTACAGACAATAATATTAGAACCATACTAGAAGATGACGAGGCTATGGGTAATATTACCAGAAGATCTTTAGCAAGAGGTGCTACTATATCAACAATAAGCGCACTCACAGGTGGTTTAGCAGCTGGAGTGGGAGCGAATGTGGGTAGAAATGTAGCTTTAAAATTAGGAACTCAAGCAGGTAGAGCTGCCTCAGCAGCAACAGGGCTTGGAGTGCAGGCAGTAGGAGGGGGTGCAGGAGAAGCTATAGGTAGAGCAGCGGCAGGCCAAGAAATGGATGTAGCAGAGATTGGTTTTGAAGCCATTGGAGAAATAGCAAGTCCATCTTTAATAGGTACTGTAACAGCTGTAGCTAAAGTTCCTAAATACAAAGTAAACACTGAAGAAGTTTCTGAAGAGGCTGTAAAAGAAATAATAAAAACTACTAAGGATTATACAGAATTAGATAACATTAAAATAAAAATAGAAGACAATCCTGTATTAGAAGCAGAGTTACAAAAAAGAAAAAAGGAGTTATTGGATATAGAAAGCTACAAAAAAGGCATGACTCCAGAGCAGTTGGCTAATGCTACTGAAGAGGATATATTAGAATTAGTATCTTTACAAAATAAATTAACAGAGTATAACGACAGTGGTAATGAAGCAGGAAAAGATAATGCTGCCAAAGTTAAAGCTCAAATAATAAATAAATTAAATGCCCTTCAAGAGCCAAGCACAGAGAAAGTGGATGTACAAGAACCTGCCGCAGATAGCGAAACAGTGGGAGAGGGAGACGCCCAACAACAGCAGCCTGCCACAGAGGCTCCATCCGAGCAAGCCGAAACCCCAGCGCAACCAGCCGAAGAGGTCGAGACTGAGGTTGAGGTTGAGGAGAGCGAGGTAGTAGAGGAAACCTATACACTACCAGAAGATCCGAGAAAAGCCAAGAAAGATTTTCAAATTATAGACAACAGAGATGGCTCTATAATAGAATTAGATGAAGATGGAAGTAATAAGTGGATTCTTAGAAATATTAAAACAGATTTTATAGGAACCTCTACTACTAAAACTGAGGCTCAACAATTTTTAAATAATACAGTAAACAGGGAGGGAATGACTATGGATTACGGAGAAGGTGAACCTGTACTTGAAGAGTTTAGAACTCAGGTAAAAGAAGAGGTTGTTGAGGAAGTAGCTCCAGCTACAAATAAAATAGGAAACTTTGATGTAGTAATAAAAGACAATAAGATTGTTAGTATTACTAAGGATGGAAAGAAACCATCTGCAAGATCTTTATCTCGAGTACAGAAAAAAATATTAGACCAAGGGTTAATTAATGTAGAAGAGGGAGAATCAGTAGTTTTTGAAGGAGGTGAGGAAGTAGATTTTTCAACTGAAGTTTCTATTAAAAGTAATAATCCTAAAGAGGTAGCTCAGCAATTTGAAAGAGTTCAGGAAAAAATAAAAGAACAAAAGCAAACAAGCTCCGATATATCATTAAATCCTTTAGGTGTATTATTTTCAATAAAATTTACTCCCGAATCTTATGAATTTGTAACAGGTAAAAAATTAATAAATACTTCTCCTGAGTTTAGAAAAACTTGGATTGCAAAAAAAGATAAAGGCGGAGTCAGTTTAGAAGACGGATGGGCAGAAACTTTTATTGATAATAATTTACCTATTCCGGACTTAGTCGAAGTTACAGATTTTATAAATGAATTTCAAACAAAAGCTCAATTTAATAGATCGTTAGAGGTTTTTACGCCTAACCTACTAACAGATTTAAAAAATAGATTTGAAGAATTAACAGGACTAAACGCTTCTCCAACAAACATTCAAAGAGTTATTGAAGCATCACCAGAGACAACTCAAAGAATTGCTGAAGAGGAGGCGGTGGATGTAAAAGTAAAAGAAGAAAAACAAAAAGAACAAGCGCAGAAAAAGCAAACTAAAGAAGAAATAAGTGAGGCTAAAAAAGAAGCGGTTGAAAAAGAAAGAAAGAAGACTATTGATAACAGAAATAGAAAAAATGCGTTAGGTAATATTAAAAAAGGTAAGCTGGGTACAGAAGGTACAACTGTTGTGCTTAAAAATATATTTACAATAAACCCAAAAGACATTAGAGCGGCTATTAAAGAAGGTGTGTTGCCTGCGGAAATATTAACTAGGTATAATGAGCTAGCAAAACTGATAGGGCAAAGAAAGGCTGTTCTTTTGGATCTTCCAGAGGTCAGAGAGATAAAGAAAAAAGCCGACGCTTTATATAATGAATTAATAGATGGTATAAATAAAGAGATAGAGGAGGCGGGAGATACTGAAGTTGAACAAGTGGATGTTGATAAACTAAAGACTGATATACTTTCTATGCCGGTAAAAATAAACCCTACACTTGATAAAGCTTCACGTGATTTAGCTACTAAAATAAAAAGATTGTCTGATGCAGATTTAGATTTACTTATAGAAGAAACTGAAGATGGCACGCAAGATGTAAGAAAATTAAATCAACTAGAGTTAATTAAAAAAAATATAAACGCAGGGTTTGTTCCTGCAGCTGCTAACGATATAATAAATACAATAGAAACAAGAAAAGATACTAAATCAGTAGTGCCTAAAGTTGAAAAAATTTCAACTAAAGGTTTGCAAGGAGGTTTAAGAAAATCCTTTTTTAATATTGGAAGAGCCCTTGGTTTAATAAAAACAGGAAACTTTTTTGAAGCTGTGTTTAAATCAAATCCCAAAACAGTGTTTGATGATTTGATGGGAAATGCAAATGACACAACAATATTTGAGAAGTTAATTAGACCTTTAGCTGCTGCGTTTTCACAGTATGATGTACAGAGAAGTAATGTGCTAAAAGAGTCAATTGAAAAAATTGAAAAATTAATTGCATTTGATGGTAATAAAAGAATTGAAAGATCTCAAAATGAAATTATAAAAGATAAAATGAAAATCATGACCTATCTTTTACAGTTAGAGCATGAATCAAACCCTATTGAAAGCAATCAAGAACAGAACTTAACACCACCTGCGCTTGCTTTTATTGAAGAAACAATTAATTATTATATAGAAAATTCACCAGCTGAAGCTGATGTTACAGTAGAAATGTTACAGGAAATAAAAAAAGAATTTACTGTTAACGGAAAGATTGATTTAGGTAAACTTAAAAATTCTTTTTCAACTAATATAAATAAAGCAGTAGATGAATACCGTAAGGCTTTTGATAATCTAGCTGATAAAACAGATTTTGTTTCTGCAGTTCTTAGAAGAAACAAAGTAAACCTTTTTAATAACTACGTGAAACACGTGGTATTATATAACCCAAGTGATAAAGAAGCTGTATACAATGCGCAAAGAGATAAGTTTACACAAAAAGCTTCTGCTAAATCAGGGTCAATAGAAGAAAGAATTCCTGGAGCAAAAGCATTAAGCTTTGACCCTTCTTATGCTCTTATGAAAGCTACGGATGATATTTTATTAGATTTCAATATGACTAATGAAATAAGAAAATTTAGAATGAAAATAAATTCTTTAAAGAAAACAGAAGGATTAACTCCTTTACAACAACAAGCAGTTATAGCTTTAGAAAGATCAATGGAGAAAGCATTGGCGTCAACTTTTGATTCTATAAACTCTGACCCATCAGCAACTACTACTCTTATAAATGAAATAAGAAGAATTGGTTACGAGGCTGCATTAGTTTCTGCTCCAAGAGCAGTGGCGGAATTATCATCAAACTTTTTGTTTGCTATATCTGCAAACCCTGACGCTACATTGGATGGTATTAAAAACTACGGAGGTGTAGTAAAAGAAAATGGAACTATGTTGAATTTTCTAAGCAACATAGGCTCAACAGAGGCAACTAAATTAGCTAATGTAGATGAGATTACAGGTAAATTAACAGATGATTTAGGTGTAGATAAATACGTTAGTAAATCAGGGAAGGCTGCTCCACAATTAAAAAGCATATTATTACAAATAAATAATTACGGTCCAAAACAATTAAGGAATTTTACAGCTGAGTTATCTAATAAAATACTTTCTTATCCAGACCAAATGATAGGAAGACCTTTATACTTAGGTGAGTTTGTGAGGGTGTTTGAACAGGAAACAGAGATAAGATTGACTGAGGATGATATAAGAGATATGGCTAAAGGTCCTGGAGAGTCTAAATATTTAAGCCAAGAGTATGCAGAGGCTATAAATAAAGCTGCAATTGCTGCTGACAAGCAAGCTATTATGTCTACAACTTCACGTAATCCAATATTAGCCATAGAAAAATTTAAAAGAAAAAAAGATGCTGGAGCATTTCAGGAAATATATAGGGAAGCAAATGCTTTTATGTCTAACTTTTTTGCATTTGAATACACAACAGCTAGAACTGCTGTAAACGCTTTGTTTAATGAAGGAGCTATAAGTGAAAAACAAGCACTAGGCTTGTTGCTGGGGATAACCCTTAGAATGTCAATGTATCAAATAATATATAAAGTATTGAGTGATAATGTGGACCAGGCATTTAGAGAAAAAGATGATGATGATATTGATGAAGTGCAAGAACTTGTTGATGAAACTAAAAGATCTTTAACTGGGTCAATACTTACACTCTTAACGAGGCAGACTATGGGTAATGTTCCTTTCGCTGCAATAGCTTATGGTCTTGAAAGATTTAATGAAAACAATTTAGGAGGATTAAGAAGCGATGAAGAGTATGATTCGTTCAAGCATTCTATTGTTTATTCTCAACTTGGTAAAAAAGATTTAGAATCAGAAAACTTAATGACTAATTTAGCGACACTTTTTGCTGGTCCTTATGGTACAATTTTAAGAAGAGCTGAAAGAAATTTTGAACTAGCTCAAAGAACTCAAACTAGAAAAACAGAATCAGCAAAACAAAGAGCTGAAGATGAGTTGACTGCTAATATGCTTTTAGATATTTCTGGTAACGCCGGTCTTCTTCCATTCTATAAAGATGTAAGAAGGATTATTAATGCTAAACGTAATAAAGAATATAAACAAAAACAAAGTGAGTTGTCTAAGTCTGAGCTTAGAAAATTAAATCCAAAGCTTTACAAAAAATTATATGGGCCTGGTAGTGCAGAGGCTAGACTAAGAGCTTTAAAAAGAAAGCTAGATTCTAATTAAATAAGTTCCAGAAGATAACGTAAAGTATCACTGCGTTTATTATAAATACAATTATAAAGTTTAGTTGAGGCTTTGAGAATTTATATTTCATTCTCTAAAGAATCAGTGATGGTTTTAAGTTGGGCGTTAATCTTGGAAACCTCACCCTTTAAAGCTCCATACTCATGGTCAATAAGCAATTCATATATATTATTTACAGACTCATGAAGATCATTCATAATATAATTTATATTACGTATGCGTTTCTTTTCTAGTGGAGAGATATTCATAACTACTTTATTTCTCTTAGCATCATTCCGCCCCAATACTCATCGA
>Ga0181390_1001324_pt1 | contig 10980 bp, 5 predicted proteins | sample 13SPOviralmetaG_FD_130085 | JGI IMG/M metagenome (GOLD analysis project Ga0181390, IMG submission 130085) | Marine viral communities from the oligotrophic San Pedro Time Series (SPOT) site, San Pedro Channel, CA, USA - 13 SPOT_SRF_2010-07-21 | ecosystem: Environmental > Aquatic > Marine > Strait...
CCAGACCAATCAATAGTTTTACTAAACTCCCAATCACCACATCCAAGATCACAAATTTTATTTGAATCTGTTTCAGTAATATGTTTTATTAAGAGTTCTATATACCATTTAGTATCAGGAGAAATATTTGAACCAGTCCCACTGATACCTTTACCATCTCGTGAGCCCCATATTTTCTTATTATAGATATTCGTAAACTTCTGTTCCATTTGTAATAATACAATAAAAAAAATATATATTATATACTAAATGGAACAACGTCCACCAAAAGTAATCGCTGTTAAAGATCCAGAAGAACAATATTTAAATAAATCTGGATTACCTCCTGTTCACGCTCACCTTCCCCAGATAAACGGATACGGTGGTGGAGCATGTTTATTAATGATAAGTCCTGTAAAGACAGGAAAGAGCACGATAATTAATAACCTCTTACTAAATACTGAGTTCTATGATGCTCAGGAACGATTTGATTCAACTCATATAATATCTAATACAATTGCGAATGACGTTACATCTAGATTCTTAAAAGAAGCATTTGATACACACGATCAGTATAATGATAATATCATAGATGGTATAGTAGAAAGACAAAAAGGATATGCTAAAGAAGACCAACCTGAAATCGCTGTGGTGATTGATGATTGTCTGGGTTCAATTAAAAGAGAAGGTCGAGTAAATCATCTTGCGAGTAGATTTCGTCACTTCAATATAAAACTTTTAATTATAAGTTCACAAAACTTCAGAGCTGTGAGCCCTATCATAAGACAGAATGCTACGAACGTTATCATAGGAAGTCCATTTCCTAATCGCAAAGAGTTATTAAAAGTGGCTGAGGAGTATGGCGATCTATTCGGGGGAGCAGAAAAGTTTATTCAATTGTATAAGCAGGCGACACCAGAACGTTATAATTTTATTCATCTTGATTTACAATCTAATCCCCCTAAGATGTATAAGAACTTTGATGAACTGATAGCGGAAGGCGAAAGAAATATGATTACTACTGCCCCGCTTCCTAATGAAGAATTAAAAAAAGATAATTTAGAAGAAAATGTTGATGATAAATAAATATGGATTTATATGGACTCGATTCTGCTCGTGCTCAAGGAAACGCTATGACCACAGATAACTCATTGTATAATGAGCAGATTTTGAGTGCCCGTGATAGAATTAATAACACACTAGATGCTAATAAAATAACGGCTCAAGGAAATGTGAGAGGGGCTGACTCACAGGATTTACAAGATAATATTATCTATTCTGTGAAGGATACTCTGAGTGGTGCCACTGGAGCTGCTTCACTTGGTAGATTTACTGAGACCGCCGATGCCTATGGTAAAGCCCGAGCTGCTGGTCTAGGGAGATTTTCTGCGGCATTTTCTTCTCAAAGAGCAATCGCTCGAGGTGATGTAGATAAGACATTCGCATCAGCAACACAGGTGGGAGATAAAGCAATCGCACCTACTGTTACAAAAAATATCGCAGGGGTAGATATGATAAAAACAGATAGAGAAGTTCCTGCCGGAGGTGTAAGTGGTTTTCTTGGAAGGACTAAAACCGAAAGTGTATTTTTACCTGATAGAGGACAATTTCCAGCAGGAAACGCCCAGCGTATCCCTGACAGCCAGAGATCAGTGCTTGTCGGCGGACCCACAGACGTTCCTGATACACCTCCTGCTGCTCCTGCTGCTCCTGCTGCTCCTGCTGCTCCTGCTGCTCCTGCTGCTCCCGCTGCTCCTGCTGCTGATACAGTAAATAATAGACCAAGAACAAATGAACCTGCTGCTAGTAATGCTAATACTCCAGAAGTAACAGATACTAAGCTGTCTGCTACAGATGAATTAAGTGGTAAAGTATTATCTACTACAGAAAAATTAAAGAAAGGAGCGGGTATAGCATCAACAGGATTCCGAGTATTAGGTGATGTAGGAGGTGGTATTCAAACATACGAAATGTTTAAGAATGGATTTACTAAAAATAAAGATGGGTCTATAGATAGATTGAATGAAGTGTCACAAATTGCTGGAACGGTGGGAACGGGATTAGATATTCTAGGGGCATTTATTCCCGCACTTGAACCTTTCGGACAATTGGCTCAGGGTATATCAGCAGTAACAGATACAATAGATCAACATGAAAAGGATGACGCTGCGACAACTCAGGCGAATAATACTTTGAATCAGGTTGAGACAACTCGTAAGAACCAATTGGCTGCTCTACCTCAAATGAAAGCAAGTGTTGTCCCAGTGAACTCGATGGTATCTTCTGGATTAGTAGGAAATCAATCTCAACATATTGCTACTAACACTCAGGGAACGGGTTCTTTTTAAGATTTTTTTTTGTATCTGAAATATTATATTTAAGTATAGTAAATGCCTACATCATCATTCTGGACTGCCGAAGAAAAGATTCCTATCTCTCAAAAGAAAGTCTCTGTTCAGGCAGAGAATGGACTCAGCTATGACCTTGGTCAACAGATTAATTTTGTTATTCCTCCCACTATTGGATTCATGATGCCCTCTGAAACCTATCTCCGTATGGATGTTAGAGTTCAGGGATGTGCTCCAGTTCCTGTCACACTTGACGGTGATCTAGGGGCAAATGTTTTAATACGTGATATCAGGGTGAGTTCTGGAGGAGCTCAAAATCAAATTCTTGAGGAGATTCAGAACGTAAATGTTCTCACTGCTCTCAAGTATGATTACAATACCAATGATACACTAAAGCAGAAGAGGGCATTGACTGAGGGAACTGTTCTAAAGAGTAATGTTTCTAATCCTAACCACGACGGAACTTCTACGAATATGAATAATATTGATACGAATCCTTATTTTGATGTTGATGGAGAAGATCTCACTGATGCTACATACAAAACTGTCAAAGCACTACTCAAACTCCCAACAGGAATATTCCAAAACGACAAGATCTTCCCACTTGCTATGACGCAGGGTCTCCGTGTAGAAATAATTTTAGAAGACGCAAGTAAGGTATTTACTCAGGTGGAAACTACTCTTAAGAATAAGAGAGTTACCTCTAATGCTGTATTCCACTCTGTCAATGGTTCAAACGACGCACCGAGTAACTGGGCTAATTCGGGAGGAAATGCCTCTCACATCTATCTTCAGAGACAGAATGGTATTATATCTGTGGAATCATGTCCTTTTAAGAAGGGTGATAAAATTGCCTTTGTGAAACCCGCTACCAACACAGATGATAATGAAACTCCAGGAGATACTCGTATCGCTAAAACGACTGGTGGAACAGCACTCCCCGCTGTGGAAATCACGGGTGTTACTTATGACTCTTCTGCGGGCATTGGTGGTGCGACGGCCACCACTGGTTTAGTTAAATTATCTTTCGCGACGACGGCGAATAACTGGTGGGCTCCTATTGCTGCGGGAGACTACTATGTCTACTCGTGTAAGGTGGATGAGGATGCTTTTGTTCCCAAATGCTCTATAGACAATGTTGAACTCCAAGTCCAGCAGGTGGATATGCCCGCAGGATATATCTCTAAGATGAACTCTATGTTAAAGGCTGGTGGAGCAATGAACTATGATTTCCTTTCATACACGAATTACAAATATTCTCAGTTAAAGTCTGATCGTGTTGTGAATATCCGACTCCCTATTCAGAATAGTCGTTGTAAGTCAGTCCTATGTATTCCTACGGATTCTACACCATACTCGGCGAAACAGAAAGTATTTTCTGAGGAAACCTACCAGGTAAATAACCTCCCGAGAGATACTGGACTTGCGGCTTCAGCATATTCTCAGAATAACTCGACTCGTAGTGGTCTAGTAGGGATTTCGGATCACGCATCAAATTATCAATTCATATATTCGGGGAGATTAAATCCGAATCGTAAGGTGCCTCTTAACCGTATCTCTGTGAATGAGGACAAACTAGCACTGAATCAGCAGAGTTTGATTGAAAATGAGAAAGCACTTTTTATGGCTGGTATTGATCCTCTATCTTTTGACAAATACCAGGAGAACTTTTTCATAGGAAGAAGTCTTTCTCTTTCATCGGGAGTATATGATGCTCGTGGAAAGGATTTCAATCTTCAAGTAGAATATCAGGAGACTGAAGGTCCTACGAAACCGAAGCTCTGGAATTGCTATTGTGCTCATTTAAGAAGAATTGTAGTCAAGGGCGATGCCATTGCTCTAGAAGTTTAAAGGATATCTTTTTTAAAAATTATTTTTTTATTAATATTATATATTATACTATAAAATATGTCTTCGCGCTCTAATATCCAAGTCACGCCGAGCAATCATACCTCAACTGGAAAGATATCGTATAAAGACGGTAATCCCCTTATACAGTTTATCATTGGTGAACAGAACAGAGTTCTTTCTGGTCAGTCTGTTAGACTGGTTGGTAAATTTAATGTATTTAAGGCCGATGATACTTTAGCTACTTCTGACCTACGTATGAGTGAACAGTTAGGGGTATATTCTATTATTGATTCCCTTACTATTAAATCTCAGGCGACTCATCAAGTAATTGAAGAAATAAAACATTTTCCAAGATTTATGAGTTCCTACCTCCCTGTCACTTCGTCAAATCAGGATTCGGCGGGACATTTGGCTATGAGTGCTCTTGTCTCACCTAATTTCGCAAATCAACAGAATAGTGTAGTCTCTATCCCCTCTTCTCTTACTACAGATAGACGGGGCGGTGGGAACTCTTTCGCGATCAATCTCCCATGTGGCTTATTTTCGGGGCAAAACCCAATTCCTCTTATGGCGAATGGAGAAGGTGGAGTTGGAGGACTCTTGGTGGAAATTCAACTTGCCCCTGATTCAAACGTTCTCTTTGATGCGGATGGGAATGCTACGAGTGATGATGTAAAGGATGCTTTCTATGAATTAAGTGACCTAAGTATTTCTGCTGAAGTTATGGAGCCTCAGGTTCAAATGGCTCCCGCCTCTACATTTGAATACAATTCTATTTCATCTTACTTCACGACTTTCAACTCTACGAATGCGATTGTCAATTTCAATCTTGGTCTATCTAGAGTCCTTGGTGTTTTTGGTAATATGATATCTGCTAATAAAATTAACAACAGAGGTGAGAATGGTTTAACTAATAACTTCCCTGTGAACGGTGATGCTGATCAGAGCGCTGCTAAAATCCAGCAATTATTTTTCACTCGTGGAGGAGAAAGATTCCCTCTTGAATACAATATTGATACTACTCAGAAAGATTCAACTAACACTCAGAATGCTAAATCGGATACAGCGGATAGTGAAATTACTCAGCAATATCTCAATGCTATCACTCAATACTCTAAATTAGCGAGAAGTCAGACTTCTCCTCTGAACACTAAATATACTTCGGGATCAACCACTACAGTTAATGTAAAGGTTGATGGAGGGTCTGTCGCAGGATTAGGAGTCGCATACGATGTGGTATCTGGACAGGGTGTTGATTTTAGTTCTGTTAACTGGGGAATGAATATGGAATGTGATCTCACTAAAGAGAATCCTCAAGCATTCTACTTGTTTGTTCATTCAAAGCAAACCCTAGCATTTAGTGGAAATGGCATCTCTGTAATCCGTTAAGTATTGATTTGAATATCTTTTTTAAAAATAATTTTTTATTAATATTATATTTTATACTATAAAATATGTCTTACTCAACTTCTTCCGACCAGTCACAAATGATGACACAGCAGCCTTCTTCATCAAGTCCAGGGGCAGTTCCAGATCTTGTAAGAATTGGACAGATTCCCACAAATACTGCTATTGATATTGAAACGGACGTCCTTGATCCAGTGGTTCATACTGATAAGTTCTGTCGATTTCAGTTACAGAATAAAGGTATCCTCCATTCAAATTCTAAGATTGTTCTACGATTATCAGAAACTGCTAGTGTTGGTTTCCTGCCCGTCGGTGTAGGTATATATTCTCTAATTCAGAGATGTGCTCTCCGTGTCGGCACTAAGACACTCTGTGAAATAGATGATTTTAATCACTATATGGGATATAAGTCAATGTTCTTATCTAATGAACATCAGAAACAGAGAGAAACGTATACGACTGGCCGTCGCCTTGCTCACAAACCGTATTACGGACCAGATGCTGATACGGGTGGTGATCACTTCGAGGGCTCTTCCGTTACTCTAGAAAATACAGCCGAGTTCCTTGGTCTTGATCTAGGTCTTCAAGTTGAGCGGACAGCGACGGAGGGACTGGAACTCAATGACCATGATTTCTGTAAAACAAATGCTTCTTTCGGACCAGAGATGACTCTTTCACTTCAGGAATTATTTCCGTTTCTTTCTCAGAATCAATTGCCCCTTTTTATGATGACTGAACCAGTTACTATTGAATTATTCTTCAGTGACGCCGCAAAGGACCGTCTTTGCCTTCCTGAATCGGCTTCCGACACTTCTCCATCTTTCTCTATTGACCAGAGTGCTACCGAACTCATTGCTGATTATCAGTATTTCCCACAGGAAATGATGGAACAGTATGCTCAGCAGAATGCTAATCTATCTTTTACTTTTGCTGATTACAGACTTGCTAAGAGAAGTATTGATATTCCCGTGAGTAATATTACTAACGGTTCGGCTGTGTCTTCAGGTCAGCAGATTGTCAATGTAGGAGGTGCTGGACGACTTGTTACTAAGGTATTTACTGCTCTATCTGATGACAATATAGGTCGCGACTCTATTCTTGGAAATTATCACTCTATGTCAATGAATCATGATTATGGTGCTGCTGAGGCTAAAAGGTATCAGGGTCGCCTGATATCAAATATTAAGTATAATGATCACTTCCTATATCCTGTAGATGTAGAGAACTCGGCACAACAGTTCCACTATTTAACTCAAGCCGAGGGAATGGTCCCTTTCATTACTCGTGAAGAATATAACTATGAAGGACAAGGTATGACTGCGGGGACATTTGAAGGATATAAGCAACATCACCACCAGAATGGTTTAGCAGGTAAATATTTCTACCAGGCCTACAAACTCAATCGTAATGAGAGAATTAATAGCCGAGGTTTAGAAGTATACAATACTTTTGACCCTCTCAAGAATAGCAAGAAAGACGATACCGCGAACACTGCTACTCTCAGATCATATTTAGAAATCATTCGTGTAGTCCAATTACAGAATGGTGTCACAGATGTTTTCTTCGCCTAATGATATCTTTTTTTAACAAATTATTTTATTTTTATAAGTATATATTAATACTATATGGAAGCTCCTTCATACACAGATACTATATTACTGGAAGCGAATAGGAAGAGCTCTGCCGAGTTCTTAGCAGGTAATGATTTAAGTCGATCTATGTGGACTAATAATTTGGGAAGTGGAATAAAATTAGATATAGGAGATAAGATATCTGTCCATTCAGCATATATTAGTGAGATCGGCAATGAGCAAAGCACTATAGAGATTAAAGGTCGCACGGCAATTAATAATTTAGGTATTTCTCAGAAATATACGACACAAAATACAACACTTGATAAAAAGGAAGGTGCTCTGAATAATGGTTCTTTAACTCTTGGGATTCAGACGAGTGACGGTAACTATTCATGGGATTATACACAGACTAAAGATACAGAGGTTATTCGTGACGATAATATAAGATTAACACATTCATATTATAAATGTGTTCAGGGAGATAATTATATTTCATTACCAAGACAATGTGGTCAGAGTGATCAACCTGGATGGTGGAATAGTGGAACAATTTGGTCTGAATATAATGATGTAAAGAATGGTAGGATAGAGAAACCTAATCCGTATAGAATGGGAACAGATTATAGTTTAGTAGAATACTTTGGTCAGCCAGATGGATGGGGATACAATCTTGGTGAAAACACATCTGGTGGCGGAACGGGTAAGACCTTTACGACGACTTCATCTAGAACTGAATTATCAAACGATGGGAAGAGATATACTTTATTTGTGAGAAAATCTTTTAAAAACTATATTCCTGAGGGTGAGAAGATTGGATTTTATTTACAGGGCGAACGAGATCCTGCTCTAATGGATTTTATTTGGTATAAGAAAACAATTAAGTATGATGTCAGTCTTGGATTTAATTCTCCTGCTAATGTTGCTTCACAGATAACTAATAAGATGAATGATACAAAACAGGTAGAGAATACATCTCTTGGTCAGGATGCTGGGGTAGCGACACTAGAAACCGATGGACAAATAAAACAAAATAATATTAATTTAACCGCGGAGTCTAACACATACGAGTTATTTCCTTGTTCAACTGCTTGGTTCGGAAAACATCCTTCTGATTTATGGTTTAATGATAGCTATAATGGTGATGGAACGATAACTAGTTTAGACATGTCTGTATTTAAAGTTCCTGTAAGCGAGGCAGACGCTGTTGACGTTACTGTGAAGACAGATACTAATCAAATAAAATGTCAATTCGCAGGCACTTTTGAAGGGAGGGTATACAAATTAGGAGAAATGTTCCAAGAGGGATTTGTGAAAGTGGGATGGAAGTGTCTGGGGGTGTTCAGAAGCGATAATGATTTTGAAGAGACAAAGTTTAACAGAATTAAAGGAGCAGAGATAGTGGGAATCCAAGAGATTGCTGCGGGGGGACAGACTACTACAATCATTACTTTTGATAGAGTGATAAATACTACTACTTTCAATTGGCTTGGTCCTGGGACTGATAATGTTTGGTATCTTGCTTTCACTCAACAGGAAATCCCATCATTATATGAATCTTGTTATTCTACAGTCGGATATCTTAGACCAGAAATTCAAGAGAAAGGAAGAGAGTTGATGGCTGACCCTAATTACGAAAGATCTACGATAGATGGAGCATATAATGTATTTGCTATGGTTCATCCTATGACAAATCAAACTGCTGCTCCTGGAAAAACAACAGATCTGAAATCGACTATACTCACTAGGATACCTTGGACGGATGAAAACTTATTAAAATTAAAAGAATTATTTGATGCTCAGGCATTATATCCTGAACTATTTAATTATGATGGAATGTCATCCGACCAAAAATTATTAATAAATGTAAATAATGATACGAAAGGTAATGTATCTGTTGACAAGATGAGATTTTTATGGATGAATGATAATGAACAAGAAAGAGTTATTGGTGGTGAGGCTGTTATTAGTGAAGCATTAAACAATGATTATGATATGGGACAGCTGATAAAGGTGGATGATGCTTCTGGTTTAAAACCGGGGATGAGATTATATTTCAGTGATGTTGATACTGAAACAGAAACTTTATTTCCAAGAGATACTTTCATTACTTTTATTAAGTCAAATGATGTATATGTGAGCAATCCATTCAATGCTAGTCTGACAGTAACCGTAGACGATGATAGTGTTTATTTTACCTCTGGTGGATTAGGCTGTGATAACTATACATTATCAGGGTCTCACACCCCAGCAAATGCTTCTCATCAAACAGGGGCAGTATTTTTTGATTATAATCCAGATAGAAAAGATATCTCTACTGGTGAAGGTTCAACTCCCGAAGTATATGATTCACTAACGTATGGATTTGCTAAGAAAGTCAGGACATTTGGAGCAGATTATATTGGTCTATGGACTGGAAAATATCAGTCTGGGACATTACCAGATACATGGTTTCACGAAAATTCTATAGATCAATATAGATGTATTGGTTTTGATAAGCATTTCAACGCATACTCTACATCCTCGATTTTATTAACGAATGGGTATGCTACGGTATGGGGAGGTGATTATAATGCTTCTACATTAACTACACCAACGGAGTTTAGCCGCGATACGGCAGACGGTGGAAAATATCCTGTATCTGGGAGTAATGTTGGGACATTGTTCCGAGCATGGAGCAAACAACCAGATTTTGACGGAATGTTCTTACAGAATGCGAGTAAAGAAAATTATGGTCCTAATCCAAATACTCCCACAACAGCACGAGTATTTAATGAATTATACTGTGGAGCAAATCAAGCAGCACTTCAATTCACAGATTCTAGTTCTAGATTTTCATTTGTGAATCTTCATACTCCTGAATTAATAGGAACAGATTCTATTCAAGTAGATAACGCAAAGGATGTCGGTGATTCAGCCGACCCTTGTTTTAAATTAAATAAACGATTAAGTAGAACTAATTACAGTCCTACATTTTTGCCATATAATAACGTATTTAAGGTATCAAAAAGTGCTTCTTTCAGTGGTTCAGAGACTGTTGCTCAAAAAGATCAGAATATCACTCCGTATGCTATAATGGATGCTCAGGCGGGTATATATATAGAAGACTATGGATGTGATAAAGCAAATTGGTCACAATCTCTCTGGGAATTGATGGGATTCACATACGAACAGTTTCATAATGTGGGCTCACGATTACTAAGATTTAATGATACTGGTATCACTACATCTACTCCCACGACAAATGCTGTAGTAAGGACAGAAGATATGGAAAATGGTGTTGTCAGAGGATTAAGTTCAATACCTATACATAATACACTAGAGGTCAATTATCCGTTTTGGAGATATGACCTTGGAGCGGCTGGGACAAATGCCAGCACACCATATGACGATAAAAAAACATTTCCATATCAAGCATTTCCCGGATATATTCAATATCCATCCGTAGTTCAAGCAGGAGCAACATCAACTGTTTTAGAAGCAGATAATCTACCTCGTAAGATGTTATCTCCAATATACCTAATAAAAAGTGATCTATTGAATCCATTGTTTATAGGAGGTAGAGAAGGTTCAATACCTCTACCAGTAATAGGAGTAGTAGATAAGAGTTCGGGTTATGGAGATTTCTACACTGGTGCTAAAGACTCAACTGTATTCACCAATACAATACCTAGAACTATACAGAATATAAAAACATCAATCGTAGATGCCGATGGGAGTGAATCAAGAGTAGATGATTCATCTTGTATCATTTACAAAATACAAAAAGAAATAGCAAGTAATTCAACAGTGTTAGATGGGATTCTAAATCCTCCTAAAAAGTA
>Ga0181390_1001328_pt1 | contig 10974 bp, 4 predicted proteins | sample 13SPOviralmetaG_FD_130085 | JGI IMG/M metagenome (GOLD analysis project Ga0181390, IMG submission 130085) | Marine viral communities from the oligotrophic San Pedro Time Series (SPOT) site, San Pedro Channel, CA, USA - 13 SPOT_SRF_2010-07-21 | ecosystem: Environmental > Aquatic > Marine > Strait...
CTCAATTTCATCATCTTGGGAAATACAACCTTCTGCTAATTTATCAGCTGGAAATTACTCATATGATGTAACTATAAGTGATAATTTCGGAAAACAATCAGTATATAATAAATCTCTTACAATCGCGGCGGCAGATACTGGTGATTTACTTTTAGCAGGTACAAATGCATATATTATTGAATCTGCAGAAAATGGTGATTTAGTTAGAAGAAATTCAAATGGTAGAAGTGGAACTCAAAGTTCAGTAGCAGTATCTTACTCACCATCATATGGTTCACCAGTAGCAAAAAACTTTGCATCATCTGATGCAAGAATTGATATTGATTCGGCAGGTAGATTATCTGTTGGTAATGCTATTAGTGGAAGTGGAAGTACAAATGGAAGTATAATTGCAACAACGATTACTTGGGAGGACCAATATGGAAATAATGGTTCTGAGGCAATATCAATAGATGTAACTAAAAACTTTGCACCAACTGTGAATTCAACACAAACATTTAATACAAATACAAATCAGGCAACTGGTTCAGAAAATATTGTAAGATTAAATTTAACAGATACAGAAAGTGATACAATTTCAACAGGTGGATTATCTTGGAGTGGATATAACACAAGTTATTTTACACCAAGTAACTCAACCGGTCAAATGAATTTATTAGTAAACTCAACTTCAGTACTAGCTGGAACTTATCCATACACCGCATCAATTGAAGATGTTCATGGATTCGATACAACCGTTCATAGTGGTTCGGTAACAATAACGCAATCTGATATTGGTACTTTGGGTGGAAATACTTCTATTTATTCAATTGAATCGGCAGAAAGTGGAGATGTGTATAGAACCGCAACAGGATACAATAATGGAAGTTCGGCACAAGTGAGTGTTTCTTACTCACCATCACATGGTTCACCAGTAGTACAATCTTATACTTCATCAAATGCTGCAATTGCAGTAGATGGAAGTGGTAATTTAACTTTAGGTTTAGATTTAAGTGGTTCGGTAACTCAAAGTGGAGATACTATAAATTCAACCATAACGTTTGCTGACCAATATGGAAATATAGGAAGTGGTTCAGTAACTGCAACTTTATTTGATAACCAATCACCAGCTGCTTCTTTCGTATCATCATCTGATTACGATACTGATGGGGCGAATAGTGGTTCAACTGCAGGTACATTAACAGTAACAGATGTTGAAAGTAATTCACCATTCACTATATCATTAGGAGGAACACATGGAACTTCATTTGATGTAAGTGGTTCATCTTCACCATTTATTATACAACCTGTTTCTGATTTATCAGCAGGAACATATACAATTGATATAACTGTAACTGATAGTTATAGTGAAAGTGTAACATTATCAAGTGAAACAATAATTGTGGATACTGCTCTAGTAACTGGATTGGCTTATGTATATAATACAGGACAGAGAACTGGTACTCTATTATATGATATAGGTGGTGGACATGGAGGTAGTGCTAGTACTCCTCTAACATTAACTTCATATGCTGGTAATGGATTCCTAGAAAAACTTGAAGATGGGGCTTTAGGAGATACTTCATTCACTTATTCATGGGGAGGAACAAAAACAGCAACTCTTCTTGCAAGTGGAAGTGGAGCTAATTTAGATACAATCTTACAAGGATTTGGAGATATATCAAAAACAGATGATTATACATTTGTAATAATCGCACCAAAAGATACAGATATGACTGGAGTACCAACTAGTATGAGAAATGGATATTCTGGTACTACAACTGGAGAGTATGTTTTAGAGATAGCAGTAGATGGAGATGATTTTGGAGCTGGATTAGGAACTGTTGAGGATTCAACAGTATATAATTTTGATTTAGAATCGGCAGTTGGTGGAACAACCAACTACCATTTAATAGTGCCAAATAACACAATTGCACCAGCGAGTTCAATTGCATTGGCTGTTGTACCATCGAGTGGTTCAACACCGTAATATTTATAATAATAAGGAATAAAGAAAAATGCCAAGTATTAGTAGTAAAGTAACGTTAACATCAGCAGCCTCATCGAGTGGTATCGCATTAGCGGATATCGACTTAATAAAAGGTGCTTTTTATACTGTTGCAGAATATAATGATTTAGCGGATATACCAAACGATAGATTAAGTAATAAACAAATTGTATGGGTAGAAGATGCGGAAGCAACTTATCAGTTAACTATTACTTTTGCTAATCCTCCATTTTCATTTTCAGATACTTACACTTGGAGTGAATTTAGTGGATTTGGTTCTGGTGGAGGAGGTGGTGCTGGTGATATTACTGCAGTAGTTGCTGGAGATGGATTAATAGGTGGTGGATTTAGTGGAAATGTTACTTTGCATGTTGGAGCAGGAAATGGTATTGTTACTGGTTCAAACTCGGTATCTGTACAAGGAAGTGATGGAATAACAGTTGATACAAATGGAGTATCAGTTACTGCACATGATGGTATAATAGTTAGTAGTGATGGTGTTTCATTAAACACAGGCTCAGTTCATTTTACAGGCGGAGTACAAAAGACAGAATTAGATGGTGGAGATATTTAGTATTTCTTCCAAAAAGATATATTTATAATTTAAGATATTAACACTATATAGTGTTTAAGGAGGGCAGATGACCCGATAAATAAAGGTTATATACAAATTTTTAATTAATTAACAAAAGGAAAAAAAATAATGGCACAAATAATTAGACATAGAAAAGGTGTCTTAGAAAGTGTAAATGGCTCAACTAAAAGAAAAGCTGAGTTGCTTATTGTAACGGGTTCATCTGGAATTACTTCTACAAACTCTGATGCTATGGTATTTTTTGGTGATGGTACAGACGCTACCGCAGCAAATAAAGTACTTTATGGTACATCAACACCAGATTTAACTGGTGCATCGTATGGTAATTCAGTAGATGGTATTCCATACTACAACACTTCAGAAGAAAAACTATACATCTTGGCAAAAGGTGGAAGTTTTGAAGTAAAAGCAACCGCATCAACATCTGGAACTGGTATTATATCATCTTCAGCACAAATCGTTGATGTAACAAACGCAGCAAATGTTGGACTTTACTCGGCTTCTGCACAAGTAGCAGCTGATTTACTTTCAGACAACCGTAATATAGATTTAGGAACTGGTACATTCGATGCAGGTACAATCACATCTGATGGTACTCTTAATGTAACAGGTATCTCTAATCTAGGAGTTATCTCAGGTTCAAGTATGGACTTGACTGGTAACGCAAATATTCAAGGAAATATCACATTAGGTGGTAACATCACAATTGGTGATGCATCTTCTGATACAATCGCATTCGGTGGTGATTTATCAACTGATATTATCCCTAACGCAAATAACACTTTAGATTTAGGTTCATCTTCTGACAAATTTGCAGAAGTTCATGCAACTAATGTTTATGGAGCTGTAACTGGACAAGTAAATGCAACAAATAACATTGTATCTTCTTCAAGTGATACATCACAAGTTAACATATCAATTGCTGATGGAGTAATATCCGCAGAACTTTATGGTGGTGTAGTTAGTGGTTCATCTCAGATATCTGCAGACCAAACAGATGGTTGGGCAGCTGATGTTAAAACTCAGTTAAACTCAAACACAGTAATCTCTGGTTCAGCACAATTACTTAACGTAGCAACCGATTTCGGTACTGGTAGAGTAAGTGGTGAAGATATTGGTGATTTAGCTGGAACTTCAACATTCACAGGTTCATTCGTAGGAGATGGTTCATCCCTTACAGGTCTTGCAACTGATTTACAAGTTTCTGATGGTAGTTCATCTAACTTACTTGACTTAACTACTGATGCAATTAGAATTGTACCTGTAGCTAATGAAACAACTGTTGATTTATATTCAGTAGGTGCATTAAAAGGATGGACAGTAGGTATTGCTGATAATCCAACACTTACTGGTAATGTAACTGTAACTGGTAACTTCGAAGTTCAAGGTACAACAACAACTGTATCTTCAACAACTGTTCAACTTGATGATAATATTTTATCATTGAATGGTACTGGTGCTGCTAATGGTGGTATCCAAGTTGCTGATGCAAATGGTCCGGCTAGTGGTTCTTTACTATGGGATGGTTCAAATAACAGATGGATTGCTGGTGGAGAAGGTTCTGAAGAAGAAATTCTTCTTAGAAACACTCATGGTGTAATCTCTGGTTCATCTCAAGTAGATGCTGATTCAATTACAAACTTTGATAGTAATGTAAAATCAAAACTAGATTTAGATGGTGTAATCTCTGGTTCATCTCAAGTAACTGGTATTGTAAATTCTCAAATTGATGCTAATGCAGCAATAATTCACACTAAATTAGATTTAAGAGGTTCAGGTATCCAATCTGGTTCATCTCAGATTACTGCAAATGTTGATGTTGGTGAAGCACTAATGAAAGCATCTGATGGTTCAGTTGCTGGATTGAATGTATTCTCTGATGGTGTAGATTTATTCTCAATAGGTACTGCAACTGGTAATGTTCAAGATTTATCAGCTGGTAATCAGTTATCATTATACAATGGAAGTGGTAACTCGGGTGTATTGGCTTATGATTTAGGTGGTACAATTAATTCTTATGATTATGCAACTGCAACATACAGATATATTGATACTAACTCTGGTGTAGGTATTGCACTTAAACCAAATTCTGATGCTAACAAAGCATGGTTAATCGATACAGATGGTGATTTAGTTTCTAATTCAACTGTAGCTGGAGCTGCTACTACTGGTAGTATTTACGCGGCTAACGTTATTGCAAGAGGAGATTTAAGTGGTTCTAACTTAAAATTAACTGGAAATGCAAATATTGATGGTAACATCGTACTAGGTGGTAATATTACTATTGGAGATTCTTCTTCAGATACTATTGCTTTTGGTGGTGATTTATCAACTGATATTATTCCAAATGCTAACAATAGTTTAGATTTAGGTTCATCTTCTGAAAAATTTGCAGAAATTCATGCAACTACTTTCTTTGGTAATGTAACTGGTAATGTAACTGGTACTATAAACTCTAACAATGGTGTAATCTCTGGTTCAGCTCAATTATTTAATACTGCAACTCATTTCGGTAATGGTAGAGTAAGTGGTGATAACTTCGGTACTTTTACTGGAATTTCAACTTTCACTGGTTCATTCGAAGGAGATGGTAGTGGACTTACAGGTCTTGCAACTGATTTATCAATTGCTGGTGATAGTGGTACTGATACTGTAAGTTTATCAACTGGTACACTTACATTTGGTGGAGGAACTGGCGTAAGTGCGGCAGTAACTGATGATGCTGTAACTTATAGTGTACAAGATGGTTCAACATCTGCTAAAGGTATCGCTTCATTCTCATCAACTAACTTTAGTGTATCAAGTGGTAACGTAACACTTAAATCTGGTAATGGTGTAGATTCAAGTGGTGGTGTATTAGGTGCTAACCTTAATGCTGATGTTGCTGGAACTGGTTTATCTTATTCATTAGGTAACCAAGACCTTAACGTTGATTATGGTTCTGCTACAGGACAGTCAGTTCAAGGTAACACAACTATTTCTGTTACTGGTACTGCTAACGAGGTTGAAATTACTGGTACAACTGCACAAGCCCTTGGTGGTGGAGCAGCTTATACTATTGGTTTACCTGATGATGTAACAATTGGTAATGACTTAACAGTTACTGCTGATGCATCTGTTGGTGGAAACATGACTGTAACTGGTAACCTTTCAGTATTAGGTAGTACTACTACAATTGATTCAACTACTGTTCAAATTGGTGATAACGTATTAGAACTTAACTATGGTGGTGCTCAAACTACCGCTGGTTTATTAGTTACTGATGCGACTGGTACAACAACAAGTGGTTCTTTACTATGGAATGCTACTAATGATAATTGGACAGGCGGAGCAGCTGGTTCGGAAAAAGAGTTTGCAAGATTAAATGCTACTCCAACTGCGAACACAGTTCTTAAAGCTGATTCTAATGGTTTATTAGTTGATTCTGTATTAACTGATGATGGTACTGATGCTACATTTAGTGGTGATTTAATTGTAACTGGTCTTTCAGCTGGAGCAAATGGGGCTTTCCTATATGCAGATGCTGATGAGAAACTACAAGCAGTTAATGCAAGTACAGCAGGTGATGTTATTCAATGGAATGGTTCATCATTCGTTGCGAGTAACGAACTTGATGGAGGTACATTCTAATAGAATTTACTAAATAACTTAAAACCCTTCACAGAAATGTGAGGGGTTTTTTTATATCTTTATTTATTCTTATACTTATATTAGTATTGGTGTATCCTAAAAAATCAATTATTTAATTCATCAATATTTATATGTAACAAATAGGAAATTATAGATGGCTGGAATATTACAACTAAGAAGAGGGTTAAAGTCAACATACATTTCGGAAGGAAGCAACCTTGCTGAAGCATTTTTCGTTACCACGAATGAAGAAGGTTCAGTATCAGCTAATACCTTAATAGTAGGTGTTAGTGGTTCTCTCGGCTCAGATGTAATTACCCTTGCAAAACTTTCATTAGCAAACAAAGATAACACATACGCAGACTACAACTCAGGTTCATTTTGGATAACTGGTGATTATACCGGTTCAAATGCATTAATATATGATAACCTAAAAGTTAGTGGTTCTGTTTTTATAGAAGAAGATTTACACTTAGAAGGACACTTATTTTTAGGGTCTGGTTCAGATGATGATGTGGTTAGAGTACAATCAGAATTTAGTGGTTCTATTATACCTGATAATGATAAAACAGGTTCGGTAGTTTCTGATGCCACACAAGGTTTATATGATTTAGGTTCTACTACTAAAAGATGGAAAAATATTTACTTACAAAAAGATGCAACAGGTGCAGGATTCCTTTCGGGTTCTCATATTGATTTAACTGGTAATATAAAAGTTGATGGTGAGGGTAGATTTGGAACTTTACGAGTTGATGATTTAACAGATAACAGAATAATGTTAGTGGGTGTTGGTGGTGAAGTAGAAGATGATGCAAACTTAACTTATGATGGTCAAGATTTTAGATTAGCAAATAGTGATTATTACCAAATTGGTAGTGGAGCAACATTCCAATTCGATGGTTCTGGTATGGATATTAGTGGTTCTATTTCAAATTATGAATTAAGAGTTGATAATGGAGTTGTATTTACAAATGAATTTGGAACATTAGATAACCAATCTCAATTTACTTGGGATGGTGGTGTATTAGATATTACAGGTGGAGTATCAGCATCGGAAGATATTTCAGTTGGTAGACAAGCTTATCTAGCATCAGCAATGGTTAAAGATTTAACCGAAGATAGAATTACAATTGCTGGAGTAAATGGTGAATTAGAAGATGACCAATACTTTAGATTTACTGGTAATGATTTTATTGTAGGAGATTTAGAAAGATTTAGAGTTCAAGTAGCAAGTGGTAACACTTTCATTAGTGGAGCAGTTCAGATGTTCTCAACACTTGATGTAGATGCACAATCAACACTTGCATCTGTAAACGTAGAAGATTTAACAAACAATAGAATTGTTATAGTTGGAGCAGGTGGAGAAATAGAAGATGATGGAAACTTTACATTCAATGGTGCAGAATTAAACATAGGAACTGGTAACTTTACAGTTCAACAATCAAATGGTAATACACAAATATTAGGAACATTAGATGTAGATTCACAATCAACATTATCATCTCTTAATGTACAAGATTTAACAGATAACAGAATTGTTATAGCTGGTACAAGTGGAGAAATAGAAGATGATGCTAATTTAACATTTAATGGAACTGAATTAAATATTGGTACAGGTAACTTTACAGTTCAACAAGGAAGTGGTAACACTCAAATTCTTGGTACTCTTGATGTAGATTCACAATCAACATTATCATCTCTTAATGTACAAGATTTAACAAGTGGTAGAGTAGTACTCGCTGGAACAAGTGGTGAAATCGAAGATAGTGGTAATCTTACATTCGATGGAACAAACCTTACAGTAACAGGTAATACAATCGTTACTGGTAACCTAACAATAGAAGGTACTCAAACACAACTTAATACTTCTACACTTAATGTAGAAGATAAAAATATTTTAATAGCAAGTGGAGCAGTAGATGCTTCAGCAGCAAATGGTGGTGGAATTACAATCGATGGAGCAGATGCAACAATCTTATATTCATCTGCTAATGATTCATTCCAACTAAACAAACAATTACAAGTAGAAGGTAATATTAGTGGTTCTTCATTTGGAGGTACTACCCTACTCTCTTCATCAAACGAAAACTTTGCAGATTATTCACAATCAGTAGATACAAGATTGGATTCAATAGAAGGACCGATGAGTACTTCACTCGATTCAAGATTGATAGAAATATTCGCAACAGGTTCAGACCATGAAACAAGATTAGATGCACAAGAACTACATAGTTCATCATTCACATCAAATGATTTAGATATGAATGGTAACAAAGTTCTATTTGGTAACGTTTACTCAGCTGAAGGAGATTTACCAGCAGCAGGAACTTATCATGGTATGTTCGCTCATGTACATGGAACTGGTAAAGGATATTTTGCTCATGGTGGTAATTGGATTCCTTTATTAAATGAGAGTACATTCACAACTGATTCAGCATCTTTTGATTCGAGAATAGATGCACAAGAATCATTTAGTACATCATTAGATGATACATTCGCAACAGAAGCAGAAGTAAATTCAGCAACTTCAAGCTTAAGTTCATCATTAGCAGTTGATATTGCTAGTAACTTATCTGAAATTACTAATCTAAATTCATTTAGTTCATCCATTGAAACGTATTTACCAACTGGTACTATTAGTGGTTCTTCCCAAGTTGATGTTGAATATGATATGTTAGATTCTTCATTTACGGCAAGAGCAGCAAACGTAACTCTATCATCAGGTACAACCTCAGCAATTATAGATTTTACATCAAGTGCTATTTTTGAAATAACAACACCAACTGATTCTACTGCTACAACATTGAATTTTGATAATGCAGAAGTCGGTATGAGTAAAATGATATTGATTGTTAATCAATCAACCGCTGGAAGTGGTACAATTACTCTTGGACAAACAACAGGTACTGGAACGTTTATAAGAACTTCATCTGATGATATTGTAAGAACGCTATCAACTACAAACTATTTACAAATAACTTGTATAGCAGCATCGGGAGATGATAGAACATTTGTTTATACAGTAGGAACCGCTCAATAATATGTTTTTATTAAGAAACATACATTTAGAACAGTCATCTGATGTAATATCATCAGACCCAAGTGGGGGAACTGAATCTGGTGGAGTTACCACTTCAGGTCTATTAGGAGATTATAGAGTTGAAAATTATGGTGGTTCGGGTAATATTCTAAATGATGTTTCTGGAAACGATTATCACTTAAATATTACAGGTACTACATATGATTCTACTGATATGTATATAACTGGTGGAACAACTGGTACTCAATTAAATGTAGCACAATCTTTTACGTTAAATGCTTATACGATAGAAGGTTGGTTTAGATGGCCAAGTGATTTATCCACTGGTTTCAATTCAGCAATTGCAGTATTGGGAACTAAATTTGGAATGAAAATTAGAAATAATTACGGAGCAAAAACCCCATCTGGTCATGGTGTTAGTGTATCGGGTGGTTTTAGTGGAGGTACTACTGGCGGTGGACCTGGTATTACAACTAATACTTGGGCTCACTTTGCTGTTACATATGATACTTCTAATAACTACCGAGTTTATAGTGGTGGTAGTTATCAATTCGGAGCAAATACTACTAATCTGGGCCAGAACCCAGTTACAGATGCAACTAATTCAATATGGATAACAAATGATACATCAATACAATGGGGACATGTGAGATTTTATAATAGTGCATTAAGTGCATCTCAAATATTATCAAATATGACAAACTCTGACTCAAACAATTATTATTAATAATTTAGGATAATCAATGGCAGCAATATTACAATTACGACAAGGTTCAACGAGTACTTACATATCACAAGGACCTAATATAGCAGAACCCTTCTTCGATACTGGTTCAAATATTCTTGTCGTTGGTAAATCTGGTACTGAAGTTATTAAACTTACAAAATTAGATGAATCAAATATTGGTTCATTTTCTATTACTGGTGATTTAACTGCCTCAAACGCTATACTTAGTGGTGATATAACAATTGGTGGTAATATTATTTTAGGAGATGATGTTACTGATGATATCACAATATCAGGTCAACTCGATTCTGATTTAATTCCAAAAACAGATGCTACATATGATTTGGGTTCAACTACAAAGAAATGGTCAAACCTTCATGTAGTTAGTGGTTCAATTGATTCAATAGATTTATCATCTTCACTACCAAGTGGAGTAATTTCAGGTTCTTCTCAATTACCAAGTGGTATTATAAGTGGAAGTTCTCAATTACAAAGTGGTGTAGTTAGTGGTTCATCGCAAATAACTTATTTAGATATATCATCTAAACCAACCGGAATTGTAAGTGGCTCATCTCAAGTAGCTGAACTTTTACCAGAAGGAACACTTAGTGGTTCTTCTCAAGTAGAAAATATTTTACCAAGTGGAATAATTAGTGGTTCTACACAATTACCAAGTGGATTAATTAGTGGTTCTACACAATTACCAAGTGGTGTAGTTAGTGGTTCATCGCAGATAACAGATGGAAGTAATATATTTTCATCATCTTTACAAGTATCGGCAATGTACATACCTGGTTTTCAGAGTGAAAGAACACGAGGAAATAATTTAGATGGTGTATTAAGTGGTTCTGGTCAGTTACCCAATGGAGTAATAAGTGGTTCTTCACAAATATCAGAATTAACCCATATACACTCATTTACATCATCATACAATGATGCTATTTCATTAAATGGAGATGATGTTACTATATTGGGAGATTTAACAGTACAAGGTA
>Ga0181390_1001336_pt1 | contig 10952 bp, 15 predicted proteins | sample 13SPOviralmetaG_FD_130085 | JGI IMG/M metagenome (GOLD analysis project Ga0181390, IMG submission 130085) | Marine viral communities from the oligotrophic San Pedro Time Series (SPOT) site, San Pedro Channel, CA, USA - 13 SPOT_SRF_2010-07-21 | ecosystem: Environmental > Aquatic > Marine > Strait...
AAAAATGAAATATTTTCAAAAGACAATTTAAATAAGTTAGAAGCCTTATACGGCGCTAAATATGTCGAGGCGTTAAAAGATGTTTTATACAGGATGGAAACTGGAAGGCAAAGACCCACTAGTAACAATAGGTTAACTAACGAGTTTATGAACTGGACTAACGGTGCTATTGGTTCAATTATGTTTTTTAATATACGTTCTGCTGTGTTACAAACTATATCTGCTGTTAACTATGTTAATTGGAGTGATAACAATATACTAAGCGCTGGTAAAGCATTTGCTAACCAGCCACAATATTGGAAAGATTTTGCAATGATATTTAATTCTGATTTTCTAAAACAAAGAAGAGCTGGTAATACAAGAGGTGTTAACGAACAAGAGTTGTCACAAGCTGTCGCTGGTAAAGGTGCTTACGAACAATCAAAAGCTGCTGTTAGATTTTTGTTAAAACAAGGTTTTTTACCTACGCAAATTGCAGATAGTTTTGCTATTTCAGCGGGTGGTTCTAGCTTCTATAGAAATAGAGTTAATACTTATATTAAAAAAGGTTTAAGTAAGTCAGAGGCAGAAACTAAAGCGTTTTTAGATTTTCAAGAAACTACAGAAGTATCACAGCAGTCAGGTAGACCAGATTTAATATCACAACAACAAGCTAGTCCACTTGGTAGATTAATATTAGCATTTGGTAACTATCCTATGCAAGCAGGTAGAATAATGGATAAGGCAGCTAGAGATTTAATAAACAATAGAGGTGACGCAAAAACAAATGTATCTAAAATAATATACTATGGTTTTGTTGCTAACGTATTGTTTCAATCTTTACAGTCCGCTATATTTGCTGTAATTGGCGATGAAGACGAAGATAAGTTAGATAAAAAGAAAACTAGAATAATTAATGGTATGATAGACACTTGGTTCCAAACATTTGGCGTAGGTGGTAAGGCTATTTCAACTGTTAAAAATACTATAATGGAGTTTAACAAACAAAGAGCTAAAGATTTAGACGAAAAGTTTATGACTAGATCTGACCATTCTTACACGTTGTTACAAGCGTTAAGTTTTTCACCACCTATTAGTTCTAAACTACGTAAGATATACTCATCAATACAAACAGAGAAATTTAATAGAAATATTATAAAAGAAAGAGGTTTAACTTTAGACAATCCTATTTGGTCAATGTTTGGTAACGTAGTAGAGGGTGCTACTAATGTACCTCTTGGTAGAATATCTAACAAGTTGCTAAACTTAGAAAACGCTATGGATGCAAGAAACGAAACTTGGAAAAGAATAGCACTAGTAATGGGTTGGAATACTTGGGATTTAGGTATACAAGATCCCGACTTGCAAGCTTTAGGAGAAGATATAAAAGAAAGAAAGAAGCAAGAAAAAGAAATGGAAAAAGTAAAAGAAAAGCAACAAAAGCTTAGAGATAAATATCCAAATCTTGATGACGAACAAATTGAAATAAAACTTAAGTCTAAAGAAATAATGGATTTAAGAAAGCACGAGCAAATTGATTTGTTAAAAATATTAGAAGTAGATGAAAAAGAAATTTTAAAGCTTAAAAAAGAAGAGCAGAGATCTGATAAAATAGCTGAACTTTACAAAGACAACGAAGAAACTATTGATAAATATTTAGAAAATAGTAAAAATAAAAGTAAAGAACAAATACAAAAAGAAGTAGAAGAGTACAAGAAGTCTACAAAAAAGAAATCTAAAAAGTCTGAAGGTAACACTACTAGAGAAAAAGCTATCTTTAAAATGAAAAAATCAGATCAAGTAAATTTACTTTTAGAATTAGGTTTTCCAAATAGAGATATAAAAACTCTTAAATATGAAAAAGATAGAGTTGCAAAAATAATAGAACTACAAAATAAAAGTAAAAAACGTTAAAAAAGTGTAATACTATAATAATAAAGTATACTAAAAAATGGCAAAAGAATTAAACGAAGATACAACATTTAAAATGAGTGTAAAAACTATGTTAGCTTTAGGTTTTGGTATAGCTACTTTAATAGCTGGGTGGTATTCATTAATGGCTGAAATACAACAAGCTAAAGAAGAGCCAGTTCAAGTAGATGTTAATATTCTTAAAGAAGAGATTTTAAAAGAAATACCAGAAGCTGAAGTAACTAGAATGGAATTTGACATGAAAGACCAAATGATTCGTAATACAATTATGAATACTCAATCTGATGTTGAAGAAATTAAAAAGTCTATTGAAAAAATAGAAGACAAACTCTATAACAGATGAAAAAATTAGATATATCAAATATAGTATACATACTAATAATTATCTTAATATTTACCGCGTCACAAACCTTTGGACAAATGTCGGTGAAGCATTTTAACGCTGGATGGAACGAGGCCAACGGTGTTGATTGGATAATGGACTTAGAAGATTGTAAGACTAAAAGTTACGTTGATATAGCTAAAGATACTGAAGCACAAAAAAAATATAAAATAGCAGTTGTACCAACTATTATAGTGTTTAAAGACGGAGAGGAAGTTGCTAGATTTCAAGCTGATCTTAGTTTTAAAATGGTAGCAACTAAAGAAGAAGTACAAGAAGAAATAGACGAACAACTAATGAGCGATTTTTAAAATGAAAAAAATATTATTTTTATTATTACTACCATTTATCTTATTGTCACAAAGCCTACCACCTAATTGCGTGTCTACGACTATTATAATAAACTTAGATCAATACCAAAGTGAAACATATTGGGGTATCTATGACACATCTGGAGCTTTACTAACGTATGGTAACAATTATGGTTCGCAGCCTGATTATGCTTCTGTAGTAGAACAAAGATGTTTACCTGAAGGTAATCTAACTTTTGTAATATACGATTCTTATGGCGATGGTTTAAATGGAGCTTTATGGGGTGGTTTAGATGGTTCTTATTATTTAGTACAATGTAATGATACTTTAATATATGGTACTAATCCAGCGTTTGGTAACGATTCGATACATGTGTTTGTATCCGATGCTTGCCCTCCCGTCTTTGGGTGTATGGATCCTGCGTACGTAGAGTTCAGTCCTTTAGCTGACACAGACGATGGTTCATGCACTACTTTAAAGGTATTTGGTTGTATTGATTCTACCATGTACAATTATGATTCAGCCGCGAACACAATGGCGTTAATACCTAACTGTGATTACGTTTTAACCCTATATGATTTAATAGGTGATGGCTGGGTAGGTTCTTATTTAGAAGTAACACAAGATACTAACGTATACCAGTTTTATATAGACACACCTGCTTATACTCAAGATTTTATTATAAATTTAAACGCTCCGCAAAAAGTAGAGTTTAGATTTTACGTGACAGCACAAGCTCAATTAACAACACCGCATTGTGGTTTTAAACTAACTAACCCACTTGGCAATACTATAATAGAAGTATTACCACCTTTTATACAGCCTATGTATAAATATAAGACACCTACGTATTGCGGTAACCTGTGTATTGAAAAGACATTTGGATGTATGGATAGTTTAGCTATTAACTACGTGGACTCTGTAAACACAGATGATGGAAGTTGTTATTATATGCCGGGCTGTACTAACTCGTCATATTTAGAATATTACACGCAAGGTTTTTTAGCTGATTATAATGATGGATCTTGTTTAACTCAAGCAGTGTGGGGATGTACAGATTCACTAGCGTTTAATTTTGATAGTTTAGCTAATATAGATAATGGTGGATGCACACCTGTTATATACGGGTGCATGGAGAGCTTAGCGTTTAATTATAATCCACTAGCAAATACGCCTGATACATGTATAGCATACTTATACGGATGTACTGACGCTACTATGTTTAATTATAATATACTAGCTAACGCAGACGATGGTAGTTGTATTGAGTTTGTTTACGGCTGTATGGATTCAACTATGTTTAATTTTAACCCATTAGCAAATGCTTCTAGTAATCTCGTTCCTTGTATTCCTTATACTTATGGTTGTACTGACCCAAGTATGTCCAACTATAACCCAGAGGCTAATACAGAAGACTTTAGTTGTATACCATATATTTATGGGTGTATGGACTCTACTGCTCTTAATTATGATTCAATTGCTAACACGGACAACGGTTCTTGTATCGAAATTATTACAGGATGTATGGACCAAAATGCTTGGAACTACAATGTCTTGGCGAACGTCCACGATACTAGCTCTTGTCTTTATGACGCTGGTTGTGTTACTGGGCCTGGTAATCCTTATTGGCTAAACGACCCTTGTTATGAGTGGGTTATATTAGTTGACGATTACTGTTGTGAAAATGCTTGGGATACTATATGTCAAGCTACTTATAATCACTGTGAGGGAACTTGGATAGGACCATTGCCAAAAAGATTTGATAAAGAATTAATTATGGTTACAGATATACTGGGTAGACCAGCAAAACCGGGTAATAATAAAATATTGTTCTTTATATATAGTGACGGAACGGTAGAAAAAAGATTAACAAAATGAGAAAGTTACTATTACTAACACTAATTATTTTAACATCTTGTGCTTCTACAAAAAAGTGTTGTGGACAGTTTAGCTATAAAGGATATGATTATAACATTCAAGATATAATAAAAAATCAATTAAAGTTTTCTACAGTATATGGAGCTGTAAACGGAGGTACTTCTATATCTGATGTAAAACAGTTTTCTATTATAGACGGATTACAAACTTCTACAATAGAAACTCCTTATGATTATTCTTTTACTATAGGTATTAGAAAAATAGCTAGATTTGGACATGAAAATAAAGCTCAAACATTTTACGATGGTACAGAATCTAATTATACAGACGCTGCTACCGTAGGTAAAGTAAGGGGATTTGAATATTTGTTTGAAATAGATTACGCTAGACAACAAGGTGTAGATTTTGTAGACCAACATCATTTTATTAGATACAGCTCTGATGATGATTGTGATGGTCCTTTATGTATAGATCACTTTGCTGCTAAAGTAGAGTATTTAAAAGATGGATTTGCTGATATAGAGTATTTTGAATTATCAGAAAGATATAGACTCAAAAAAGACAAAGACTTAGCGTTTAGTATAGGTCTTGTCCATAGGTTAGCAGAACCATACGGTTATGATCCGCTAGAAGAATGGATCTTGGATAATGGTAATTTACATTACACTTACCTAGCAATACAAGAAGGTTATACTATTGACGTTGCAAATAGTGAGTATAAAGATCCGAGCGGAACAACCGTTGCTAACAGCGCTGACGTTTGGAAAGAAGTTGTTATACCACAAGTACTAGCAGATTACACCACTAGAAAAAGAAACGAGTTAAGTAGAGTTATACAGCACTCTGTAGTTGTTGGTTTTGATTACTACAAATATAGTAAAAGCTACTGGCTACATGCTTGGGGTAATTTATTACCTTATCATTATGATGACGGTGGAGAGTTTTCTTATCATAAATATAATAACGATGAGCAATGGTACGATTATTCAGGTGGAATTATATTTGGTAGAAAAATAGATAAACAATTAGGTATATTTGCAGAAGGTAAATATAACAAGTATTGGAATAGAGAGTGGTATGATTTTAAATTTGGTGTTAACTATATAATAAGATAATATGCCTGGATCAGCAAGACAAAATAGTATGTTTAAAAAGACAGAGGGTTATGTGCAAAAAAATAATCCTATGCCTGTAACTAGTTGTGGTAGACGTAGAAACTTAGGCTCGCCTTTGCATAGTAACGAACCTAGAAAAACAACAAAAGGTAAGGGAAGAAACTTTAGAACTGTAGATGAGGGTGCTGGGATGACTTCTAAGGGAGTTAAAGAATATAGACGTAAAAACCCTGGAAGTAAGCTTAAAACAGCTGTAACAGGAGATGTTAAACCTGGTAGTAAAGCTGCAAAAAGAAGAAAATCGTTCTGTGCTAGATCTAAAGGTTGGACTGGCGAAAGAGGTAAAGCAGCGCGTAGACGTTGGAAATGTTAAAACAATAATTATGGGATACGTAAGTGATGCACAAAGAAAAGCGGTACACGCTAGTAAAGCGGATGGTGGTAAAGGCAATCCAAATAAAATGTTAAAAAAAATAAGTCCTGCTTTAGCTAAAATATCTGCTAGCTGTAAAGCTCAAGCAAAGAAAAAATTTAAAGTATGGCCTAGTGCTTATGCTTCTGGATGGGGTGTACGTTGTACTAGAGGTGATTTTAAAAATAAAAAGTAATGTTAAAAGACTTTGACATATCAAGTTTTAAAAAAAATAAACCACCTAGTGATAGTAGTTTTGACACCGCTCAAGAAATTAAAGCTCTTAAAAAAATACCTTTACGTAAGGAGTTTGTTAAAAAGTACGATGATATAGAAGCGGCTTTTAAAAAAACAGCTGAAGAAAATAACATAAAAGATTACGATAAAAAAATAGTTGCAAAACTTATAAAAGACTCTGCACCTGTAATTATTAAACTGAAGGAATATTTTAAAAGATCTAGACCTTACGAGCTAGATAAATCAATAGCTCATTTTAAAATGAAGTCTATGAACACACCGTCTTATCCTTCTGGACACTCCGTTCAGGGTGTTGCAGCTGCAAAGTTATTAGGAGATAAGTATCCTAAAGTTAAATCAGCGTTTATTAAAACAGGAGAAAATATATCTTATAGTAGAAGAGTTGCCCGTGCTCACTATAAGTCAGATAGCAAAATGGGTGAACAATTAGGTAACTCAATATATAAACATATTAAAAACAAAATTTAAAATGAAAAAAGCACCTGCAAAAATGAAGAAAGCTCCAATGAAAAAAGCTTTAGTTGGAAAACAAAAAAATCTTCCAGAAAACCTTAAAAAAGAAATATTAGCTGCTACTAAAATGAAAAAAGCTGCAATGAAACTTAAAAAAGACGGCGTTATGATGATGAAAAAAGCTGCAATGAAAATGAAAAAAGTTTCAGCTATGAAAATGAAGATGAAAAAGAAGTAATGTACGACATCAAGTCTAAGTTTACTAAAAATAGTCCACTGCCTTGTTGGAAAGGTTACGAAAGAGTGCCTGGTACAGCTCAAGGAGCTAAAGGTAGCTGTCGTAAATCTTCTCCTGCTACTAAAAAACAAAAAGGTGGTGGTACTAGAAAAACTTGTTTACCTGCTGCTAAAATAGCTAGTATGAGTAAAAGTGAAAGACAAAGACTTGTAAGTGCAAAACAAAAATCTGGTAAGGCTGGTAAATATAAAAGATCTTCAAAAACAAATGTAAAAGGCGCTCGTAAAAAAGGTGCTACATTACGTGATTGGTTCCAAAAAGAAGACTGGAGGCAGGTTAATAATCCTTCAAAAAAATGTGGTGAAGCATAAAATATAAATCATGTATATTTATAAAATAAAATTAGACAGGGTTGTTGATGGTGATACTGTTGACGCTTATATAGATTTAGGCTTTGATATATCTGTAAAAAAAAGAATAAGGTTTATGGGTATTAATACACCAGAAACTAGAACAAAAGATTTAGAAGAAAAAGCAAAAGGTTTAGCTGCTAAAGATAGATTAAAGTCTATATTAGAAGGAGCTAACACGATACAATTAAACTCACACGGTGTTGGTAAGTTTGGAAGATGTTTAGGAGAATTACATGTGGATGTTTTAGACGGAAAAGATTGTTTAACATTAGTAAACGTAAACAAATTATTAATTAACGAAGGTCATGCTACAGAGTATTATGGCGGAAAAAGATAAAATATGAAAATAGATTGGATCAATGGTTACAAACCAGGAAACAAAAAAGAAAAGTACGAAATAACATTTAGACTAGGTACATTTACAGTTTTAGAAATTAAAGCTTGTTTATTCTGCAAAGCAGGATGCTCGTCTAAAAAATTTAGATTTATGATACTAAACTTAGGATTTCAAATATAATGGAAAAAATTAGCAAGCATATAAGTTGGCACGAAGGCACGTATAGTAGGACTGGCGAAAGAAGAGATTTAGATAATACACCAAACGAAGATCAACTTAAATGTATGAAAGAAGTTGCTGAAAATTTATTTGAGCCATTACGTGAGTGGGTTGGCGGAGGAATAAAAATCAATAGCTTTTTTAGAGGTGAACCAGTTAATACTGCTATTGGTGGTAGTACTAGATCACAGCACATGAAAGGCCAAGCTATAGATATTGACGATACATTTGGACATAAAACAAACGCAGAGATGTATCATTATATAAAAGATAATTTAGATTTTGATCAAATGATATGGGAATTTGGAAATGATAAAAATCCTAATTGGTTACATATAAGTTGGGTGTCACATAGACCTAATAGAAAAAAATTAACAATTGCTAAAAAAGTGAATGGTAGAACTAAATATATTCACGAAGCACATAAATAAATAAAATAATATGGCAACATTAACACCAACATTAACACTAGCTAGTACAGATATAGGATCTGATGAATTGTCTTTAAGCGTAACAGATAGTTTAACTGTCTCTAAAGATGTAATTAGTCCTAGTAAAGTTAAACTAACTACAAGTGACTTAGAGATAGGACCAACAACTTACGGTAAGTCTTATGTTTATCTTAAAAATACAGATGATACTATAGCTATAAACATAGAGATTACAGATGGTAATTCTGCAATGCAATTAGCGGCTGGAGAATTTGCTTTTTTCCCTTGGACTGGAGCAGCTGGTATAGTAGCATTCTCAGCCTCCGGTACACCGTACTTAGAGTACGCTATATTTGAAGCATAAATAAAAATAATTAATAACTAAATAAAAATAATAACAACATGGCAACAACAGCAACAATTAGTATTTCTAGTCCAGATTTGATGCCTGGTAGTTCTTTAAGTATAGCTGCTAATACTACGTTAACAAAAGCCGGTGTAACAGCTGATTTAACACAAATGGAAACTGGTGTTCTTTCTCTTGTTAGTGGTACTGAGTATAGATTAGGGCCTTTAGCAACTGAAATGTCGGGTGATGCTCACGATATAGCTAGTTACTTGTATATATGTAACACTACTACTGAAGACGCTACTTACTACATCGACTGGGGTATTAACGAAACAATGATAGGTAGATTATATGCGGGCGACTGGATGTTTATTCCTTGGAACGCAAGTGATGATGCAGCGGAAATAGAAGTAGAACCACAAGGTGGTACTAATACTATTGAATACGCTTTCTTCAACAGCGACTTTATACTACCAACTGCAGCATCATAATAATAACAATAATAAATAAATAAAATATGGCAACAATAAATGCAAACGTTACTATATCTAGTGATATATCAAGCTATCCTATAAGTATTAGTAAATCAATGTCAATGACTAAAAGTGCTAATCCTTCTGTAGGTTTAGATGAAACAACTGGTTTACGTACTAAAAAATTCACAAGTACAACAGCGGCCGTTATAGTTGAGCACGATGAGCTTACTGATGATAAAGCACATAAAGTTTACATAAGAAATGCTGGTACTAATAGAGCTAACTTTTTCTATGTAGCTTATAACGCTAGTGCAGCAGCAGCAGCTACAGCAGAAACTATAGGTAAACTATACGGTGGAGACTGGATGCTTATGCCTTACGATGGTAATGTAAATATAACAGTGGCTTCTTCTACAGCAAGCGAAACTCAATACTTAGAGTACATGGTATTTGCTGATGGTATAGTGGCAGCTAAGGGATAAGATAATGTCTTTCCAGAATTTTTACTTAATAAATACTTCAACTGACGGTAATATTGTTACCTTAATACAACAAGGTCAAAACGTTGGTAATTTAAAGGCTATTGTAATAACTAATACAAGTGGAGCTTCAAAGGATATTTCGTTGTTTTATCAAAACGATACTGAGCTAGTACCTTATAATTTGTTATTTAGACAGCCTTTTCCCGCTGGCGGAACTTTGTTATTAGATAGTGATGATATGTTGGCTTTTAACAATTCTTCATCTGGTTATAGCTTGTATTTTCAAGCTTATGACACTAGTACTAAAGCAACGGTTATATTAAAAAGATAAAATGAAATGGATAGGACAACAAGTATATGATTTTGTAGCTACTTTTCGTAGTGGTATAATTATAGATGATATAAATATTACTACAATACAAAGTAGCTCTGAATCATTTGCTGATAACGATACTAGCTTAATGACTTCGGCTGCTATTGATGATAGAATTAACGCAGCTAGCGCTAGTGATTTAACAATCAGTAATTTCGCTGGATCTACAATAACTACTAGTAGCGAATCATTTGCTGATAATGACACCACGCTAATGACTTCAGCTGCTATAAACGATCGTATAGAATCTTTTGGTTATGGCACTGGTGATATAACAGGTGTAAGATTAACTGCCGATGACTCTAATGTTGCTACCGTTTCTTCTGGATCAGCTGATTTTACTGTAGCAGGTGGAACTTATATTGACACTAGTGTAAGTGGTACTACTTTATCAGTAGCTGTTAGAGAGGCTGCGGTTACTAGTTTAACCGGATTGACAACAATTGGTGTCGCTAGTGCAACTACTAATATAGCTGCTGGCGACTTAACAATGTATAACACTGTCAACGATGGTAATCCAACTATTAGTTTAGGATCGTCCGCTACAGAAAGATTAGAAATTAAAGCTGAATATGAAAGTGGAGCACAGGGTTTAGATATTGTTAGATTTACAACGTTTACAGCCGGTAGCTCAAGTGATGATGGTAGATATGCTTTTGAAGTAGACGATACTTTTCTATTAAATATTTTAGACGATGGACTACGTATAAAAGCTAGTGGTAATCTTGAGATAGGTAGTGGAAACGCTATATTGTCTGATAGCAGTGGAACAACTACTTTATCTAATATAGATGCTTTAGACGCTACTACTGAATCTACAATTGAATCAGCTATAGATACACTATCTAATTTAGCAACTGTTGGAACTATTGGAACTGGTGTTTGGCAAGGAACAGCTATTGCTTCAGCTTAT
>Ga0181390_1001350_pt1 | contig 10926 bp, 12 predicted proteins | sample 13SPOviralmetaG_FD_130085 | JGI IMG/M metagenome (GOLD analysis project Ga0181390, IMG submission 130085) | Marine viral communities from the oligotrophic San Pedro Time Series (SPOT) site, San Pedro Channel, CA, USA - 13 SPOT_SRF_2010-07-21 | ecosystem: Environmental > Aquatic > Marine > Strait...
AACTTTTATTAATACATTTAATGCTTTAAGTTTGCCCGGCTTTAAAAAGTTCTTGACAAATGTGTTAGAATTGCGTAAACTATATAGTAAGGAGTTACAAGGTATAAAGTATATTCCAATTGTTGATCTATACAACACGCATGATGATTACGAAATACATCCACGTCAGCGAATATGGTTTGATGTGCCATTGCTTAGAGACCCAGCATGGCAAAATATGAATATACTACCTAGAGAATATAGTTACATGATAAAAGATGCACTTGACTTTATGAAGGAAAATTCAAACGTAGATAACTTTGCAGGATTTTACGATTTTGAAATTGCAAAAGTAGAACGTAATTTGGAAATGTTTTTAGCAGCGCCAAGGCACGAGTTAGCAACACAACGTAAAAACTTTGTAATGCATATGACACAACACGACCAACGTAGAGAAACAAACTTTGATCAAACGTTTCCAGAGTATGCTGATATGATAAATGATTGGAAAAACTTGTAATGTATGATATGGTTTTTGTAGGACCAAAATCAGAGCGTTACAATAATTTAAAACAAAAATACGCAATGCTCAAACATGCTAAAGACGTAGATATGGCAAGGTCTTTATCTATGACAAAGATGCTTTGGATTATCTGGGATGATGTGCAAGTGTGCGATCATTTTGATTTCGAATTTGAAGCAGACCAATGGAGTCAAGATGTAGTACATATTTTTAAAAATGATAATATTTTTGACGGTATAATCCTAGTGCCTAAAAGTGTTACTATTACTGAAGAAGAAATTAAGCATAGAATTTTTTCTAAGAAAAAAGAAGTTGCTATTATAGCAAGTACTCCAATATCTTTTGATGTATTTGAAATAAATTCATACGATGATTACACACATGCACTAGAAAATAGCTCTACTGAAATGTTTTGGATGACTAGTAATAACCTAAAAATAGATAATAATTTAGTCAACAGTTTTTATATTTCTCATCATGATATAGTTGATAGAAAGCAAAATCATGCATTTATACATCGAGTAGACGATACTGATTACTATAACGGTGTATTTTTATGTAGCAAACATGCTTCATTATCAAAGCGTGAAGTAGAGTATAGATTTCCTGTTAATAGAAAAGAGTGGAATATTGTTGCAAGTGGTCCTATTGAATATGATATATTTAATATTGACTCTTACGATGATTACACACATGCATTAGAAAATTCTAAAACTGAAATGTTTTGGATGGTGCCTTCCGATGTAACAGTATGCAGTGATTTTACATTTAATTTATACTTTAATTTTGACAACAGTTATGATAGAAAAACAAATCATGTATTTTTGAACAACAATGAATATGATGGAATAGTTTTATGTAGTAAACAATCACCAATTAATAAAAGAGAAATTAACCATAGGTTTATTGTAAATGCAAAAAAATGGGATATAGTAGCAAGTAATCCTAAGCCGTACGATTTATTCTATGTAGAAACTTGGGAAGAGTATGAACATGCATTTGAAAATAGCTCAACAGAAATGTTTTGGGCAGTATCGCATAATTTAAAATATGATCAAACATACATAAACAACTTTTATTTTAGTCACCATAACAGTTACGATAGAAACGAAAATCATTCTTTCGTACACAGTGTCGGCGATAAAAAATTACACAATGGTGTATTCTTGTGTTCAAAAAACAAACCTCTTAACAAAAAACAAATTGAATATAGATTCTTAGTAAATGCAAAACAGTGGGACGATGTTGTTAGTGGTCCTACACAGTATGATATTTTTGAAGTAGATACGTATAAAGAGTATTTAGATATACTTAAACTGTATAACAAAGAAATGTTTTGGATAGTGCCAACCCATGTCGATCCGTGTAAAGACTTTAAGTTTGATTTATACTTTAGTCACGATAATGAATACGACAGAAAAATAAATCATGTATTTAAAAATGACAAATATTATGATGGAATTATTCTGTGTAGTAAACATAGTGCAATTAGTCAGCGTGAGTTTGAACATAAATTTTTAGTAACAAATAAAAAAGAACACGACATACAAGCAAGCACACCTAGGCCATACGAAGTTTTTCATGTTTCTACTTACAATGAATATATAAATGCTAAAGAGACTTCTAAGTTTGATTTGTTTTGGTTAACGTTTGACGACATAAATGTACAGGATGATTTTAAGTTTGATATGTACTTTCCTCATTATGATACATATAATAGAAATATTAATCATGTTTTTAAAAACGGAAAATATTATGATGGTGTAATACTTGCTAGTAAAAATGAAAAGATATCTGAACGAGAGTTCTTGTTTAGATTTTTAGCTAGGAAAAAAGAACAAGATACTTTAGCATCGATGCCTGCACCTTATGACGTTGTATTCATAAGTTACCAAGAACCAAATGCTGATGAAAATTATAGGCTTCTTAAAGAGAAGGTCCCTAATGCAAAGCGTGTACACGGTGTCAAAGGCATACACCAAGCACACATAGAAGCTGCAAAGCAGTGTACGACACCAATGTTTTATATTGTAGATGGTGATGCACTTATAATGGATGACTTTAATTTTGATCACCAAGTTGCTGCTTGGCAATACGATCATGTGTTTGTATGGCGCAGTCAAAACCCTATTAATGATATGGTGTACGGTTATGGTGGCCTTAAATTGTTTCCCACACAACTTACAATAGATATGGATACAACTAAACCTGATATGACTACAAGTATTAGTAAAAAGTTTAATGCAATGCCTAACATTGCAAACATCACTGCATTTAACACAGGTGCATTTGAAACTTGGAAAAGTGCATTTAGAGAATGTGCTAAATTAAGTTCAAAAGTAATTGACAGACAAAAAGAAGATGAAACTAATGAAAGACTTAAAATCTGGACAACTGTAGGACATGATAGGCCTTTTGGTGAACATGCGATTCGAGGTGCTAGGGCTGGTATGCAGTATGGCCTTTCTAATGGGACTGACCTTAGATTGATAAATGACTTTGATTGGTTAAAGGAGCAGTTTGATGCAAACATTTGAATTGTTAGATAGATTTGAATTGCTTTATCCTACTAAAAGTAATTTAGCAGATTTGCGTAGAGCATATACTGATAAGGATTTAAGTAGTATTTTTCGACTAGTAAACGATAATAATAAAGAAGACCTGCGTAAGTTAGTCATGGAAGATAACACTTGGAAACTATGGCCTATATTAGACAGCTATGTAGAAACACAGTTTGTTGCAGCGTTTAAAAATTTCTTTGTTAATGAAACTAAAATATGGGACGATTGTTTTAGTAGAGGACAATTACAAAGTAAATTATGGTTGGTGCAAGAATTGCAAAAACTAAATGTAGATTTAGGAACAGTATACCTGTGTGCAGGATGGTATGCTACACTTGCTACAATGTTATTTGAGAGTAACATTAAGTTGGATAAAGTTAGATCTTTCGACGTTGATCCTACTTGTATGGATATAGCAGAGGTATTCAATAAGCCTTGGTTTGTTGATAGTTGGCGCTTCAAAGCAGTAACTAAAGATATTTTCCACATTACATATGACGAGCATTGGTGGGAAAGTTGGAGCAATGCAAATAACAGAATGAGTAAACCGATACATGATATACCAACTACAATTATTAATACAAGTTGTGAACATGTTGAGCCATTTAATCAATGGTACGATAAAATACCAGAAGGTAAGTTAGTTGTCCTACAAAGTAATAATTTTTTTGAAGTAGAAGAGCATGTAAATTGTGTAGATAGTATTGATGAATTTATAGCATCTGCTCCTATGAATAATATTTTATACAGCGGCGAACTAGAACTACCCAAGTACAAGAGGTTTATGTTAATTGGATTTAAGTAATTTAACAGTAAGAGAAATGCAACTAGAAAGTGCTAGAGCGTTGAGCACTATGGAAGCAACAAATAATAACATATGGATGTTTAATAAAGACGCACATCACAATAGTCATAACTGGTACTGTGCAGTTATAAACTGGTACATCGATAAATACGGTGGGTTACCGAGTAAGGTTGGCCCTGGTAAAAAGGTTGTACTAGTAGCTGATGATATATGAATATTGTAGAATAAATTTAAAACAAACTAATTATAAAAAACTTCCTTCAGATAAATTCTGTATTTTAAAAGATTGGGATTACGGTCAACTTAATTCTATATATAAAGAATACTGTAAGTATAAAAATTTTAAAAGCGTAATGCCAATATTCATAGAAGATTTTAGAGAAAGTGATATGTTAGGATATTACGATAATGGAGAGCTAGTTGCATGGAGTATGATACTAAGATATCCTAGTCAGTTAAGTGTCACAGCAGATCAATTTGCTTGGAATTATAAAAATCCTAGTTTAGAATTAGGTTATAATAGTTTAAAAAACGAATGTGCATACTATAAAGAACTAGGTTATGAATATCTCTATTTACATGGTGTTGACAATTATAAAAAAGAGTTTGATGGGTTTGAAATATTAGGACCTGCTTAGTACTTCCTGTTTATATTCAGGTTCCCAGTTTTTGTAATAATCTTTTTTCTCTAAAATAGTTCTTGCTTTATTTAATTTTTCTGCTTCTTGTAAAAGTATAAGTGCATAAGTACCCTGATTAAGATTGTAACCATCAACTTCTTCAAAGTCAGCAGGATGATCTTCGAGTGCAATGTATCCACGGTCCTTTAAAAATCTCTCTGCAGATTCTTCAACAGCTTCACTAAGTTCATTACTACTTATATATTCAGGTAAACAGCCTAACACTATTACTTCTTTTCCTTTAGGCCAGTGATAACTAAAATTTTCTAGTTCGGCAATAAAGTATTCTTTCATAGATAATCTTGAACTAAACTGGTTAGTAAGTTCGTTTATAATTACTTTATTTTGTGTTAATGCTTCCTTTGCAAAAGGACACGCAGGAAGATCGTTAAACTGTATAAGATTTACACTCAGTCGATCAATAATCCAATTTTTGATTTCATATTCGAAACTTGTCACTAGTTGCTCCCAATAAGTACATTATATTTACATGGAAACCTTATGTTAAAAAACGTTATTGAATTTAAAAATGATTCTGTAGTAAAAACAGTAAACAAACCGTATATTAACATTACACAAACTTGGGTTGATATGTATACAGAATTAAGCGAGAACAATAACTATCTAGTAAAAGTATTGGATGTAAATCCTAATACAAATACAATTGTTATGGAATCTCTTGATATATTTAACGATGTTGAAGAATGTCTAAAAAATTATTCAGCTCGTATAACAAAGCCTATATTATGTGATATTATTTTAGCGTTATCAACATCATGGGCACAGAGTATAGAATTTAGTAAGACGTTACCTAACAATGATTTTTTTGTACACACTGATTTAAGTTTACAAAATATTGTGTTAACTAAGGATAATAAAGTAAAAGTAATCGATCCAGATTCGTATGTAATTGTAGAAAAATTAAAATACACAGAAAAATTTTACATGTCACAAATTAACCTTATGGCAAATTTAGGAATTTATTATAATGCTTTATGAAATAAATTTAGACTATAATATTGACACTTTTCTTAGTGCAGATTATAGTACACATAGTGGAAGTTGCATAGCGCACCAGGTGCATGAGCTTAAAGATGTACACGAATCATATGGAGGATTTCCAGATAGTTATGATATTAGTAATACATTAATTAGACAATTATGGTGGGACCAATCGCAAATTGATTTTGAAGAATTAGGAAATCAATTAGATATGGAAGTAATAACAGTAAGCACTATATTACAGCCTCCTGGTAACACAATACCTATTCATAGAGATACGTTTTTTCAAATTAATAAACGCTTTCCAGATGATACTAGGTGTAAAGTACGTGCAAACATCTATTTAGAAGATTGGAAGGTAGGACATTTCTTACAATATCAAGTAGACAATAAATGGCATAATAGTACACATTGGAATGCAAAACAAGGATTTATCTGGGATAGCAATCATTTACATCTAAGTGCTAATGCAGGGATGAATAACAAGTATACTCTACAAGTGTCTGGATTTTTAAATGAAAACACTAGGTAGTCTAAATTTAGATAGTTGTTGCATACACAAAAAGTTTTTATCACGACAAGACTTGTTTAATAGATTTTTTGAAATAAACAATTATATAGATATTTCAACAGAACCTTTAGAAGAAATTACAGATCGCTATAGGGTTTCGAATACTGTATTAGATTTTAGTAAAATATATTGCTCAAGTATTGAATCTAAAACTAAAAATATAATTACTTTTCCGTTGTTTTGGATGTATAAAAGACCATTAGTTGATTTTAATTTGGTACATAACAATCATAAAAAATTTATAACTTTAAACGGTTCCTACAGTAAAACACGTATTAAGTTAATATCAGAGTTGTCATCTGCTGGAATTCTTAAACACGGATATTATAGTTTATGGGATCCTTTGAATAAATCAATATCTCTACCGTCTGAAGAAAATGAAAGCACTCATTATGATGTTAAGCATGTATTACCAATTGAATGGTTTAATAGTATATATGAATTTGAAATAGAAACTAGTAGTACATCAGGTGTTCCATACTTGTTTATTTCAGAAAAAACTTTTAGACCATTACTAAGTGGAAAGCCATTTCTCAATTACGGATATCCAGGAATGTATAAAAAACTTAAAGATTACGGATTCGAGTTTGATGCTGATCTATCTTTTGACGAAAATACTAATGATAGATTTGATTTATATGTTAAAGAGGTGATTAGGCTAATTAATACTCCGGTATCCTGGTACATAGTAAATAAAAATAAAGAAGTTGCTAGGGAACTATATAATAATAGTATACAACAATATAAAACATTTGAAGAAGAATTAGGAACATTAAAAGATATGATTTACCTTGACAACGAAATGATAGAGTATTTAAATGTATAGGTACCAAGATATAAAAACAATTCACTTAGAAGTCACGCAAAACTGTCAAGCTAGTTGTCCTATGTGCGATCGCAATATGAACGGCGAAGGCATAAATCCACACATTAACTTAGATGAACTATCTGTAGAAGATTGTAAAAATATTTTTAGTCCTGATTTTATAGCGCAGTTAGACACGATGTACATGTGTGGTAACTTAGGCGACCCTATTGTTGCACGAGATACACTTGAAATATTCAAATACTTTAGAAAGCATAACTCTAATATGTGGTTAAGCATGAATACAAACGGGGGAGCAAAAAGTGAAGCATGGTGGAGTGAGTTGGCTAATGTGCTTGGCAGGATGGGTGCTGTTATTTTTAGTGTGGATGGTTTAAGAGATACTAATCACCTATATAGGCAGGGTGTTGTCTGGGACAATATAGAACGTAATATGAAGGCATTCATAGCAGCTGGCGGTAGAGCCCGCTGGGACTACTTGATATTTGAACACAATCAACATCAAGTTGAAGAAGCAGAAGCTCTAGCAAATGCTTGGGGCTGTGAAAAGTTTATGAAAAAGAAAACAGGAAGATTTATCGATGCTAAAACCAATAAAAAAGAAACTCATCAAGCCAAGGACCGTAAAGGTAATGAAACCACAAAACTTAAAAAGCCAGACGAAAAGTACGTCAACAAAGCACTCTCAAAACAAGAAGTAATTATAAACAAGTACGGTAGTATGGACGCCTATTACGATGCAGCACCAGTAGTATGTAAAGTAAAGAAGGAAAATAGTTTGTTTATCACTGCCGAAGGGTTAGCACTACCATGTTGTTGGACTGCCGGACGCATGTACAAATGGTGGCACAAAGATCCTAAAGTAGAGCAAATATGGGACTTTATTGATAAAGAAGCACTTAATGCTCGCAACGGCCTAGAGGCAGTATTTGCTACAGGAACATTTGATCGAATACAAGAAAGTTGGTCAAAGCCTAGTTGCGGCGACGGCAAGTTAAAAGTGTGTGCTATGAAGTGCGGTGCTGAATTTGATCCTTTTGCAGAACAGTTTAAATAATAATTTTAGTTTGAGATTTCTTTTCAAATTGACCGTGGGGATAACCGTCATTACCTATATTACTAGCTAACTCTTCAATAGGATATCCTACACCTAACGCCAACGCTATAGAAGTTCCTTTTATCATATAAGGCTTCAATGCCTTTACTATTTTATTTTTTTTCTCTATTCCTGACTCTAACGGATAAAAACATTTACAAAAGCCAGTTTTTAAACCAACACTATTTGCAGCAAGCGCCATAGCACCAGCAGCTAATCCAATTTCTACCATAGTTGTGTTATTGCCTTGACGCTTTTCTCGACTACGACTCTTCTCTTCATCATCCTCTTTTTCAAAAAATGTAAATACTACAGGAGCTAACATTTGTGGATTCTTTACATGTCTGCTACGCCATCCTTTATTAATAGCACTTGCTGTAAGATATTCAATCATTGTCCTATCAGTAAATGCTACTATTTGAAACGATGATAAGTTTTGTTTAGTAGGCATTGTATAACCTACATTAAATAGCCAATCAATTGTTTCTTCTTCTATTGATTTATCAAGATCCCAATTTCTTTGGCAATGTTGTGTTTGTTCTATTAAGTTTAACCAGTTCATAAATTTATTTATCTTAGAACAAATAAGTACAGTTATGCTTACAATTAATGATGTCAAAACTATAGAGTTAGAAATTACTAGCGATTGCAATGCAGCCTGTCCGGGTTGTGCTAGAACACTTAATAGAGACATACTAGAAGTCACATCATTTAGCTTCGATGATTTAAAAAGAATTCTACCTAATCAAACATACATTAAAAACAAAAATATAAAATTATGTGGAGTACTTGGTGATCCTATGATACATCCAGAAGTATTAGAAATCACAGATTACTTATTAGAACACGGTGCTAAAGTTACAATAAGCACAAATGTAGGATTGGCAACTGCAAAAGTTTGGCAAGAATTAGGAAAACTAAGTTTACAATATAAACATAATTTTGTAATGCAGGCATGCATTGATGGACATAAAGAGACTAATCACATCTACCGTGTTAATACAAAATGGAGTGTTATTGAACGAAACTTAAATGCGTTTGCTGAGTATTGTTACAAAGGAGATGACACGTTAAATAGATGGGTGTATATTGTATTTGATCATAACGAACACGAACTCGAAGTTGCAAAGCAACATGCCTATAAAATTGGATTTAAATTTGTTACTAGGACAGGTATGCGTAATAGCATGGCTCAATGGACTGCTGAACTCGGCAAGAAAAATAATAAAGAAAAAAGAATTATTACTACTACTGGCGCAAAGGAACACAAGCGTAAAGATGAAGTATATGAATTAAATGAAAAAATTACTAATAACAAAGTAGACGATAATATAATAAAAACAATATCGTGCAAATATGTACATGAAGGTGAAATATTTATTAATGCACAACAACAAATGTGGCCGTGTTGCTTTTTGTGGGACAGTGCATTTAAAAACAAAGAAAATATATTAGAAAAACTTAGTGATTATCCTGACAGCTGGAATAGTTTAAAAACACAATCTATAGAAGAAGTTATGCAACAACCTTACTATATGAATGTACTCGAGGAAAGTTGGAACCCTAAGCACAATAAACATATAGAGCGTTGTATAAGAACATGTGCATACAATAAAGCATATCAAAATGTAATGGTGGAACAAGTATGAGTTGGAAAGTTTTAGTTAAAGATCAAGTTAAAGTTCAAATTGAAATGTCTAACTATTGTAATGCTGCTTGTCCGGCTTGTGCAAGGTCAAAGGTTTATAAGAATATCAAAGATGAGATGTATCCTATTACATTAAATGATACGTACATAAGTTTAGAACAATTTAAAAGTTGGTTTGATAAAGATACTTGGTCAAGTTTAACACATATACATATGTGCGGTAACTACGACGAAGCAACAACTAATCCTGATCTAATTGAAATTGTAAAGTGGATTCTATCTAGTGATGATCTATTTCCTATGAAACCTAAGATTTCTATTGCTACCAACGGCGGTACACGCACTAAAGAATTTTGGAAAGAGCTAGGACAGATGTCTGCCGAATCCGGCAACCGCCTTAATGTAACATGGGGCCTTGATGGGTTTGAAGACACTAATCATCTTTATAGGATAAATGTTGTTTGGAATAGAGTACAAGAAAATTATAGAACATATATAGCAAACGGCGGAAACGCAGTTTGGCAATTTATATATTTTGCACACAATGAACATCAAGCACATCTAGTTGAAGATTATGCAACTAGTGAAGGATTTTCTAAAGTAAAGTTCATAGGAAGTGCTAGACCTAATATTGGCAAAACAGAACACAACATTGATAAGAAAGCAACACCAAAGATAATTTCATCAATAATGGCACCAAAATGTCTTACTGGAAGTATAGACGATCATGGTATATATATTACACACCACGGTTATGTTCTTCCTTGCTGCTGGTGGGGAACTAAGTTAGGATTTGAAAATCTAAAAGATTATAGTAAACTTTACAGTCCTGACCAACACAGGTTAAACGGATCAAATAGTATACAAGATATCTATGACAGTGACTGGTATAGTAACTTATATACTGCTATCATGAACGAAAAGTTTTCGAAATGCACAGAAAATTGTAAACAAAATAAAGTTGCAACACAACGATTTGAGAAACTAAATGACAAATAAATTACCATCGGAAACATTTTGCTTATTACCTTGGGTACACCTAAGTACTAGACCGGACGGAAGTATGCGTGTATGTTGTACTGCAAACGCTAGTTCAGTTGGACCTACTAACGATAAAGAACATGGCGGCCAAGTAGGCATACTAAAAGATGACGAAGGACGTCCTAACAACTTAAATGTTAGTGACTTCCAAAGTGCATGGAACAGCGACTACATGAAGAATGTACGTAAACAAA
>Ga0181390_1001353_pt1 | contig 10901 bp, 17 predicted proteins | sample 13SPOviralmetaG_FD_130085 | JGI IMG/M metagenome (GOLD analysis project Ga0181390, IMG submission 130085) | Marine viral communities from the oligotrophic San Pedro Time Series (SPOT) site, San Pedro Channel, CA, USA - 13 SPOT_SRF_2010-07-21 | ecosystem: Environmental > Aquatic > Marine > Strait...
ATTCTCTCAGTCCAATTCCAATCAACTCCAAGTACTTCGTTGTACGACTTTATCCAACGGCTTGGTATCTGAGAGTCGAATGCCTTACGCATTATAATCCTGTCGTGGTTTCCTATGGTTACATCAGCAACAGGGAAAGCATTAGCCCATTGCTTTACCACCTCTACCGCTATTTCAAGTTCATCCGCACCTCCAAAACCATCAGGGTCGCTAGTGTGAAACGATGCGTAGTGGTTGTCTATGATGTCCCCTATGAATATTACTTGGTTGCAGTTATACTTTGCGTATGTCTCCTTGCAGAACTCAAGGTATCCACACAACGTAAAAGGAGCGTGGATATCCCCTATGACAAGTATCCTACGCTCCTGTTTATTTATGTAATCGTACGCTATTTTTTTGTTTCCTTTTAACCTAGGTCTGAAATCAGAGTTCATCGTTTATAGAGTTTTTTAATTCAATCAGTCTTGATATCTTTATGTCGATTGTCTTTTTGACAAAGTCAAAGTCTCTATCTATTAGTCCCTCATAGATATCATTATTAGAGTCGTGAAACTCAGCCATCAAGAAGTTGATGTGTTTTATTCTCTCTCTCTCAATAGCTGATGGCTTGCTCATTTTTTTATGTTATCTTCATTATGTAAGAACATATCTCCGGTGGGCTTGTCTATCTTCTTTATTATTTGATAGATATTCTTGGAGATTTTCTTGACTTCGGTTCTCTCAAATGCTGTTGAGTCAGTACCTAAGTTGCAGTACATCTGAGCATCAAGCCTGAGAAGTTCATCAACCTTTTGTTTGTCAGTCCACGTTGTGAAGCCATATATCTTATGTATATCTTTAACTGTATATTCCATTGAACCAAGTATTTAATTTTTTTTCTATCTCTTCTTCCTTACCTCTATGAGTACGTTGGCTAACCAATTCTACAATTGCATCCATTCTATTCACCTCATTTCTAGACTTCTCTTCCTTTTCTTTATAAGTTTCGATTTCGCAATATAAGGAAGATATTTGTTTCTTCAACAAAGATACCTCATCAATTAAAGTTTTTCTGTCCATGTCGTACACAGGGTCAAACCTGTTGTTGTAGAATTTAAGAGCCTCTTCATGCCTTTCTTTTAGCATTACATCTGACTTAATGTAGCTATCAAAACACTTTGCGTAGTGTATAATAGTCGCATGATTCCTCCCTACATATCTAGCTATGGATGACTTGGTATAGCCCCTAGATATTAAGATGTTAGCGAATGACATTCTTGCATTTACGATTGGTCTGTCTCTTTTGTTTTCGTGTATATCAACATCAAAGACTTTTGATATAATATCGTCTAAGGTGCTGAATTCATTTTTGTGTTGATTTTTCATAATATTCAATTGTATTGTTTTCTAAAATTAAATCTAGATAATCGTCTGAATTTATTCTAACGACATCTATTAATAGAGGATTCTCGTCATCCTCATTGACGTATTCAAATGCATAAAATACAGGAGTATCATTCCGAACCACTCCTCCTGTAATTTGATTCCAACCATTATCTTTTGGCAGGTATTCAAGTGAGTATAGTATATCTGAAAGTATATCTCTTCTATCCTCAGAAGAGAATACGTTTAAGCTTTCAATAAAATACTCATCTATCTCAAATACTGTACTATCAAACGCCCCTATAAACCTCAGTTCTTCCATATGATTCTAATTCTTTTAATCTATACTCTTGTAACTTAGACAGCCTACCTTTAGCTGTCTTGACTTCTGAAAATATTACATTAGAATTAGGTGGAATCGCAATGATATCAGGGATGCCATTCTTGTTGGTCTTGATTAGCTTGATAACATAGTAACCATCAGCCTCTAGTTGTTTTATTCTTTTATTTTGTATCTTCTGTTCGGTCATTGACTACCCCTTCTTCTTCTTATTATACTTCCTTCTTTCTTTCTTAGATACGTAACCATTTTTATTATAGTCAGCAGGGTCAAACCTACTTTCAGATAGCGGCTTGCTTAGGTCTCTTTTACTAGATTTTCCGTTACTACCGTTTCTAGCACGATTTTTACCTTCTGCTTCACTTCCTGTGCTGCCATCTTTATTATGGCTTACATCCTTACCATCTCCATTACCGTAAGTTCCTGCTTCCTTATTTTTTGAATTAAGTTCAGCACGATACTCCTTACGTGTTTCTGTTGCGTGGTACTTCTTATCGTATTCTATCTTTTTTTCAATTTGAGCATCAGTCATACCTCTCTTATCATACGATGAGTGTTTACCTGCTCTTTTGTTTCTAGTGCTTGCCATTCTACAAAGTTAACAAATCTCTCTTAAAGTGACTTAGAGTGTAGTCCTTCTTCTTTGTAACTGCCTTGTAGATTTCCTTCTCTATGCCACCCTTAGAGAACACCCAATAGACATCAGACTCAAGCCTCTCCTTGGTTGTCATCCTGTCCCTGCTCTGCCAATAGCTTGTAGCGGAGAAGTCAATATTATAGTACACCAAAAAATCAGACTTACGTAGGCTAATCCCCTCACGACCACTAACAATTTGAAGGGCAATACTTTTGTCTGTGGTATTAAACTCTTCTAGTGTTGTGCATAGGTCATCACCGTACACCTCCTCCAAAGCCTTCAACTCCTGCTTGAACTTATAGAATATGCCAATCTTTGAAGTACAGAAGTTGTCGTATATAAATTGAGCCTTGCTTAGGTCGAGTATCTTTGATGCCCCCGACTCAAACTTGACAGTACCTGAATACATCTGATGTAACTTCATCATCAGTTTGACAGGCGTGTCTGCTAGTATAACCTCCTCACTACCCTCAACAACCAAGTCCTTCTTTAGCTTTGCTGCCAACTTGTATGTAAGGTCAGACATCTCAACCTCAAGTATATGCTCCCTTGTGTCAACCTTAAAACCGGCATCCTTCTGAGAGAAGTTTATGGTGTATGGCTTCATGGCATCTATTATACTCTCCATACCTTCTGAGTAATCGTTAATCATCAGACCATTTATTTTTCTCTGCTTGACTACCGCATACTTGTCACAGAACCTGTAGAAGTTTTTAAACTCAGAGAACGGATTCCTTGGGATGCCGTACACTTGGTGGTACATCTGACAGTAAGACTCAGGCGTTGGTGTACCCGATAGGAGTATCACTCTCGCCTTTGTTTTACTTATTAGACCTTTTATATCCTTCGCTCTCTTACTTGGCTTAGGAAACGCTCCCATGCCATGAGCCTCGTCACATATTATAACATCCCACTTGACGTTGGGTAGCTTATGCATCGACTCGTAGTTGATTACGAACAATACATACGATGGGCATAGCTTGTCGCTGTCTTCTGTTATAGATGAGATTGCCTTCTTCTTTGTTATAAAAAGCACGTTCTCAACACCCAACCCCTCGCATATACCTAAACTAGTCAGCGTTTTTCCTGTCCTTACCTCCATGCCTAAGTAAAGAAATCCCCTGTCGTTGACGACAGATATTCCTCTATTTATTATATCCTCTTGGTAATCTCTAAATTCAATACTTGATTTGTTCATCATCTTTTCAGTATAATATTCTATGCTATTACTGATTATGTCTATCACATCAGTATCCATCCCTTGATACTTCCTTACCATTACAGTCTTAGAGTTTCTGCCCCTGCCTACCTTCTTCTCTACCTTCTTGTTTACCACACCATTGATTAGTTCTAGGTGCTTTAGCATCATCTCATTGCTATAGTGTGGTCGGCAAGTGTAAACATCATTGCCTTTCCACTTGAATGTATCGCTCATAGGGTTAGTACGTTGGTGGACTTGACCTATTAACAAAATGGTATACTATCTCATTACCTCCTTGACTTAAAGGAATCATTATGGTGAATGACTTATGAGGCTCAGGGTTAGAGGCTACTCCTTGTAACTCATCCCACTTAGTTGAGTTGGCATCTATAAATCCAATGTTAGGGCTGTAACATATTGTACCATGACTATTCCAAAAGCTTTTGTATATGGTATCTAAATCAATATCAAAAGTATTTCCCCACCCACCTAAGTACTTAGATAAGTCAATCACGTTTAATGTATCTCTGAAGCCGTCTGTATAGCTTGTGGTATCCTGCCCGAATTGGGTAAGAATATTAACCAACACAGGCATATCCATAAAGTATTGAGAGTTTGCCACCTGATAGTTTTGAACGCTATCTATTCTGTGTATGGTGTAGTTAGCCCCCCAAAGTGAGGCTAAACTATTCTCGTTCTGAGCAGTCATCTTTGGCTTGACATCATCTATCTCCATGAGTTCAAGTTCGTATAGTATTTTCTCAGCAGGTTCTTTAGCTAAGTTGTTGTACCATTCAGTAGTTCTTTCCTCTGAAGGTTCTAAGTCTACCTTGTAAATACATGACGCTACTATCAGTATAAGAACTGAAATAAGTAATTTAATAATCTTCATTTTTCATTTTGTTTTTAAATTTAAGTTGTTGTATATCAGATTACCCGCTTTGGGTAATTCGTTATACATTTATTTTAGTTTGAACTTCTAGTTCGTGCTTACTTCTGAATCGTAGCCATCTACCTGCAGGCTCACGACCCTCTTCAGGTGTTACACCCGTTGTGAATATAGAGTACGCTGTCAACCACTTGTAGAACTTTGTCCTACTGATTGTCATCTTAGCCTTTGGTGCGTAGTCGGGATACTCAGATATGAAGTCGTAGTACAGGTCTTGCTTCATTAGTTTACCACCCTGCGTGAGGCTTGTATTGTTTGGTGAGCCTTCTATCAAACCACACCACTCTATGAAGTCGTGAGTAGTTTCTGCTGATAGCTGTCTTATCTTTAGATTGACAAACTTAGATGCCACCAACCCTGTGTTTAGAAATCCTTGAAGACATCTAACCATATAGTTATCAAACGAACACCAATCATCATCATTCCAATCAGCAAAGAAGTGCTTGCCAAACTCATTGAATGGTGTACGGTTCTTGTTGTAGTACTGATAAAGCTCAACCTCCCACTTTCTCCTAGCAAATGAGTTACCGCTACCCTTGATGGCGTAGTTGGTCGTTATGGCTATCTTAGGGGACTTAGAGAACGGTATCTTGATAGCATCCTTGTTCTTCTTCTCTAACGTAAGTCCCTCAGTAACCACGCTGAACAGTCTCTCAAAGTCGAATTGTTTCTTGACATCATCAAAGCATAACACCTGCGTATCTGCGCTCACAGTCTGATAAGGGAACGCCTTCTCGAAAGCAAATGCCTTACCATCAATCACTACTAGCTTCTTCATTTGGCTTAGTGCGTTCATGAACAACCCCTTTCCTGTACCTCCTTCAGGATTATCTGATATAACCTCATCGTTTAATATTACCGCAGGGCAGTAGCTTAGGTTCTTGTATCCATGCATAAGGAATCCTATAGTTGATTGCATCGTAGCTATCCTAGACTCTTTGTCTCCGCATATCCTAGATATGAATGTTCCGTATACACTTTCATCTGATGGACAAACCACAAACTTCCTGTCTATGATGTGGTCTTTCCACACGTACCCACCTAAGTCGATGTAGTCTATTATCTCTAGCTTGTCCTTCATAATCTTAACCGCACAGTTTCTGTAGTACAGGTAAGACGTATCCTTAGTGTCCTCTATGAAGTAAATATCTATAGTAGACAATAGGGATAGGAACTCCTCTCTAAAGAACCTTACGTTGTCAGCAAAGTAGTTGTAGATAGATGCATCATCTAACTGAATCAGATGGTTAAGTATGAAGTCCTTTATCTCCTTGTCAGATGTATGGTCTATTAGGTTATTGGTCACCTTCACAAACACATAGTTCTTACCGCCTTCGGGACAGTACTTGTAGAAACCATTGTCCTCTAAGAACTGCTTGAATAGTATGTGGACTATACTTATCTTACCCTTCTCGTTCTTCTCCCAAAACGTCTGCATAGAGTTCTCATCCTCCACCCTGCGTAACACCGCATCTATAACATCACTATCTACTGATGACTCTTCTAGCTGATACCGTATCTCTTTCTTAGACACACCCCTCTTCATCTTGATACGTATCTGATTCACTCTGTCCTCGTCCTCGTAGTACTTCGTTCCAAAGTTCTGTTGGTGTGAGTACGCTGAGTTTATTGTAGCTTGAATCTCGCTCTCAGGAAAGTCCTCAGTTATGTAGTTGTTGAGCACGTAGGATGCAAGACTCTTGCTTATTCCGTAATCGTTCAACGCCATAGCCAACACGTATGTGTTTTGATTTCTCTGACCCTCATGCATTGGATACTTCTTCGTCCACCACTTGATTAGTATCTCGACAATCTTATTCTCATCTGAGATAGGAATACTAGGCGGGTCTCTTCTAGCTACAATCTCCTTGTACTCAACGTCATCTAGCTTGTCCCATACAGATGCGTTCTTGTTTATGTACATCACAGGGTCAAACGACTCGTAGCAAACCCTAGATACGTTCTTACAGGTCTTATCAAAGTGAGGGCTATCAAAGTGATTCTGTAGTGCGTTGAAGTAGTTGATGTGATTCTCAGGGTCAGCAGGTATAGGAACTATTACCTTCAGTCCATTTCCCGATGGACTAACGAATGCTGCGTACACGTACGGGTCTCTGCTGAGGTTATCCTTGTACATGAGTAGCTCCTTCTTTTTTTCATAGCCATCAAAGTCTAGGCATATGAAACCACTATGTTGTTGTATGGATGCATCATTACGTTTATTGAATACACCGCTAAAGCAAATAGCAGGTAGGTTCTTCTTTAGTATGTTACGCTCAGACTTATTCTTCTCTGCTCTGATACGCTTCACTAGGTCTTTTGTCGCCCCATCCTTGATTCTATCTAGGACTACGTCCATTGGACGATGGAACGGAGTAGCTGTCTCTACTATGTTTCTGAATATCGTGACGTTCTCTGTCATTTTAATGTTGATTTTGTGTCGTCTAAACGACTGATTGATAATGGGATGTCATTTATGTTGATTTTTTTTGATTTCTTCTAAAGAAAAAAAAATATAATAAAGAGTAGTAGTAGTAGTATATATAGTGAACTCACTCGACACACTCTGTTGCTAAAATAAGGGGAGGTGACAGCCTCCCCTTACAATCAACACAAAATGGTCTAGAAAGGTAAGTCCTCTTCGGACTCATCGTTCGTGACAACCACAGTTTTCTTGCTACCCTCTGCTTGAGGCTTAGGCTCCCAAGTATCTAGTTGGCAGTATGGCTTACCATCTCTTGATGTCTTCATCTCAATATTAACCCAACCCTTCTTGTCGTGTTTCTTGATGAATGCTATAGCCTCGTCCACCTTGATGGATAAACTTCCGATAACCCATTCGGGTGCGTTATCTTTCTTCTTGACGATAAATCCGTCTGCGAATATTACTTCTTTGTTTTGTGACATTTTTATTTGATTTTAATTATTAAAGTATTTCGTGAATATAGTATGTATTTATATCTTCTATAGAGTTTTCTGCAAAAAACTTTTTATAAACTTCGATTGCAGCCTCTACCTTCTCCTCCCCTCTCTTGATAAAGTCATCTGATGGTACGTACTTGCCTAGCATTCCACTTGTCTTGTCTATCACTAGAAAGATTAATGGCTTACCGAATAGTTCTTGGTATATGTAGCATTGGCTATCGTAGTTGTACTTCCTTGCTGACCACTTAAAGTCCTTGATATTACCTGTGGTCTTTATGTCTATCAGCATATCGGGGTGTACTATGTCAGCCTTGCCCTTCCACATAATCCCCTTGATTTCCTTTACCGCAGGAACTTCATAGTCGTTGTCAGCATTGGCTATCAACTCATACATATCTAGGTTGCCCATCATTACCTTGACCGAATCTCTCAACTCCTCTCCTTCCTTAGATAGCAAAGCAAAGCTGATGTCACGCTCTTTAATGAACTCCTTGTACGCCTTAGTATTTCTTGATGATACATCCACAAACTCAGTCTCTAATGCCTTCTCAGGCTCTAGTATAAGCTGATGGAAGTACCTACCCTTAGCAAAGTTTGCGTTGTCGGGTCTACTCAATCCAAACTCCCTTGGATTGCTTAGTAGTGTGCCTATGTCTGAGTTAGACAAGAACTGCTTACCGAATTCACCGTAGTAGTTCTTATCGTCCCTCAGCTTATCTAAAGTATCTGACATTACTTTGCGTTTACAATTTCTGTGATTTCTCTAATGACAGTAGCAGTAATCTTGTACTTCTTGCCTACCATTGTAATCAACTTATCTACTCCTTGACTCTTATTAGCCTTCACGTAGTTGATTATGTTGTCCCAATTCTTGTCACCCTTCTTTAGTGTCAGTAGTGCAGCAGCCTTTCTTTCTTTCTCAGCCTTAGCCTTCTCCTCTGCTAGTGCCACCACCTCGTTCTGTGGTAGGTCTTCACCTGCATAGACATAAAGCCCTAGACCATGCCTTGCTATAGCCTTCGTTAGGCTACGCTGAATTGATTTGTTAACGTCAGTTGAGTTAATCTTATCTATCTGTATGGATGCGTTTCTAAAGTCCATCACAGGTAGGTACTCGATATGCTCAATACCATCTATAGTTACCCCTGTTTTTACCCAAGCAGACTTGCCATCTGAATGGTAGAACATACCCCCTTCGTTCTCATAGATGGTGTACGTTGCATTCGGATAGTTCTCCTTAACTGTTTGCCATGCCCACGCCCATGATAGGTACGTTAGATTGTTCTTTGTCTCTGTTCTGTCGTTCACGTTGATTGCGTTCAACGTATCGAATACTGTTTTTTTAGATTGTGCCATTTTATTTGATTGATTTTAATAAATTATTTACATTGTTATACCGCTTGAGTACCTTTAGTCTCTTATGCTTTAGAGCCTTCAGATAAGCGGGATTGTTTGTGGTGTTAACCTCTGTCCTTATTGAACGCTCAATAACATCTAGCTTCAGACAATTGTTCGACAAGAATAACATATACGCTCCGTATCTCCAACCTTTTTCTAAGAAGTTTTGCTTCTCGTAGTCAGATATAGGTAGGTACATCTCACCTCCCCTAGATACATTGAATATCTCAATCTCTCCCGTCTCATTGTCTCTAGATATCTTTGCCCCGTATACTATCCTAGCTTGGTATCCTTCACCGTCTAAGTTACCTGCGAATCCGTCATCTAATGACTCCTCGAATACCTCGTTCATGGTCATAGTATCTCAGCAGTTATCATTGCCCTTCTTTTAGGTTTAGCACCATTGAAGTAAGGCAGTTCATTGATGGAGTTCATTAGGTCAATAGCCTCCTCCTTGTCGTACATGATGACCACGTTATTGAACTGCTTACCATCATCTATCTTGACCATGTACACCTTGTTAATTCGTAGTACATTTGTTATCCAAATCCTTATTGCTCTAAACATCTTTTAGTTTTTTAATGATTACTTTATAGTCCTTGTCTTTTAATGCTCTTTTCTTGACAGAATTTATTCCGTATGTAACGGGAGCTGAAGCAATATCATAGCCTCTCTTACTCATGTACTTCATAATGTATACAACCTTTATAGGTCTCTTGTGACACATATAGTATAACATATGTCTAGCATCTACTAGTTCACGTTTTTTAGATTTCTCGAATATGCTTTCTTCTTCAACGTCAAACATCTCTGCAACCTTAGTCACGTACTTATTAAAAATTTCTTCCTTCATTTTAATTATAATTTATTGTATAAAAATTCTTCAACTTCTTTTAGGTCTTTGCTTTCCATAGACTCTGAAAAGTATACACCTGTTTCTAGGTGTTGTACAACCTTATTTCCTAACGCATACCAAATAACCTCTGTACATTCTTTCGGTAGTTTCTTCCCTGTTGACTTCTCGTATAGTTCTACTGAGACTATCAATCCCGAATCTCTGAAATCACTAACGGTAGGATTTTGTTTGTCTATGAGTATTTGTACCCTTTGAATATAACCCCTGTATTCAGGCATGTTTAATTTTACATAATTTAAATTCATTTTATTTATATTTTTTGTCAAACTTAATAATAAAACTAGACATTACCTAATTTTAGGTCAGTTATTTTTGCGTACCAATATCCACCGCTAAGAATCTTATCTGCTTCGTGAAACCAATTGGTTGCCTCTTCCTCTACAAGCGACTCTGTTACTGACATACCTAGCTCTTGAGCCTCAGCCTCTAGGCTTGGTAAACATTTAATGTAGGTGTCCTCATCGTTAAACGTGGCAACCTCTTCTGAGTGAGAGTTACTCTCGTAATATACTTTTACTTTCATTGTGTGATTTGTTTATAGGAAACATCTCCTACCACCAAAACCTCGCACATTTCTGTGCAAGGTATTAGTCTGTCGTTGACGACAGGTTTTATGGGTTTAGTAATTCATCTTCAATGTACCACTCTCCGCAATCATCACATAGGTAGTTATTGAAGCCATCGAACTCTAGCTGATTGGTATTGCATTCGGGACAACTATCTTCAGACTCTATAGTTTTTTGAAATGGTTGAGCTTTTGTGTTGAATGTTACTCTCTCGAATGATTCGTGATAATCCTTAAACCTTATGTCAATGTCATTAAAGTACACCCATGCAGTAACCACCGAGCCATCGGTCATGACAATGGATGTCTCTTTCCTGTTGTACCATCTTGGATGACCCTCTAGCCTATCTAGGTCTTTAAATGTATCGTCATCAACTCTGAATACATCAACATCAACATGATGTCCTAGACCCTCTACAGGCGACAGGTATGGTAAGCTTTCTATCACTAGAGGATATTTTTTTTGAGTAACACCCACGCCCATGTATATAGACTTTCCTCTCAAGTAGTTTTCGTAGTTATTGTATCCGTACTTTAGTGTACCATATACCGCTACTACATTGTCTCTGAATATATTATTCTTTGAGTACCACACACCATCTCTGTAA
>Ga0181390_1001355_pt1 | contig 10885 bp, 8 predicted proteins | sample 13SPOviralmetaG_FD_130085 | JGI IMG/M metagenome (GOLD analysis project Ga0181390, IMG submission 130085) | Marine viral communities from the oligotrophic San Pedro Time Series (SPOT) site, San Pedro Channel, CA, USA - 13 SPOT_SRF_2010-07-21 | ecosystem: Environmental > Aquatic > Marine > Strait...
TACGCTATTGCGTGGTGCTTGTGGTGCGTTATTATAACAACTTTTCCGTATTTGTCATATACAACGTAATCTCCTCGTTTATTTTGGAATAACCTCAAAGCAATAAACCGTTGTTTGACTCGTGGTAATCAAGACTTTTGCATCCTCAAGAGCTTCTTTGCATTCTTTCTCCGTTGGAAACTGATTGAGTTGATAGTGTTCAATGTTGTTATTGATGACCTGAAACCATAGTAAAAACCACAATCTACCATCTCCCTTGATAACGGCCCCAGTAATAGAAGCCTGTGACAATGCCTAAAGCCGCAATGATGAATACAACTGAGCCAATAACAAAATTAATAACGTTGTCTATCATCTCTTGTTTCTTGTAAGCCTCTTCCTTGCGAATTCGGCGCATCTCGCCCTCGATAGCGAGCACTTCCTCCCAAGCAGATGGCCCGTAAGTCCATGATATATGGTCTTTTATTTCCTTTCTCATGGACTCCATTTTCTTTTTCTGGGCGAAAATTTCGATAGCGTTGCTGCTATTGTCCGACATCATTTTGTAGAACGGAGGGTTCTTAGTCTTGTCTTCCGCATACTGAAAGTCAGAAAAAGCGGCCCCCCACTTTGCGAGAGTGCCGCTCATTTCTTGAATGTCCTTGCCCGCACTAATACCCTGCTTCAGAATATTAAAAGCACTTGTCGCTAGGCCAACTGCTGTTACAGGATCGATCATAACCCATTTACCCGCCAATCAGCCCAAAAAGACCAGCACCAACTCCGCCAGGCATCATGTCTTTAAGATACTTAGCTCTAAGGTCGGTGTCATACTGGTCCGCCATCTGACCTAAAGGAGGAGTAACAGACGGAGCCTTTGGAAATATGCCTGATTCAGGTTGAAACGAAGGTGTACCCATACCGGAATTGGCATTAAAATTGGGAAAGGTCGAGTTAGTAAGGTTTTCTACCTGTTCGACATACGGCTGAACGACATCCTGTGAATAGTCTCGATTAATAGCCGAAATCAAAGGAGACAGAAACTGGCCTATCCCTTGTTGGTTAAAATTGTTCCTGTTCATGCTTTCAAGGTTTTGGGACCCTAACGCATTACCTAAACCACCTAACATCATGATCCTGATCTCCTCTGGCTTGCTTCGCGCTGAACATCAATTCTCAAACGGTTGGTGTCATCACGCCTTTCTGCGATGTCTTCCTGGCTTTCAATCCGAGCCGAATCAGAAACAGCCTGTTGCTGCAAACGTTGATCAGACATATCAATCTCTGCCGCGTCGTTTAAGGCCTTACGCTGCAGATCCTGCTGTTTAATCGAAAGCTCTTGCATGCGGATTTGAACTAAGGGGTCTGACATTGGGTCTTGACCCTGTGGAGTTAAACGTTCCATCAGACCTTTCATTAATTCCATTTCCTGCATGGCAACAAGTTTCTCTATCTCGTCAGGATTCTGCATCTGTTGCTGAACCTCTTGTATTTGCTGTTGTGCAGCGGCAGGGTCAATTGCCCCCGACTGAGACATTAACTGCACCTGAGAAATTAAACCTTGTATCTCGGCAGCAACTGCTTCGCGAGCTTTCTTTGACACATGTTCTAAAATATGTCCCGTAAGAATCCCCATGACATGCGGAGAAGTCATAATAATAGGCAGCTTCATATACATTAGATGTATTTCAATGTGTGCGTCGTGATCTTGACCATCAAAAGCCTGCAACAACTCACCTGTTAAAGCCCTGGCGTTTTCAATCATAGGATCTATTGGCTGAGGCTGCGGAGGTGGAGGCAGAATCTCATCTATGTTCTGTACTTCCAGCGCCTGGTACATACGACGAAACGCAGCATGCAAATTATGTACCTGTGGGTTAGACTGAGCCAACTGCAGCTGAGTTTGAGCCAAGGTGACGCGTTGAGCCATCGAGAAGATGTTTGGATCACTGACTGGAACAACGTCAATACGATCGTCGAAGTCTTGGGACATGACCATGCGGTCACCGCCCTGAACATCGTAAGGATACTCTTGCGGAAGATTATCGCGGAAGATTCGAGCTAAAATACGAAACTCGTTCTTCTGAGCATAGTGCAGCCGCTTGTGTATCGCAGACATTACTTTAGTGCCACGCTCTAGGAGCGCCACAGTGGTGCCTACAGGGGCTTGTCCGTTGCCGTCAGCAGTCTGCTGGTCAGCGAGGGAAACAAAGCGTCTACCGCCGTCTACAAGGCCTCCTAGAAGCGAAGAAAGCGTCGCAGAGGGCTCCTTGTAAGGTAGCGGTATAATTGCGTCCCTAATGTTGCCCCCCGGAGCGTCAATGTCCCGCCACTCACCCGGCTGTAAAGGCTCATCATCGTTGCGAACCCTTACGCCTCTGGCTTTGAACCCTGCCGGGAGGTTAGCAAGAGTTCCAGCATCGACTAACTGTCGAAGGATACTCGTTGCTGCACGGCCCAAGCCACCAATCATATGAATTAACCCAAACCCATAGAACCCAAGACCAGGCATGAATTTAAAGTGTACAAAATACTGTTGCTTCTTCGCTATAGCAGCACCTTCCATCCAGTTGCGTCGGACGGATAAAACTTCTCCAGAACCCTCGTCGATAGTCACGATGTAGGGTAAGCCGATTCCAGTAGGCTCCCCTTCAGGGTCAATATCCTCAAAACCCTCAAGATCCAGGTCTACGTGCATTTCTAATAACGTGTATACGTCGTCAGAGTAGTTGCGTGACGTGCCTTGAATGCTATCTACTTTTTCTCGAACAGGATCATCCGAGTCATCGTGCTCACTAAGCTCCACATCACGGTAAAAACCAGAGACCTGCAACTTACGCACATGGTTGGCGTCCATCCTAAGAACATGAGTAACGCGCGAAGCAGTGTTTAAATCCGAAGCAGAATACGGAACAACTAAGTCTTCCGCTGGAACAAACTTGGACACCGCTCTTTGCATCGCCTCGTCATAGTAGACCTTTTTAAAACAAGACCCAGATAGTGGTAAATAAAACAACAACTGATCCATGTCCGGATCAAATTCTTCCATCACTTCCATAATCTGGTAGTTCATGAAATCTTTTACACGAGAAGCCTGATCCTCACGACTGGAATCCTGTAAACCCAGAACTTGAGTCTTTACAGGACCACCGGAAGGCAACAACTCTTTGTACGACTGAGCCTGGAACTGAGTAACACTTTCCGCAATTAGCGGGTGCGTGACGCCAGAAGCTCCTTCAAATGGTTGAGTGCGATCCTCATATTTAACACCAAGCTGATCCAGGCCTTTTGTATAAGACTCTTGCCACTCAGAACGAGAATCCTGGTCGTCTTCGTAAGACGCCCTAAGCTCTGACGAAATTTCTCCAAGATAGGTCTCATCTAAGTACTCCGCTAAGTTTGCACCGTGATCTAAAGGCGCCTCGGCTTCCATTTGAGCTTCAAATGCCGCCATCTCTTCAACAAGCATGCCGTCAGGAGTTTCTGTGACCTGAGCTCCATTTTCAAAGTTCATCGGCTGAGGCACGTTTACATTTATCGCAGGAAGATCTTCTTGAGGACCTCCCTGCATATTGCCTGATGTTACAATCGGTGGCATAGCCATTAGTAATACTCCCGTTTAGGACGGTACGTTATTTCGTCATCTTCTAGCTCACTTTGCAAGGAAATAAACCCACCTTGCCTGAACCGCATTAATGCTAAGGTCATGCTATCACAAAAGTCATCGTGATCGCCATTAGGAAATGAAACCACCTCTTCAATGACCTCGTCGGCAAACTTTTTATCGCTCGGCGCCCAAACAACTCCCGCTTCAAACAACGGTGCAACCATATGCATACGAGTTATCTTATCACTACCTTTGCCCGGTGAGAACCCCAAGGCTGGGATGCCTCGAAGACGGAGCTCGTCGATAAGGGGTGTACCCGTCGCTTTTGCTTCTACCAGAACCATGTCAGGCTCCCAATACTCATGCTCCTCGTACGCAACTTCCTTTAATTCAGGGAAATTCCATCTTCCTCGTCGCGCATCTAGCAAAACTACGTTGTCCGGGCCGCCCTCTTCGGGCTCAAAAACCCCCCAGGTAGTGATCGCAGAGTAGTCAGCCGTTTCTTTCTTAGAAAAAGCCGTGTCATACGCTTGAAGAACGTATTTCACAGGCGGAATGTCTTCTTTTTCCCAAGGTTTCCACCATTCACGCTTAATTATAGCGGAATCAGACGATGTTGGGGTCTGCTGCCACTGAGCGTTCCATTTTTGCACCGGTAGAGACGCTTTAATAGACAAAAGTGCGTCTTTTTCCCAGAACTCAGGCCATAGTGGATTGTCTGACGGTAAAATTGCAGGAAATTCTACAACTTCCCACTGGTCGGACATAATATCACCGCCCTGTGCAGCAATAAGTCGCCCTGTAAGGTCCTTTTTACCCCATCGAGTCATAACAATTATGATTGCACCACCAGGCTGAAGACGTTGACGTGGCCCAGAGGTGTACCACTCATAGGCATTGTCAAAAGCTGTCTCCGAAAGAGCGTCCTGCTCCGAGTGTGGGTCGTCAATAACAAACAAATCCGCACCACGACCAGTAACCGCAGCTCCAACACCCGCAGCAAAGTACTCACCACCCTTGTCAGTCTGCCATTTGCCGGCGCCTTTGTTGTCTTCTTTCAAATTTGTGTCGGGAAATATCTCTTTATACTGAGGGTCATCAATCAAATCTCGGACTTTTCTGCCAAAACGAACAGCAAGCTCGGTGTTGTGAGTGGCCTGAATGATTTTTAACTTAGGGTTGCGACCTAAAAACCATGCCGGCATCAAAAAACTAGCAAACTCAGACTTAGAGTGACGTGGGGGCATGTTAATGATTAACCGTTTGAGCTTACCTTGAGCCACTTGCTCGAGTTTTTCAGCGATTATCCTATGGTGCCTACCTTCGATGAAGTTTTCATAAACGTGGTGAGCAAACGGCATGAAGTAATCTTGCGCCTGATCCCTTAAATCTAGTGTTTTCTTAGCCTCGGTTAAGGCTAAGATCTCTTTTAAGGCCTCTTCTGGTAACGCTTGTAGGCTCATACTAGCTCTTCATCATCTAACAGGTACTCAGCAGGAAATCTTGCGTCTCCAGTGCCTTGAAGCCTAGCAAGCTGGGCTAAAAGTTCAGGATCGGCGTTAGGTAGGATGTAAGGATTGCCATATCGCATACCACCCTGCACTGTTTCTGCTAAATAAGTGCTTGGCGGCGTAGAAACGGGGCCCGTTGGAGTTTTTTGAACACCTGACTCGGGACGATACGGGGTATACTGACCAACAGAACGTGACTGATACCGTGGCGCGACCGTGGGACGAACACCTCCTATTCCAGCTATACCAGAAGTGTAACCAGCAGCGTTCTCACCTACTGGAGCAGGGCTCGAATCTGGGGTGTATGAAGTTGGAGGAGTGGAAGGACCCGAAGTAGGAGGAGGAGTGTAAGGAACACCAGGTTCATCGGCGTCAATCACAGAACCAACGGATATGTCGCTAACGGCGTCAGTAACGGCATCAGTGGCAACATCAGTAACAACATCCGTAGCAACATCCGTAGCAACATCCGCAAAGGGGTCGGCTACAGAAACGTTTATAGTACCGCCAGTCAAAAGAGTGCTAGCATCAGTGTTAGTTTCAGCAGCAATTTCGTTTACCAAACCGGCAGTACTTGTAATGGATCCAGTGTTAGTCGCATCTACATTTACAGAAACACCTGTTTGTGGATCCGTGACGACTGAGTTTTCTCCACCCGAAACAATCTGAGTCGTACCCCCAACCGTAACCGTAGTGTTACCACTTTCGTCAGTGATCGTTACTACTTCTACGTCTTCACCCTGACGATTTACTACAGTATCTACAGAAGTGCCGCCCAAGATCAGTTGTTTTTTCTTTGCGCCGGCTCCACCAACTCCGCCGGCAACGGCTCCACTTTCACCCTCTTGTGAAGTGTTAAACTCTGCAGCCGTTACAGTTTCTGTTTTTCCTGTATTGTTGTCGATCAAAGTATATTCATCATAACCGCCAGTCTCATTCTTTTCGTTGTTGCCAACAACTGAAATATTAGAGCCCTCTTTGTTCATCTCATTCAACAAAGTCTCACCAGAGCCGGTACTTTCAACGGAGAAGTAATCTTGATCAAGTCTAGAGGAAAGATTTCCTTCAGGGGTTGTATCGTTGTTGGAAGAAAGATTATTTACATAACTACCGACACCCGCAGCCGCACCAGAAGTTGAACCGCCAACTACTTCGTAAATAGCTGCCGTTAATACTTTATCCAACATCTCCTTGTCGTAATCCGACGGATCAATTCCCTGGTCCTCTAACGCTTTGATAACAGCCGCATTTACACCGACCTGCTCCAAGCCGCCGGACACACCTTCTGCGGTAACAACACCAGACGCAATCAATCCGCTTCGAAGGGCGTTAGGCAACGCTTTCGCTAAAGGAGCAAAACCGCCCGCAGTTAACGCTGTAAGTGTGTCAACAGCACCGCCCGCAATGCCAGAAGTGTAAAACGCTTGCTTCTCGGCGCCAGAAACCATTTCGTTGTAGTCTTCATCAGACATGTTATCAAAAGCACCTTGAGCTCTTAACTTCTCCATCTCTTCTACAACTTCGTCACCAGCGGCCCTTCCAGCTTCAGCAACACCTTGTTGCGCCACTAATGCACCACCAGCCACAGGACCAAGGGCCAAAACCGAAAGAACGTCCATACCAAGACCCATTAGTTCTTGGGCCGCGACACTCGCCATCCACAAACCAGGAGTAATAGGATCACCAGCCTTGTTATAGCCCTCGTTATCCGGGTCAGGCATTTGAAGCGCAATCGCGTTGACATACTCATCGCCTCGTGCGTCAAGTGCATCTTGTGACTTTTTATCCAACATACTAACAAGGTCTTTAACAGCATCTGAAGCAACAGTAATATCACCCTCAATGCCTAACTTATCTGCAGCGGAAACAAACTCAGTGCCCTCGGATAAACTTATAGGAATAGCTTCACCAGTTTCCGCACTGATCGAAGGATCAAGGAGCGAGGCCACCGAAACGCCCTTATCTAAAGCCTCTTTCTCAAGCGCTAAACGATCTAAAGCGTTCATCTCATCCAGGTTTCTCAAATTTTCTGCGTACTCAGGGTTTAAATAAGTTTGAGCTTCAGGAATAACCGAGAGTTTTGCCAAAGCGTTTAGCGCGTCATCCGCCATATCGCCTGTTCCTTTGGCTCGAAGAGAAGCCTCATTAAAAAAGCCTCCCACAGTATCAAAACCCAAACCTCTTGCAATCTCAGACAAAGAAAGATCTGTACCAGTAACCGCCTCTAAGAAGCTAGGTGTTTTGTCTACAGGTTCTTGCCCTGTACCAGAAGCTATCGTCAACTGGTCAGCTGTCGGCATAATATTCCGTGGATCGTATTTATCTACCTCAGAACCACCCGTGCCAGTATAGGCAACCTGTCCAGAAGTGGACGCGTAATCGTAACCAGGGCGACTGCCGACCGAAGAACTGGAGATCGTAGGAGTATAGCTCGAGGTCTCACCTATACCTACACCCATATCAATGTCAGCTTTCGCAGCTTCTTCTGCAGTGGCGTACTCATTACCAAACGCATCATAACTAGCTACTGGCTCATCTACCACATCGCTCACAGTGTAGCCCGCACCTTTAAGAGTATCTAAATCTTGAGGCAAAACCATGTCACCAGGCTTGTAGATATCACTTAAACCCAACACCTCTGCCTGTTCTGGCGTCATTTCCGAAAACGGAACAACTACTGCGTCCGCTTCTGCAATAAACTCTTTCTGGCTTAAACCAGAATACCCAGCAATCGGATCAGTCGTAGCTGGAGTGGGAGTGGGAGTTGAATTACCACCACCCACTATGGTGGAAGCCGTCTGATCACCACTGATAATCTGGTCAAGAGCCGTAGTGTTGTCGTCCGATAACGTAACCCCGCCGCCGCCAGGAGTTGCATAAGTTGTAATGTTGTCCGAATCTATGTCTTCATTCAAAAGCTCAGAAGCAGTAACCGTGGCCTCCGAACCGCCAATCCCGAGGTCCGCGTCTACATCACGACCTGACGAGCTGCTTCCAGCGACGGTCTGTTCTTTCGGAGCGTTGGCAACCCATGCGCCAGTTTCTGCATCTACATAATATTTAACCGGGCTGTTGGCATATATTCCCGAATCTAAGTATTTAACCTTAACCGGCTTACCTTCATAGGTCTCGTACTGCGTGTCGTCGGTTACAACATCCGTGTAATCCGTCAGAGACTCGGACGTGTCACTCGTAGCAGCCTCAGTGTAATCGTCACCACTAGAAGTGGTGTCATAAGTTACAGGGGTTTGTGAAACAGGTTTCGGAACTACAACCGTGTCGTTGTAATCGTCTGTCGATGCAACCGTGTTTGTGTTCTTAACATCCGTATAATCCACATCTGTTGCCGCAACTGCGTCAAGACCACTCACGTCACTCTCGCCAGCAGACTCTAACTTCTGCTTGTATTCAAGAGCCTCATCAGCTTTTGCAGCAGCCTCTGGAGTAGCATACGCATCCCCGTCAGCGCCCATGGTCCAGCCGTAATGATCAACAAGGGTGCTGTCTACATCATCAGAACGAGTGCCCTGCTGACTCGCATCCGGCACAAAGCCCACAAACTCGCCGCCCTCGTCCAAATAGACTTCTTTTCCATTAGGTAATGTTGTGGTTGTTAAACCAGCATTGGAGGTAGAAGCAGGGGTGGTAGAGGTGGAGGTGGAAGTAGAAGTAGAAGTTTTGTTATCGCTCTTAGCATTACCAGCATCTAACTCAGCCTGAGTCGCACCTTTGTAAATACTCTCACCATCGTTACGAGTGTTAGACGTGATGTTGATCGTCTCACCAGCCTTGATGTCGTTAATATCAATGCCAGGATTGTCTTTCTTAATCTGCTCAATCGTAGTGTTGTTGTCTAACGCAAGCTGAGAAACAGTGTCACCAGACTCAATCTTCTGCGAATTGGTGCCACTCGTCTGCGCCCCCGGCGTTTTCGGGTCAGTGTCGAGCTTGGGGTTGCTCGGATCACTGTAATCGTTTTCATAAACCGTGGGAGGAGGTGCGTCGCTCGGACCGTCGTCGTTTCCGCCACTCGGTTCATCTCCCTTAAAGGTCCGAGGATCGAGAAACGCCGAAAACAAAAACGGGTTGTACAAACTATAGCTCATTTTAAACCTTCCTCACAAAGTACGAACCAACAAACTCGTAACCCTTACTACCCAATATCCCATTAAACACCTTTGGATCAAGCTGAGATGTCTGACCAATCCGTAAATCCTTCGCGCCATGCTCCAATGCCCAACGCTCAAACAAAGAAAGTAACTGCAATCCAACACGAGAACCACGGTGCTCAGGTAAAACATACCACAAAATGTCTTCCGCAATCAAATCACGGCTAAAAAACAAAGGACGAACCTTGCCACCAAGAATACCAATAGGAGTCTCGCCGCTCCAAGCTATCCAAAAAGCGCACTGAGGATCCAAAATAAACTTACGAAGATTAGATAAACCATAATCAATATCTAACGTCATGTGACGGTGAGCACTCTCCTCATGGGCAATCGTGCCTAACGAAACACACGCAGAACCAAAACTAACAGAAAACTCATCTATAAACTCAAACGAAATTACACCCGAATTTTTTGTCATTTGATTTGAGCCTTTCCCGCAGTTTTCGTGCGGCGATAACTGCGGTTCTTAGACTTGGACAAAACTCCCAAATTCTTAGAACTGTTGTCCCGAGGATTGCCGTTCCGATGAGTAACGTCCTTCCCATCACCCTTCTTAACTCGACCAGACTTCTCCATCGCACGACGAGCCGCGTTCCGCGCCGCACGGTTCTTCTTCTGCTTGGGCTTGGAGTGGTAATTGCGATACTCGGCAGCGTAATCTCGAGCCATGGTCCGTTCTCCTTCTGTTCTCAAATGGTATTATACCTGAATGAATTTACAAAACCAACACTATAGGACGCAGGGTAGCCCGTGCCCCTGTATATAGGGGGGTAAGGGGGTCGGCGCCCCCCGTAGATATCGATCGGTATCCGCTCCAGTAACCCCCAGACTCGCACCCCTTTCCAAAACAGGTAGGCTATCCAGGTGTTAGGCTATAGGACCACGTGTCTACATACCCCCGGGGGTCTTGCTGTTACTAGAAACTTTGGACCTCAAACCTTTTGCCCCCCACTGCAATGGTCGGGCGTCCGGGCGCGTCACTCATGAACCAAGCCCCTTCAGGTCTTGGCCCTGCGGGTGAGTACCGCTGACGCATACGGTCCTTCGGCCCGTGTCAGTCTTCGAACTGACAGTCGACCAACGGCTATGCGCCCGTTGGACAGCGCTTATACGACAGCGGAGCCATCCCAATATGCGGCTAGAAGGGTCTGCGGTACGACACGCCGAGCACCATTACACGGGAACATCCTTCAGATGTTCTCTCGCTCCATGCCGCTCAACATGACGTACCTTGCCAGCCTTCTAGGTCCGCTCTCTCCTAGACTACTACACACACACATGAACCCCCGTGCGGATTGTCCCCCCGGGAGGCCATCCCATTTAATGCGTCGTCAACCCCACATGCTCCAACGCTACGCTTATGTGCGCGTGAGGGGTCGGGAGTTTGCCCAAAATACAACATCACAGAACCTGACGCAACGTCATGGGTGCATCGCTCCAAGGATCACCCTCAGTGCCAGTGAGCCCATGACGTAGCATCAGAACCTGAGATCTTGCATTTTGCGCCGCTCTGCTAAACTCCCTTGACGATTCCCTCGTAAACTCGGCGCGATTAAATGTGCGGCAAGGAGATGGGACAATGCACGAAGTTCCATGTGCGTTGTAGTTGTAACCAACCA
>Ga0181390_1001360_pt1 | contig 10860 bp, 12 predicted proteins | sample 13SPOviralmetaG_FD_130085 | JGI IMG/M metagenome (GOLD analysis project Ga0181390, IMG submission 130085) | Marine viral communities from the oligotrophic San Pedro Time Series (SPOT) site, San Pedro Channel, CA, USA - 13 SPOT_SRF_2010-07-21 | ecosystem: Environmental > Aquatic > Marine > Strait...
GATTATTCATGTGGGAAATGAATGATAATACAAATGAGTTTTATGTTGATGGTGCTTATCAAGTAAATCGTGGAACTCATATCCAAACTACAAGAACTGTAAATGTGAAAAATGAATTTATATCTCGTTTTGATGATTTTGAGTGTGTAATCGTAAATAGATCTAAAAAATAAAATCTAAACTATATATAAAATGAACAGTAGTCCCGAAGAAACAAAAGAGTTGATTTCTAAAAGCAGACCCAATTTACGTGAAGTGAGTGTAAAACAATATGAAGCCAATTTAAGAAAATTAAAGAAGTTATTCAATACTGATAATTATAATTTCCTAAAAGACCCTAGTAAGGTAAAAGATAAAATTAATGATTTACATTATACAACTCAGAGAAATATGTATAATGCGATTATTGTTTTACTTATGGCGATTGATGATGATGGTAAAATGAAAAAACTAATTGAAACTTATAGCGAGATGCGTGATGAAGGAAATCAAAAATATGAAGAAGATAATAAGTCTGGTATCATTAGTGAAAAGCAAGGCAAGAACTTCACAACTATGGAAGAACTCAATTCCATGATAGCCACACTAAAAAAAGAAGTCTTACCCTTAAAGAAAAAAAAGAGATTAACAAAACCGGATATATCTAAATTAAGAGCTTATGTATTGTTTAGTATGTTAACAAGAATCCCTACTCGCAACGATGCATCTAATATGATTTATACATCACAAAAAGAATATAAAAAATTAAGTGAAAAAGATAAGGAAACAACTAACTATCTAGTTGATGAGAGAGGAAATATGAAGTTCATTTATAATTATTATAAAACGAGTAAAAAGTATTCTGAAAATATTGTACCGGTTCCCCAAGATCTAAAACCAATTATGAGAATGTATATTAAATTAATGGATTATAAATTAAATGATAATATATTTCCTATGACAAAAAATGCTTTGTCTCAACTATTATTAAAACAAAGCAAACGATTAATTAATAAAAGTATCAGTTCAACTCTTATCCGTAAGATCTATTTATCATCTAAATATAGTGGATTAAAAGAAGAGATGGAAAAGGATAGCAAATTAATGATGCATGATACATCAACTCAACAAGCTGTTTATGTTAAGAAAGAATCAAAGACTTAAAAATTTGATTTGTATATAATTTAGATTAAACCACAACAAACAACTATGAGTAATCACGAAATCAATATGTATATCAGTAAATTTAAAGGTGATATGAACTTTGATACGAAAAAGCAAGAATACAATTTTAAGACAAAAATAAATGAATATAGCAAAAGGGATACATTTAATCTTGCGTATGAATTATTTAAATTATGTATTAAAAAAGACCAAGAAAATGAAAGACTAAAAGAACAACTAAAACATATTGAAGAAGATGAAGAAATTTATGAGTAATTGGTTATATTTAACTAATTGGTTATATTTAACCAACAATAATAAAGTGAATATTTTGAAAAGTGTTGAGAATTGAATATCATTTTGTAGAAGGGTTTTTGTAAATTCTTTATTTTTTTGATTAGTTATATTTAACCAATTGGTTATATTTAACCAAAATATTTATAGATTGTATACTGTTATCATTCCATTTTCTAATTGTGCTGATCGCATATATTCACAATAGTTGCGGAGAGTTGTTGCTGATGCCCTTACATCATTACACGTTAAATGAATCTCCACGCCTCTTGTTCCAACACGCCCGCCGGTAAGTTTTGTAGAGTTGTAGAAAAAATGACCTCTGAATTCTGTTTGAGCCTTTGTTTCAAATGTAGTAAGAGTTCCACCACTCAAAGCACCACCTTCACTAGAATACTCATCACGACTAATGAATACCATAGTTTCCGCATCTTGTAATAGTGAGTATAATCTTGCTGTATTGGTTACATTAGAAGAGAACTCAAATTTATCATTATATCTAATATTATATTCTATAGAACCGGGTTGTCCCGAAGTTACCGCCATAGATACAGCACCAAGATTGAGTAAGATATTATTTTCACCGGATCTATCACCATTAATCATAGTGATTACTTTATTGACTAATCTGGAAGCCATTCCGATATTTCTGACAGTCGCCGTCTGGAGTGAAGATTGCGAGACAGTCGTTGATATACCGCGATAATCAACAAACGGAAAAGTAAGAACTTTATTCTCGGCGGCGTAACGTTCCATTTCATCAGTTGCTCCATAATATATATAATCAGCACAGAACTTTAATTCATTTTGATCTAATACAAAAGACTGTTCTGCAGTTCCCGTAACACGGACAGCACGATGATTGATGGGTGGTCGTAGTGTTAGTTCAATTGTAACCGGTTCTTGAATCATGTATAATGGGAGTTGATGTACCTTGAGGAAAGGGAAAAGGTCGCTTAAATCAACAGCATACGATGGAGATTCTGCGGGTGTAGTTCCGTCCATAACCGCAAAAGGCATCTGCTCACAATCAACCGTAGTCCCATAATCTACAGATGGATCACGAGACGTTTGTATCATAACACCAACCCCATCAAGATTAGGACCCGTTCCATCTTCATAGTCAAAGTTTCGCGACAAATAACGACCGGACACATAGTTTTCTCTCTCTTTATTATTTTCATTAGAAATTCTAGTAGAATGAAAGGCGTGAAGGTGATCCCAATCACTAATTTCATTTAATACTTTATTACCGATTTTAAGAACGGCTCGCTTAATTACTGAACCAATCCCCACATTAGGGGGCAATACAGCACGAGTAACAGCTGAAGGGGGAGTTAAACTCATAAAAATTTTTGAGTGACTGTGTAAGAATCCTTTGTTCTGAAGCTGAAATCTTACGAAGCCATCAACCGTAGATCCATTCCCTTCTTGGAACACGACTGGCTCAAGTAGGTCAGTTTCCATTTCTTGTAGGTAATCAACTGGGACTTCACCCAAACGCATGAAATTAGGGACAGTAGGTTGATACTTCTGAACAACAGTTCCGGATGGAAGTTCTTCTGGTGGAGGACCGCTCATTTTATAATAATATCAATATAAAAATTATTGATACAAAGTTTTAAAATTTTAATATTGAATAGAAATTAACTAAAAAAAAGATATCTTTTTTATGTGTTTTAAGATATAAATGGTTACTACTTTTGTGATTAATTTAGCAACAAGGAAAGATAGATGGGAAAAATTCAAAAATAAAGGATATATTAGATGGGATGCTACTTCTTGGGCTGAAATCAAGGATGATGATCCTATGGTTGAAAAAATGATTTCATTTCATAATATTAAACATACAAAACAACATTTAGGAAAAATAGCTTGTTGGAAATCACACATAAGATTATTAGAACATATTGTAAAATTAAAACTAAATAAAGTTGTTATTCTTGAAGACGATGCGTGTGGTATCATAGATATTGATGAGAATAATTTCTTAGATAATTGCATCACATATCTAGGAGGATTTTTTACTCACCCACAAATAACTCAACCATTAAATAGAGATAAATTAGATATTTATTATGGAATTAATCTTGTTGATGAAAGTGAATTTAAAATTATGACAACTCTTGCGTATTATATTCCAAAATGGGAAATAGCCCAAGAATTACATGATAAAATTATCAGTTGTGATAGATATCGGGCGATAGATGTCATGTATTCACAAACAGATATACCCAAATCATTTGTATATCCGGCGTTATTTATGGAACAACGCTTAGATAGTGATATAAGAGAAAATAAAAAGAAGTTTTGTGATCTATATTATAATTTTAGTTAATCTAATGAATAAAAACCATCATCATCTTTTTTTATTTTAATTGTTTCTTTTACTGATGTTTCTTCTTCTTCACTTGATTGTGATTCTTCAGTTGAATAATCAGTATCAACTAATAAACTTACATATTCATATAATTCTTTTGTAAATTCATATAATTCTTGGATTGATTTATGTTGCGATAAATGTTCTACTAAATGGATAATTTCTTCATTCATTTATATGAATCAATATTTTTTTATTGAATTAATTGCACAGAGTTCTGGTTCCATACTAATACAGCACGGGCTTTAGCATAAATAAAGACTGATTGCGGACTATCATCTGTTAAATCACTTTCTAACGATAGACCCCACTGAAGATTGGAGAAGTCTTGTCCGCTATTGAATTGCGAGTATTTTTGTCCTATGCCGAATAATGCTCCAGAATCCCTTACCGACTTATAACTATCATCACCGCTACCAAGATTATATGCTCTATTGTTGTTTTCATTAGATACGGCAGAACGATCAACTAAATATTCGGGGATAACACTATCAATAAACGCTTTAAGGACTTGTGGGTCTACAACAGCAGTATTACTATCTTTATCAATATTAGTTACAATATCATACTCGCAAGGATATTTAACACCCCCACGTAACCACTGAACTCTTTTAAAGTGAGCAATTGAGCCATCACTTTTAGATGGATACGTTGTCGCTAGACCATTTTGAGTAAATGTATTGATGTGAGATGAAGGGCAGAAGTTAAGGAAAACCGATTGAAGTTGTTTAAGACCAAGACTGAATTGTAGCTGAGCGTTTGTAGAGTTGATAGACGTGTAGAGAGATGTAATCGTATTAAATTCTAACTGACCGCTTGTTTCACGCGACATCGCTTGTACTTGATCGGCGGGAATATCAGTTACTTCAAAAGTTAATTCTAAATCTTTAAGTTCATAGTGAGCATCAAGGATATTAGTAGAAACTCCACCCGGATTAAATAAACAATTACTATCGGGTGATAAATGAACCTCTAATTGTATCCCCCCGAAAGAGCTTTCCATGAGATTGATTTTATTATTACTCATTAAGAACCCACACGGTAAATGACACGAGAAACTCTTTTTAACATCAGCAGATGCTACGGCGGGGTTATTCGCAACAACAGTTTTAAAGAACACTTCGGGGTCGGGTTGAATAAGAGCAGTCTCATTAAGGTGTCCCATTAAGTCTTGTTTAGATGAACCAAGACCCAAGTAGGAACTTAAATATCGTGGATAGTGACGTATATGCTCGCATATCTGTTTTGATTTATTATGTCTTATAATAAGCTGATCCCATAGAGCAAATACACCAAGACGATTATCCATCGTGACTTTATCATCACCGGTGTCGGCGGTGCTTACGGGAGTGGGAGTTGCTAGATTATCTTTGTATACCGCAAGATTACCGGCAATACGGATAGATTTTGGGTCTAGAATGCCTTGCTGACTTTGGATCGTAAATTGTAATGTAGGAAAACCGTTCCTAAAGCTTATTCTTGAATTTGAAGGCACGTTATCGAGTCTCACGGATACGTAGCGACTTGTCATTTTATAATATAATTATTATAAAAAATTAAAAGTTAAAATAAATAAAATATTATTTACATTTCTACTTCAACTGCTCCGCTTCCCCGCATAGTTAGTTTCCTTATATGAAATACAAATGAGTTTATCATTTTCGGTTTAGTAGGCGGCGATGTTTCTTCATACTTAAGGATAACCGATAGATCTTTGTCGCGTAGATCTGCTATCCCATTCGCGACCGCGAATCCCCTTCCTAAAATAAAGTTATCCAAGAACTTAACAAAAGACCTTGGAGTTATCCCCGCATTTGAAAGTGCTTTTTCATCTTCAAAAATTTTAAAAGCATCAATACTATTTCTTGTAGCACATTTCTTGGTAGATACGGGTCTTGAAGGAACAAGCTTCCCATTGATCTGATACTGAACCGATGTGAGGAAGTCGCATATACCGGTGTAACCACTACGATTGCTATTACAAGTGATATCGGCATCATTTTCAGCAATAGAGTATGTCCCACTTGCCGATACAAGTTGAGCCGATGTGTAGATAGTGCTGTCCGTTGGAGATACAATAATAGATTTCGCACGTGAGTTCCTTGCGTGAACCAAAAACGATGTTTGGCGATCACTTGCTAGTAAAGAGTTCTTATAATTAGTTACACTATGAATATCAAAGACAATGCTTTGACCTTCTCTAATCTTTGCTTCCATACCCGCTTGGAATTTAGGGTCAAGGTCTACTTGATGAACAACTAAATTTACGTCAGACATAGTATAAGTTGCATCGTATGAAGTCTCCGCAGAAGCAGAAGTACTTTCAACACGCCATTCATCGCTTGTAATATCTTCTCCCGTTGAGTTGGTTACTTCAGATGCGGATTTAATTTCAATAAGACCATTTGTAGCACAAGCATTAATCTCACTTATAATCCATGGAACATCTAATCCAGCTTCACTTAAGTCGCTTTCTTTAATAAAGTTAATTGCTTCACCCACAACAAACGGACAAGCATTTACACGGTCATCTCCAACAAGGTTATTATCAGTTGTTAAATAAAAGACATCTGTAGTTCCACCATCAGCCCAATCAGTTGGAGCATCAAGGGAACCATTAAGAGATTGGAAAACCGGATTAAGTTGAAGTTTACGTCCCGAAACAGCAGTATCTAATTGTTTAATAACTCTTGATGCCGGTTGTAAATCTAGTTCTAAATAAAGACCATTACTCATCATTACGGGAAAGATCTTCCCCGAAAATACTCCGGCGTGTAAGGGAACACAACATTTAACTGTAGTGAAGTCCGCATCAGTAAGAGTAGATGATTTACCCGCACCCACTTTAAAATAAGGATTAGTGTAAGTATCAGTATACTCACTTTGTATATTACCAAGTGTTCCTTGATTTTTAAGGGAGTGAGCTGTTCCACCTTCTTCTAACGCACGAATACTTCTAGCAGAATCATCTGTATCATAATCATATTTCATAGCAACTAAAGATGAATATTCGTTCAGTTCTTCAATTAAATTTCCACGTGTTCCGTCATAGATCCTCAAATTTTTGATAAGAATTCCGGCAGACGCATGGTCTAACTGTAGAAGAGTTGGGTTTTTACCGGAAGGTAAAGCAAGTTTTAAATTAAATTGAAGAAACGACTTTTTCCCGTCCATAAACTTAACGCTTGGGGGGATCATTAAAGATACCTTACCGCCACCGGAATAAGATAAACCATTTTCTGCTGGGATTTCAACTTTGCTTTCACCAATCTGAACCACAGAATCCACGGACCAATAGTTTGACATTTTATAATAGTAATTATATTTTAATATTGTTAAGATTAAATTAAAAAATTTGATTTAAAAAATTAACTATATATTAATCTGATATGGAAATACAAGGACATCCTAATTATCTTATATATCCAGATGGACGAGTTTATTCCAAAAAAAGGTGGAGATCTAAAGAATGTTGGATGAAAGCTTGTAAAGATATTGACGGATACAAATATGTGGTGTTAACAACAGATGGAAAACAATATAATATGAAAATCCATAGATTAATTGCTATTCATTATATACCAAATCCGGATAATAAACCAACAGTAGATCACATTAATAGAATTAGAGATGATAATAGAATAGATAATTTAAGATGGGCTACTATTAAGGAACAAAATGAAAATAGGGTTGTATCAATTCCCAGCTTAATTAAAAAGGGACATGATAATAGCTTAAGAAAATATAAGAATAAGTTTAATCATCGTGGTATAACAAAAAATAAATACGGATACTATTATACAAAAACTATTAAGAAAAAAAAGTTTGTTAGTTATTTTAATAAATCATTAACTATGTGTTTAGTAGTAAAATTTATTACACTTTTAAAATTAAAAAGATTATAAATACTATATATTAATGGGTAATCTAGAAAACTTTACGATAGATCAGTTTGCGGGTGCTGGTGCTTTATTAATAGGATCTCTTGGTGGATTATTAATGATTATATGGAAAAGTAGATGTAGAGAGATTAAATGTAAAATATGTTGTGGGTTATGGTCTCATAATTGTATAAGAGAAGTTATGAGCGATGATGAAGAAGATGATAAAAAAGAAACTAAAATACAAAAACTAAAAAAAGTTATGAGTAAGGATAAATTACCCCCAAGAACAACTGAGGGTGTTCCTTCAACTGCTCCATAATTAGATTAGTCATATTTAACCAATTTAGTCATATTTAACCATCCATATCTTTTAATAATTCATGATATAGATTATTTAATCTTTTGAAAGTTTCTTCATCTCCATTTTTATCCGGGTGGTTACTTAAGCATAATTTATGATATCTTTTTTTTAATTGTTGAATTGATGTAGATTGCCTTAATTCAATAAATTCTATATCATCTTCATGTTGATATGGTTTTTCATCAAAGTTAAAGAAGTCTTTATAATTAAAGTTAGCTTGTTTCTTTTGATATTTAGACTTTAATTTTTCTCTTTTTTCATCTATACAACGATAACATTTACAATAACAAGGTTGTCCGTGTTTACAATATAAATAAGAACCATATATATTTATGAAGTCTTCATTTTCTTGCGAATCTTCATAATATGTCCGTTCTGAAAAATGTACCATAGAGAATAAAATATACCAATATATTATTTCTTGGATTTTGTCTTTTTAGATCCCTTATTTTTTTGATTATTTACTCCCTCAAATATTTTTGAAGGATCAATCTTGTTATTATTCTTGGGTGGTATGACTATGGGTGCGTTTCTAGTATAAGAAGGTATAAACTCATTTAAAGGTTTCATAGTTTTTCCTTTCGGCATTTTATATTATAAATTTACATTTTTATTTTTTATGTTTTAAATATTATAAAATGAGTTTAGTTGTCTGTTCCAATCAAGATGAAAACAGAAGGTCTACTCAAAGCGGGGGGACTTCACAAAGTATCTTTAAACCTTATTCTTTTAGAAATGGTTTATCTTCAACTTATAAGATTCCCCCTAACTCACAAGTGGCTTTACAATCCGCTAAATACACTCTTGATGGGAGATTACCTTTAACTAGCAATAGTAATGTATTATATCAGTATTATGGAGAAGATCTAGCCGATGATGAAGATATTAATCAAAAATCTACAGCTTGTCCTATTAGAACTCCCATCTTTGAGGGTAAATATAATGATATCATAGAAGTAACCCCCGAACAAGTAGCAAGAGAACTTAAATCAACTATGAATGAAAATATATTTCACCCACAACTTAGAGATTTAGTTGATGTAAATGTAAAACGTGATGGAACTTCTAATGAGTTCCAAGGATTTACTATAGATTATGATTACTTTGATGATGCAAATAATACGATACCCGGAGCAAGTGAAATAGAAAGTCAAGTATCTGTAAGTGGTATTAATGATGATGAATTTACATGGGACGGAACTACCTTTGAGACAGCTGAAAGTACAAGCGGTATGCCGTCAGTTGGTATTTTAACCGGAAAACCAATATCTCTACATAATGGTTCATTTGTTGTAGATTTTAATGATCCCAATACAGCGGGATTAGAATGGGCTGTTGGTTTATCTAGATATGTAAATACAAATCGTGATAATGGTGAATCGCCCGATCTCCGAGCACCAAGTTACTATTTTTTCCCAACAGATATTGGAGGTCAATTAGAAGCACCCGAAGAAGATTATTTTTTTGATTATGTAGTATGTCGTGATAGTGAAGGAATATTAAAAGTATATCATAATGCTTATGATAGCACTAATATTACTGAATATTTAAATGGAACAACGGGAACAGCATCAAGAGAATTAGTATACGGACAAGATGATATAGATGCTGATTATGATATAGATACCAATAGTGAAGGATATCATAAAGTAAGATTTACTATGGTCGGTCAGCAAATCAAGATTGAGCTGCTTGATACAGATGGATTAAATCCCGCTGTTTTATATGAATATAACTCAGAAAGGACTAATGAACAGCAATTATCCGCCGTTAGTCAAGCAAAATGGTCTATGTATCCCTTACTCTATGTAGAGAGTGATTCTGACACTTTCGGCAACTCCCTTGTTGTAGAGCAGTATACAGCGGCGACAAATGTAACCACTACAATTACAAGTCTTAAAAATTCATGGTTTAATAGTGTAGAAGGAACTGAATATGAAGGACTAGCATTAGAATTAGAAACACGTGATTGGAACGATCAAACAGTATCACCCCGAGTTGATTTCTTGACTTATGCGGGAATTTTAGGAGGTGCTAATCAAGTTATTAACTTGGAAAATTATTTAATAATGGCTCCAAGTGATGTCTTTAAACCAAGTGGCGATGCAAATACCGAGAAAATACTTGGGTTTGAAGGAGCAAGTCCCACTAATTCTTATGTATATGGTTCGGGAAGTGATCCACATACTCGTAGAACATTTACAAGTATTTCCACTCCTTCATTTTTAGCAACTAAGAGTATGTTTATCAGATTAGACAATTTTACTCAGTCATCTGTAAATGCTTTGATGGGTAATAAATCATCTATCATCGCTCATCTACCCCGCTTTGACGGACAAGTAGAAACGGGAAGGCTATATCACGAACCTAAAAACTTAATCTTCCTTGATCTAAATAATTCTAATGAATTGAATTTATCTTCCTTTGATATATCCTTTGTCTATTCAAATGAACAGTTTGTAGAAAGTCTAACCGGAACATCTGTGGTGGTCTTATATTTTAGACAAAAACCTAACTAATTATTATGTTTTCTCTATAAATATTGTAAATTAACTTATTCTTTGTATTTTCACTTAAAAATAATTAAGTGATTTTTTATATATTGTTAATTATAATGGAAGGTATTCCGCAAGAACTTCAGTTAAATTTTATTAGTGAAAATGTTCCCCATGTATGTACTGATGAACCGGATATGGACTTACCCTCACCCATAGAGCATCTAACCGTAGACAAACAACCCATAGAAGTAGAAAGTATTTTTGATAAAGAGATTGTAGCTTGTGAAACAGCAGCACCAC
>Ga0181390_1001364_pt1 | contig 10839 bp, 19 predicted proteins | sample 13SPOviralmetaG_FD_130085 | JGI IMG/M metagenome (GOLD analysis project Ga0181390, IMG submission 130085) | Marine viral communities from the oligotrophic San Pedro Time Series (SPOT) site, San Pedro Channel, CA, USA - 13 SPOT_SRF_2010-07-21 | ecosystem: Environmental > Aquatic > Marine > Strait...
ACTCATTTTGCTGAAATACTTACATTTACAGGAATACGATCGCCTACATTATACGAATTATATGTATAGCTTTTGCCAACTACACCATTCCATTCATAACGAATGCGATAGTTTTTAATTTGACGTTCAGTAGTATAACGATTTTCTTGATAACATTGCTTTTCACGCTTGTAGCCAACAATGCCACGTTTTCCTTGATTATTATCAGCAGCAATAATACCGCCTAGCACTGCACCTGCGGCAGCACCATTGTCTTTACCAGTAACACCTTTACCTAACAGTCCACCAATAATCATGCCACCTAGCACATCAGCGCCACTTGCGCCTCCGCCGGTGTTACCATAGATAGGAACTTCAACATCGTTACAAATTGTAACAGGTTGGTTGGTTGTTACCTCTTGATAGTTAGCTTTGACGTTAGTAATAGTAGCATAGTTCTCGGCAGACGCTTGTGTAGCAAATGTTGCAATTGCGGCTGTAGCAAGTAAGTATTTCATAATAACCTCTGTTTGTTTATATATACACTATAGCAAATTAAAGTTGAATTGTCAACCTCTTTTTACGCCAGTAAGTTGAATAGCATAACGATTTGTTGTACTCATGTTGTACACTGCATGTGGGTCTTCATTGTCCCAACTAAACCAGTCGCCTGCTTTCCAAGTACATGTAACAAAGTCTCCAATTTGAGAAATTTGTCCTTGTACACTGTCTTCAAGCATAATCATATAGCGTGTTACAGTTTCTGTTGTAATGCCGTTGACTTCTTTGTACTTGCCATACAAGTCGTGGTGGATAGGCAAATACTGTGCAGGCTTGAATAAATTAATTGCAACCCCAGTATAGTCTAAATTAAAGTGTGGAACAATATAATCGTGTACGCAACTTGGAAACGGGTTAGGCTGGAAGTAATTGTACAATGTCATGTACATCTTACTGTGTCCACAAGAAGCATATCTGTCCAATAGCTCATTGTCTTTGTGTGTATCAAAATTATAATTGAGAGCTTTGAAGTCTTCAATATCCCAATTGGGTTCAATATGTCCTCTATCCAACGCTAACAGCCTTTCCTAATTTTGTAGACAGCACAAAGTTTTCAACCAGTAACTTTGTTAATGTGCTCAACATAACCAGTTCTCTATGCGCCTCAGGCACTTCCATCATTTGTGTGAGTACATTACTTGCAAACATTTCGTATGCTTCGTCTTTTGTAATTGGTACTGCACTCCAGTCAATTGTATCTTTGATTTCAACATCTTTAGCAAGTTCAATCATTTTTCCAATTGCTTCAGTTCTAGTAATAGTCGCCTTTTCCATTTAATCTTTCCCAGTTTGAATATTTGTCTCTTTCGTAACGATACTTATCGCCTAGCTCTTTGAGCTTAGGATACTTTGACTCTAAGAACTCATCAGTGATGATTTTCAAAGGCTTGCATTCAATGGAATCATTCCAAGCCATTCCTATATCATGTAATTGTTCTTTGGTGTACTTCATTGATCAGCAAATCTGCCCATAGCTATTTTGAATGTCTGTGCATTTTCTTCTTGCTCAAAATGAAAAGTATGTTCATAGTTATCTGTCCACGTAGTAACACTCCATTGGTGCCGTTCACCGAGTCTCTTTGCCAACGACTTGCCCTGATCCGCTAGGTCACTGTGTAGCCTAACTGTATAGCCCGGCTTCCAACGTTGCTTGTACTCAAATATTTCAGCGGGTGTCAATGTATTGTTCCGTAGCTAGTTTGATCGTTTGCATCGATATCCCAAAAGTGTTTGATAACGTCTGTAATTGCGTCTGGTACTTCATCGTCTTCGCCGCCTGACGGGATCCATATGCCTCGGAGTGTGCCGTCTTGTGAAACAATCAGTGCATAGTCGTCTTCGTCTAGTGTATCTTCTAATCCTAAAAATTCATGACTCATAGTTTTACCCTTATATAAGTTGTCTACTAACACCTTGGCGTTTAAGGTCCAAAGTGCTGCAATGCAAATCACCACTCCAATAAATTGCATGCCTTATGTTACAAGTATAACTTGTTATGCCCAAAGTGTCAAGAAATTTAAACAATTTAGGCATTTCTCTACCAAATACAATATTTTTGCTATCGAGTATTAAGCAATTTAAATCAAAGTGAACTTCTTGTGTATAACCTTTCCAGTTATCTAAGTACTTATCAATCCATGCAACATCGTAGCGTCCTTTGCTGCCATAATACGCTTCTAAATAATTGTCCATATGAATTGGTTCTAAATACGGACTAAGGTCTATGAGTTTCTTTTTGCGTAACGCTCTTGGTACCCAATTCTTGCCACTGTGCAAAACAGTATCGTCGTCTATTAATATAAATCCATGATCAATATGTCCAAAACTATTTTGTAGTGTATGCTCGCTAGAAACAAAACGTGTATTAGGTAGGTTGCGTTTCATCCATTCTAGTCCACGCTTTGTGCCCGGGCCTTTATGATTGTAAATCACAGCATCGCCTGCTTGGAACATTGTAGCAGTATGCCAAAGTAATTTATTTGGTAATTTACTATTGTAAAGATTTTGATCAAAGTACCATTCTTCTTGTTCGTACAAGTTTTTCAACATAGGCGGAGGCTGACTAATCCAATTATAGCCTTGGTCAAACATTTCTCTAAAGATATCATAGTAGCTAGAAGCATCAAAGTATCTATCAGTCATACTTGTGTAGGTTTGCAAAATAGTGTTATCACGCACTATATATGCATCACGTGGTACTAAAGGTGCCATAGGAATACGTACTTCAAACTCGGGCATCCTAATACCCTTTTTGTATTTGTGTACAGTAGGACGATGTACTTTGACATTTCCTGCTTTGAGAAAGTCTGCAAGGCTATCTAAGTCTTGTTTGTGTTCTTCTAATATCTTGTTAAAGTTGCTGAGATCACCATCACGCATGTATCGATCCAAGTCTCCTGGAGCATAACAGTCACCTACTATAACTTCTTGTAAAGGATCAAACTCGGTGTATATCATAATGTGTTTTCTAGCGCCTGCCAATATTCTTCTGTAGGATTAAAAGGAAGAATAAGCATAAATTGATATTGTTTTTTCAACATGAATATATTACCAAAACTATTAATAGTCTTTACACGTTTATTATATAACAGTTCTTTAGCACGTTGATGAATAGCTGGAACAGTTTCCATATAATTATTTTGCTCAAGGATCTTTAGTGTTTCTAATACGCTTACAATGCCAGCAATACTAAAGCTGTATGTAAAGCTATGATCCCATCTGAAGTTGTCTGGCAAATTATTCTTGATCTTATCTGTATAATATGTAATAGCAAGTGGAAAAAATCCACTAGTGATTGCTTTGCCCTGTGTGAATATATCTGGCTGTACTGGCAAATGTTCAAAGCCAAGCCAATTACCTGTCTTGCCTCCGCCAAAGAAAATATCGTCAACTACAATTAACACATCATACTTTTCTTGTATAGTCCTTAGTTTATTCCAAAACTCTTCCGAATATGGTTTCATATTTTGGCCATAGGAACAAGTTTCTACAAAAAATGCAGCTACTTTATTCCAATTAACATCGTCTAAATCAAATTGTCTATCTACATGTATTACGCCTTTGTGCTTATCTATAGTGTAAAACGGATCTACCATTAGATTACGATAGCCAATATTACTGGACATAAACGTACTGCCGTGATAACTGTCCTTTAATGCAACAATATGTTTTTTATGTTTATTGCCTATTGAATACTGATATGCACTTGCAAGTTTTACAGCGCCTTCGTTGGCATCGCTTCCAGATAAACAATAGAAACTATTGTATCCTGTCATATTGTATAATTTTTGGTTTAGATCAAATGCAACTTGATTGAGATATAGCGGATCAGTAGGAACTAGTGTTTCTGCAATTTCAGGCTTGATATTAGAAACAACATTGCACACATTCTGTACCAGCTGTTTTTGATTATATCCTAAAGTAAAGCAACCAAAGTGTAACATAGTGTCAATTTTTTTGACACCATTTTCTATTGTCCCGAAGTCCCAAGACTCTAAGGCTTTACTGATTGGCCTTTGTGTATCTGCTACTAGTCCGTTGTACTGCAATCTTTTTTCCAGTCTGTGTATTTGATGATTTCTTCACCCTCAGTATATATGTAGCCATCATCAATTAACTTGGTAATTGTGGCATCTACAATATCTTCTATATCTCGACGGTGGCTCCAACGAATACCTACAAACGTAAATATTACTGCTGTAATAAACATCCACAAGACTGTTGTATTTGCAACCATATCGGTTATCATATCAGATCTCCTGTTTACGCAATTTTACATAGTTCAAACGTGTCATAGGCAATCCAACTTCACGTTCGGTATCTTCTTTCTTTATCTTAGCAACGATGTTGTATGTTTTGCCTACACTGTAGGCTTGCTTTACTGTGAAACACACTAAATCCTTGCCAATTGCACCAAAGTGCATGTATGCGTTATCATAGAAATCACTTGACAGTGGAATTACTTTAAGTATTTCTACCTCAGTAGGATCAAATGATTTTAAATGTTTACTATCTGCAAATTCAGTTTTAAGACGTTGTTTATAAAGTTTATCTGCAACTTGTCTATCAATAAATGCTGGCAAGTAAGCAACAAGACCAGTACGAGTAATTGACATTTTTTCACTGCTGTATGCAGCAAATAAGTCTGCTTCAAAGGCTGGCAACTCTCCCATAGCAAGCATTGTATAACGGCGCATATGCTTGTCGCCTGCAATCTTAGCTTCGCGGTCTTCATCAGTAACTGTTAGAGCAACAAAGTCTTCTGGTTGCCATTCGCTATGTGCGGTAAACGTAATGAGTTCTTTGTTACTAAACGTAGTAGGTTGCCCTTCACTGTAGCGTTTTGTATGCTTTACATAATCGCCGTTTGTACGATATGCAGCATATGCCAAGTGGATCAAGTCTTGTGTAGAATATTCCATACTGTGTGCCTTTGTGTTTGCCTATAATTTATAATAGCATATTGTATACAAATGTCAACCGTATAATCCATCAAACAAAGCGGCTTGTTCAAAGTTCCAATTGTACTCAAGGCCGTTTGTACATACAATATTTCGTTCTACTATGTGCCTAAGATGGTGATGCCCGCATAACAAACGCTCTCTACATAAGTCTACATTGTCTTGCATTATGTCCATACCTTGTATACCTGCTAATGCAGTTTCAAAGTCCATACCAGACTCTAGCTTGCGTATTAGTACTTCTCCTAAGAATTGTCCGTCACCACAGCTAGGATCCATAAAGGGCTGTTCTGCATCATCAAAGTTGTATTGGTCCAAGACTTCTTGTACAAGCTCAGTTGGTGTAAATACCTCGCCAGTAGCCTTAACTCTTGTTTGTTCACGTTCTACACCGCTCATGTAACTACGGTTGCGAATGTGATCAATTATATCATTGAGATTATTTCTTTGCTGTTCCATCCGCTCCATTTAAACGTCCTTACTATTTCTTGTATTTGTTCATTGTTGCAATCGTCAGCAAAATTAATTGCTTCTTGCATAGTCTTAAACTCTGTCCATACTGTTGCTTGGCTGCAATACTGATGATGTACAACTTCAAACTTTGGATAACCACTAAGTGTTACTGCAACACGAAACTTTTCTTTGTTGTCGTGTTCTATGTTTGAACGCAATGTTTGTGCATTTGTGTGTAGCACTTCGTATTTGCCGTTAGTATCAAACTTGTCTTTGTTGCTGGTATGTAGTTCACCACGTTTCCATTTACGCTTTGGACGCTTTACTAAGTCCTGTAACAACTTTAGTGTATGAGTATTTACTTCGCTTGGCAAACAAGGCAAGTCTCTAATATCAACATCAAACTCGCCATCACTGCTGATAATTTTTGTTGTTTCAAACTCTTGTGTTTGGTCTACAACAAAATAGCAAAACAAGCTACCTACATCAAAGTGCTTCTTGATATCAATGTTGATAACTTTACAATGTTTCTTGATTCTATCCCAAGTTGCACCAGGGCTTGTAAGACTTTGAGGAACAATCATTGCAACATTATCGCTGTTGTCTAATGCTTTGTTTACAAACTCCTCCCACAGCGTCCAGCGTTTTGCTTTGCTATCTGCTTTTTGAAAAGGAGGATTGCCTACTATAATTGGTTTCTTCATGTCTTGTGCCTCTAAATAATCTTTTGCTTCATATGTGCCTTGTAGCTTGTATTTATTTTTAGCAAAATTAATACGTAACTTATTGGCTTCAAATCCACTTACTTCTGCGTTTGGAAAACGCTCTTCAATAACCTTAACAAACTGACCGCCGCCGATTGCTGGGTCAAAATAACTATCTGCCTCGGGCAAATAATCTAGCATTTCGTTCACCAAGGTGTCAATCTCAAACTTCAATCTTGCTAACATCTTATGCCTCGTCGTACATTAGTTCAACCCAGTCTTGGCTGATTACACTACGTTCAAACAACCCATAAATGGTGTCATAAGGTACTCCAAATTCTTCTTCTACTGCGTTCTGCATATCAATGTCATTTTCTAACTCAGCAAACGCATCAACAATAATCTTACTACCAGTACCTAATATAATAATATCTAAGTTTTCATAGATAGATGTAATTACTTCTCTTGCTTTGGCAATTTCTTTTTGCGCACTGTTGTTAACATGATTGGGTGTGCCGCCGTTGGCTTGAGTGTTACGAGTCTTGCCTGTTTGTGCTTTGCCGACTCTATTGGTTTTGAAGTATTGACTGTTGCCTGTTGCAAGTGCTGTAACTTCTGCTGTAGTAAGTAGATTCAAGTTTACAATCTTGCCTAACACTCTGCCAATACGTTTGACTTCTAGTGCTTCCTTTAGATAGTCGTCGCTGTTTATCTTAACTGCACCATCGGGTGTACATTTCCACATATCCATTGTGCGCAATACATTGCTCATTGCTTCACGTAAACTCTTTGCTTCTCCACGTTTAACAAGATTTTGTGCAGTTTCAATAATCATTGCATCAAACTTATCATCACGATTAGGATCAAAGCTCAACGAGAAAATACGTCCTACTTTTCCTATATCGCCAGGAGTAAGTGTACGTGACATTTTTTGTAGTGTTGCACCGTTTTCGCCTTTGTCGTATGCAAGGTACAGTTCAGTAATTTCAGGAATACTAAACGAACGTTGTGCCATCTGAGCTGCAATAATAAGAGTAGGCTTACCTTGTTCTACAATTTCTTTAACAACTTTTTCTGCATTGCGGTTTGTAACTTTGCGTCCATTATGTCTTACAGCACCACACAACACAACTATCTCAAAACCAGGTAATGTTTCTTGTGTGATGTTGCCAATAATTTCCAATACATCGTTGCGTGTGTTAGCAGGCAAAAACATCATACTTACACGTTGCTTCTTGTAGTCTTCTGTTTGTAAGTCAACATTGAGTTCATCGTGCCCGCCTTGTCCTAAGAACAAAGATTGCAAAGTGCGTGTATAGAATCCTTTGGATTTGATAGGATTGGCTGCAAACTTTGACCAACTGGGCAAGTCACTGAAATCTTCACTTACCTCGCCTGCCGCAATAGCTGCGTTCACAGGACCCATTAAGTCCATTTGATAGGTTGCAAAGTCAGGAACTAGTAAATCTCTAGTAGTGTTGATTTTAAACTTTTTCAGCATCTTCTATTGCCCTTTTCTGAATCAGCAATTCAAGATATGTTACACTTACCATACTGTCAATTGGCCAATGCGTAACAGCCCTGTCTGCATTTGTACCCGTCATAATAATAGTATACATGGTTTCATCTACTTTGTCAACCAATGGCATTGCTTGTTGTTTTGTATGAGCCCCGAAGTCTGCTTCGTCAACGATCAACATTCTGTTGTAAGTATTATCAAACAAAAAATCAATTCGTTCTTGTCTTTTAGTGCTTTTTGCAAGACTCAAATATGCAAAAACTTTTTTGCCGTTATTGAATGCTTTTTCAATCTGATCTTTATAGTCAGCATCTTGTGTATCAACATGTTCATACTCTGCAAATTGCTGAAAACTTGTAAGATCTGTTGCAAAACTTGTAAACACTGTCTTAACATAACTAGCAACTACAACCAGCTGTACATCCATTTCAACAGCAATACTAGCACTCCAAATAGTTTTGCCAAATCTAGCACATAGTTCTGCTAGTACAATTCTACTGCTGGTGTTTTGTAATGTATCAATTACTTCTTCTGCAATTTGGTATTGCTTTGTGCTTAGGCCTGCTTCAATCAACGGCTGTCCAAGTTTAGCAAGTAATTTGTTTACACGTATCTTCATATCATTGCCATGCAACAAGTGAATCTCACCAGTGCTGCCTTTACGATAGCCGATAAATTCACGCAGGTAATCGTCCATGCGTGAACGCTGATAGTAGCGTCCTACATCTTGCGAAACATCAGTGACGTCCCACATTGCAAATATTTCAACTCCGCCTTGATCAAAGATATCTTTACGTACACCCATTGACTCACGGATACGTTTGCGTATTTGCACTTCGGCATCTTGTCCTGCAAAAACCCAACGTTCGCCAAACTTACATTCACCAGGGTGATCAGTCTCGCCCCACAAGTAACAAAACATTCTATCCATTATCTTTGTGTCCATGCTAAGTGTGATAATTCATTTTTTTCTGCCCAACGAATAAACAATCCGGGCTCACGTCCAGTTGCTTCAATCTCACTAGGTTTATCCCAGTAGTCCATACCTTCTTCGTTGGTCTGTGTTAGTGTGCCTTCTTCGTACTGCTTGACATGAACTAGCTCATGTGCAAGTGTACACAACAATTCTCTCAACTTTAGACTGCGTTTAAGGTCAATTTCGTATTCACCTTCTTCGAGTTCAGTGCAATATCCAAAGTTAGGATCAGTTGACATACTCCTAAAGTTAATTTCAACAGTGGGTTTGATGTTGAACTTTTCGCATACAAAATGAGCCATGCTGAAAGCATAGTATTGTTGTCTTGCGCTGCCGCCGTTTATAGTAATCATAGTACCCTCATACGTTGTTTATGTTACTAATATAGCACATAGCGCAACGGTTGTCAACCTATAATCTTCGGGAAATCCGGCCTTTATCTAGATCGTAAGGAGTCATTTCTATCCTTACTCTATCTCCAGCAACTAGTCTTATCTTAAACTGACGCATCTTTCCGCCTGTATAACATGTGACTATGTGTTTGTTATCTAGTTCAACTTTGAACATTTGGTTAGGCAACACATCTATAATGTTGCCTTCTAATTCTAATATTTCTTTATTTTTTGCCATTCTCTATTTTTTCAATGACGATGCTGCCTTCCTGTATATCAAATTTTAGTACATCGCCCGGGTTCCATCCCATTGCTTCTGCAATTTCAGGAGGAATATTCATATTAATGTTATCAGGATCACCTTCGATATCTTCAAAGATGTCTTCAACTTTATATTCTTTATTTAGTCCTTCCATACGCTTGCCGAATATCCTTTCCCGTTGGTGTCACCACCATTGTTATCAATTTCAACTCCGTCATACTCAATTGATGTTACAGTATCTTCACCATTTAAATATTCCAGTGTATAAACTTTGAGCTTCTTAGGATCAAACTCGCCTATAGTTTCGATAACACCATCAAAGAACTGTCCTTTTTCGCTTGAGTACAACTGTGCAATATATTCTGTACCTTCAGGTACATCATATGCTTCGCCCATATCAACTGGTTCAAGTTCATAATCACTTGCTTCATCAAGTTCGTTGAGCATGTCCATTAAGTTCTCGCCATCGATAACACTAGCAACATGACTTGCACCGTATTCCATTGAATCAACTTCATCTACAACTACGTATGCGCTACCCCATTCAACGCCATATGAATGTTCAAACTCTGTGTGCGACTCGTACCAAGGACGCTTGTAGTTGTCTTCGTCTGTGTCATGCAGGAACTGTGCTTCTGGCGGAACGCTTTCGATGTTTTCGTACTCGTCTTCTTCCTCGCCATCACTGTTCATGTAAGTGGTTAGATCATAATCGCCATGTTCTTCACAAATAGGATGCCAAAAGTCATGTGCTTCTTTTGAAATACTCATGTATGCACTTTCACCACCATACCCATTTAGTTGGATATTATAGAAGCGTGGACCCTTTAGTGTTTCCACTAGTTCTTGTTTTTCTTCAGTTGTAGCCATTTTATGTCCTCTTGATATTAAGTATTATATGGTCGTGTGTTTCGGGCATGCCTGGAAAATTCTTTACACTATACCATTGTATCACAAGTGGTATGCTGTATTTGTTTGTAAACTTCAACAACTTGGTATCACCTTTGTGATATTCTTTACCAAAGTTTTGTTTGCTGCCATTTACATCAAACGTAATAGTGTAATCATCTTCTAACGTATCGCTTCCATGCACATAATTATGTCTAATAATTTTTGTGTGTACATGATCTTTACTTAGACAATGCTGAACTTCTGCACATTCCTTTGTTCCGTTTATGCTTATATTATACACAAACCTAAAGGTGTTGTCAACTAAAAAATCAATATCTACATCCTTGCTAAGAGATATTGGCAAACGTTCTTCTACATCGTTGATATTTTTCCACAACAAAGTGCTGTTTAGATAGATATCTAATTTGTTACTATATTTGAATAGTTTCCTGCAAAAGTATTTCTTACTTGGATCACGTGGACAATCAATTGTTATTTTGTAAGACATGAGTCAAATATCTTTAGTGCATCTGCAAACAACAAAGGTGCGCCGTCTTTGAGTATAGCAAAACTAATTGTCCATCGCATTTGATCTTTGCTAGGATTAAACACGCTGTGTAATTGCCCAATGTTTAGCAAACT
>Ga0181390_1001369_pt1 | contig 10809 bp, 8 predicted proteins | sample 13SPOviralmetaG_FD_130085 | JGI IMG/M metagenome (GOLD analysis project Ga0181390, IMG submission 130085) | Marine viral communities from the oligotrophic San Pedro Time Series (SPOT) site, San Pedro Channel, CA, USA - 13 SPOT_SRF_2010-07-21 | ecosystem: Environmental > Aquatic > Marine > Strait...
ATCTAAATACAGGGAAAATTACAACAAGTAGTTTAGCAAATAGTTGGGAAAAAGAAATACCTTCCGGAACTAATCCTTTATATATAACAGCAGCTACAGCTGCGGGAACAGGTAGCACTGATACAGTCCTAGCTGATGAGTGGTCTTCTCCTGTTGTTCTTGCTAGAAATGCAGATGCTTTGACAGTAAGTACCTCTTACAATTCCAGCACAGGAGAAACAACTTTAACATTTAGTGATGGAAGTACTGCTACAGTTAATGACGGTACGGATGGAACAGATTCCGGGGTAAAAGTAATTTATGCTGCAGATGCTAGTGGTACCAATGCTAGTTTTACACAAGGTTCAAGAGATTTTGTAAACTACTATGAATGGACAGGTTCTGCACCTAGCAGTGTTCCTAGTGGTTTGACCTATACTAAATTTATAGGCGAGGACGGAGACAGCGAAGGCGTTATTCCTATTTATGCCGCAGATGCTAGCGGTACTAGTGCCAGCTTTACACAAGGATCTTTAGAGTTTGTAAACTTCTATGAGTGGACAGGTTCAGCACCTAGTAGTGTTCCTAGTGGTTTGACTTATGTTAAATTTATAGGAAGCCCTGGGGACCATGGACTAAACTCTGCACCTGTATTTATCTTTAAAAAGACAAATTCTTCCTCGGAAAGCACCAAACCTAGTGGAAATACTACCTATACGTTTAATACTGGAGGAGTTTCTTTTACAAACGCCAATGGTTGGAGTGCAACCATTCCTAACGGTACAGAGACTTACTTATGGGCAAGAACAGCTACTGCAGCTAATACTGCCGACACAGATACTATCCCAGATTCGGAATGGTCACCTGCAGAGCTACTAGCTGTAGGAGGTGGAGACGGTGTTCGAGGCGGTGGCATATTTACATTTGAAGAAAGCACTGATAGCAACGTTAATGCTACAACTGCAGCGGCTTATGCAGGTACTTTTACTACTGCAAGTGCTCAAGCAGTAGCAGCAGCAGTAATCTCAGCAGCGCACGATTCTACACTTCGTCCTAATGATCGAATAACTGTAACTGATAACAGTGCTAATAAAGCAGGAACCCGAGTTTATACAGGCTCTGCGCAAACGGCCTCTGGAAGTGTTGCTACTGGCGACTTTAGCTCGCTTGTTGTAGAAACTTTTGACGGAAGTGTAATCGTTGACGGTACTTTAAGTGCAGACAAACTAGCAGCAAATACTATTATAGGTAATAACATAAAAGTTGGTAGTAACTTAGAGCTAAACAACAGCGGGGCATTCTATACCAGCAATAAAACATCCTATACAGATAATGATGCAGGTTTCTTCTTAGGATATGATACTAATACTCATAAGTTAAATTTAGGCGATGCTAACAACTACGTTAAATGGGACGGAACTAATCTAACGATTGCAGGAACAATTGCAATGACGGGCAGTAGTACAATTGGAGGCACAACAGCTTCTACAGTTACAAGCGGAGCCGCAGCGGGTGCTACAGCTAACCAAGACTCAACCTCTACTATCCTAGGTGGTAATCTTACTGGTACTGTAAATAATACAGCTGTTGCTACAGTTACAAGCGGAGCCGCAGCGGGTGCTACAGCTAACCAAGACTCAACCTCTACTATCCTAGGTGGTAATCTTACTGGTAGTGTTGGAAACTCGCCAGCCTCCACTGTCGCAGTTGCTCATCAAACTGCCGGAGGAGCTTCTTCAGGAAATAGCAGAGCCTTTATGAATAGCAATGGCCTCTTAGTAGTGGACGGCAGCGGCCAAAAACGAATAAAGATAGGTAATCTATCTAATTTATAGTACCATAAAAAAAATAATTCTTGACATAACAACCCAAGTTAGCTATAATTCTGTAATGGAGGAAATCAAATGAGTGCAGCCCGCTACAACTTAGTTATCGACCAAGGTTCCGACTTTGCGATAAACTTTACAGTGAAAGAAGATGGATCAGTTAAAAATCTGACAGGCTACTCTGCGCGTGCTCAAATGAGAACATCAAAGGCATCCACTTCTATAGCCGCTACGTTTACTTGTAATATTGCTAGCCCTGCTAATGGAACAGTTACTATGTCTTTACCAAATTCAACTAGCTCTGGCCTAACCGCAGGAACTTTTGTTTATGATTTGGAGATTTTTACTGCTAATAATGCTAGTGTCACAAGGCTTATACAAGGGTCAGTCGACCTTACTCAAGAGGTTACTAGATAATGGCAATTACTATTACAGCAACCCCTATACAAAACGGTATCGAAGTCACAGGAAATAGTACCACGATCAGTGCAGCTAACATAGCCCTTGCAGATACTAATGCTTCAGCCATGGGAATATCTTCAGTCTCAGGTCTCTCCGCCGGTAACGTGCAAGATGCTCTTGAAGAACTAGCAGGACAAAATTTTGGACAAGATAACACACCAACAGGGTCTCAAGTCAACGAAGGGGACACATGGTATGATACAGATGATAATCAATATAAAATATATCGCGAAACAAGCAGTGGAGTATTCCAATGGGTACCTATAATGGTAGGCTCATCCGACGGGGACTCAGATACACTTGACGCAGGAGCCTTTTAAGGCTAATCCCGGAGACCCCTAAATGGCTCAAACAATTAAAATCAAAAGAAGTACATCAAACGCAACACCGACTACCCTATTAGCCGGTGAATTAGCATACTCGGGCAAAGCAACTAGTAATAAATTATTTATTGGACACCCAGACGGTACTACAGGCGTAGTTGCTATTGGTGGTCAATACTATACTGGTGTTATTGATGGTGCAGCTTCTGCAAACACCGCAAGCAAGCTCGTAAAACGTGATGGCTCTGGTAACTTTAGTGCAGGAACTATTACTGCAAATATTACAGGTAACGTTAGCGGAAGTGCCGGAACTGTTACAAGCATCTCCGGACATGATACCGATGACCTCAGTGAGGGTTCAACCAAGTTATACTTCACTAATGCAAGAGCAGATGCTAGGATTGCCGCGGCAAGTACTAGTGATTTAAGCGAAGGTACAAACTTGTATCATACAACTGCAAGAGCAAGAGGGGCAATTAGTGCTTCTGGTGATATAAGCTATAACTCTACTACAGGTGTTATTTCTTTCTCTCAGGCGGCATCAGCTGTAACAAGTGTAAACTCTGCAACTGGTGCAGTAGTACTCGATACAGACGATGTAGCAGAAGGATCTAGTAATTTATATTATACTAACGCAAGAACAGATACTCGTGTAGATGCTATTCTTAAGCACTCTGGCCATAGTAATATTACTGTTGCGGACGGGGCTGATGGTAAACTAGTTCTTACAGCAGCCGCACAGTATGGTGATAGTGATGTACAATCATACCTATCTGGAGGCACAGGAGTAACTCTTAGTAATTCTGGTGAGTTTAGTATTGGTCAAGCAGTTGCTACCAACTCTAACGTAACATTCAATAATGTATCGGTAGATGGCACTCTAACCTCTGACGACATTACTTCTACAAATATCTCGGTTGCTGGTAATGCTACAATTACAGGCAATCTTATAGTTCAAGGTACTACTACTACTGTTAATTCTACCGCTGTTGCTATTGGCGACAACATCATGGTACTTAACAAAGACGAAGCAGGTACTCCTTCTGCAAATGCTGGTATCGAAATTGAACGAGGAACTGCAACAAACGTATCTTTCTTATGGAATGAAAGCAACGATAACTGGACTGTAAGTGATGGAACTGCAACTTCTGTAGTTTTAACTGCTGCTAACTTTGCTAGTACGTTTACGGGCACCCTTGACGGCGGCACATTCTAAAACTAAACATAACCCCCTAGCGTATATACGCAAATACTAGGAGAGCCAAATGGCACAAACAATAAAATTAAAACGCTCGGCAACGTCGGGCAATGTTCCGACTGCCGCCCAAATTGACTTGGGAGAGCTTGCTATAAATACCACAGATGGTAGGGTGTATATGAAAAAGGGTGATAATAGTATTCTCACCCTTAACCCTCATGCTCTATCTGAAATAGATAATGATATGTGGGAAGTAACTTCTACAACTCCTACTAATGGAAACGGTAAGCCTGCAGGGTACGTTTGGTATATAGTCTAATATGACTATTAAAGTTTATCACTCTGGAAGTCTTGTTGAGCCTTCCCAGATTATTGTTAAAGGCAATGCTGGGACGCTTAGAGGGGTTAACTTTGTCTTAGCAAAAGGTGCTAATACTTTTCATACTGCTTGGGAGGGAATATATGTTACCGACAGAAGCACAACTACAACTTTTAACACTGTAACAGCTTTTACAACCTCCTTCGAAACCTCTCTAGCTACTAATATAAGTACTACGACTACGTTTGATACTACTTTTGATACTCTTACATCAACAAGTGTCAGTACCACTACTACTTTTACTACTTCTTTTGAGACGACAGCTTCTACTAGTAAAAGTACTACTACCTCTTTTAATACTGCTTTTGAAACAAGTAAAGGAACAAGTGTAGCAACTACTACAGCTTACTTGACCGTTTACGAAACCACTAGAGAGAGTGGAACAGTATATGAAACAAGTAGATCTACAAGCAAAAGTACCACTACTACTTTTGATACTGTGTTTGATACAGGGCTTTTAACAAGCAGAGCCACTACGTCCGTCTATAATACAACTAGAGACACTAGTACTTCTCGTTCTACCACTACTACTTTTAATACTGCTAGGGCGACTTCAACAAGTAGAACAACGACTTTTGATACAAATTTTCAAACAAGCAATCTCACTACTCTAGCAACCCTGACGTCCAGGGCTACGGGTACGAGTAAAAGTACCGATACTGTATATAATACTACTAGAGCAACCGCAACAAGTAGTATAACTACTAGAGGCACAACTACAACATTCAATACTACGCTGTCTACGACAACTGCGTACAATACTACCTTCAGTACAAACAGTGTTTTTGTTACTGAAATTTCTACTACTACCGCTTACACTACTACTTTTAATACAGGTCTTTTAACCGACGTAGGTACTACTACTGTATTTTCAACAAGTACTTCTGTAGGTACAACTACTACCTTTAGTACAAATACAGTATTTGACACCTCTAAGTCTACTAGTACTGTATATACTTCTACTTTTAATACCGGATTAATTACTGATCGTAGTACAACGACTACTTTTACAACTACGACCACTTTAAATACTACTACAGGTTTTAATACAACTACTACTTTTACAACTACAAGAGCTACCAGTACTGCATTTAATACCACGTTTGAAACAGGTATAATTACGGATCGTAGTACTACTTCTGTGTTTAACACGTCAACAAGTAAAACTACTCTTACAAGCTATAACACTTCTTCAGTATTTAATACAGATAGAGCCACCACTACCGTATATACTTCTAGTTTTAATACAGGATTGCTTACTAGTCGAGGAACTGCTACAAGCAGAAATACTACTACCTCCTATAACACTAATACTGTATTTAATACGACTACTGCATTTAATACTTCGAAAAGTACAACTACTACGTATACAAGTACTTTTGCCACGTCTAGAGGTACTTCTACGAGCAGAACTACGACAACCGCCTATGTGACTTCTAGCGTGTTTAATACCTCTAGAAACACTGCGGAAAGTAGAGGAACGTCTACAAGTAGAAACACGACAACTACTTTTGGTACTACTACAGCTTATACCACTGGTACTACTTTTAATACGTCTAAGAATACTTCTGAAAGTCGAGCGACAGGTACTTCTAAGACTACTTCTACGGCTTTTGGTACTACTACAGCTTATACTACGGCCACTACTTTTGGTACCTCAAATAATACTACAACAGGCTTTGGTACTACTACAGCCTATACTACTGCCACTACTTTTGGTACTTCAAAGAATACTACAACGGGTTTTGGTACTACCACAGCCTATACTACTGCCACTACTTTTGGTACTTCAAATAATACTACAACGGGTTTTGGTACTACCACAGCTTATACTACTGCCACTACTTTTGGTACCTCGAAGAACACTTCAACGGCGTTTGGTACTACTACAGCTTATACGACCGCCACTACGTTTGGTACCTCGAAGAACACTACAACGGCGTTTGGTACTACTACAGCTTATACGACCGCCACTACGTTTGGTACCTCGAAGAACACTACAACGGCTTTTAATACTACTACAGCTTATACTACCTCTACGGCTTTTGGTACTACTACAGCTTATACTACCTCTACGGCTTTTAATACTTCGAAAGGCACGGGAGCAAGTGCGAGCAGGGTGACTTCTAGAACGACGACTTTTGGTACTTCTGTAAATACTTATAGGGCTACAAGTAAAAGTACATCGAGAAATACTTCAGGATATGGTAGTTACACATCTTATCAATTCAGCAATAGCCATCCCCTTTACCAATGGTTTGTCACAAGCACAAATGCTTATAACCATACGTTTACGTTGAGTTGGAACGGTGCTACGGTAGGTACCGGTAGTGGTAATGGAACCCTCTCTACGCATGGAGGATATCAGTATAATAGAGGTTCATTATTTTCTTCGGTATTGTTTAAAGGCTCTACTCTTGCTACCTACTATATTCGTCGACGAGCAGTTACTACCGTAAGTACTACGTTTACTACCGCGTATGTCACTGCTTATGCCTCTAGTTTTAATACGTCGAGAACGACTACTTATACTACTGCATTTTCAACAAGTTGGAATACCACTTTTATTACTTCTAAAAATACTGCAGAAAGTCGAACCACTACTACAAGCAGAAATACCGCAGAAAGTAGGAGCACTGCTACAAGTAGAAATACTGTAAGCTCGTTCAATACTGCTCGAAATACTGCAGAAAGTCGAACTACCGCTACAAGTAGAACTACCTTAAGTTCGTTTAATACTGCTAGAAATACTGCAGAAAGTCGAACTACCGCTACAAGTAGAACTACCCTAAGTTCGTATAATACTGCTAGAAATACTGCAGAAAGTCGAACTACTACTACAAGCAGAAATACTACTACTTCGTATAATACTACTACGACATATGTTACTTCTACGGTATATAATACTGCGAGGAATACGGCGGAAAGTCGAACTACTAATACTACGAGAGTAAGTGGAACAGTATTTACAACTACTACTGCATACACAACTTCTTCGGTATTCAATACTTCGATAGCAACTGCGGAAAGTAGAGGAACAGCTACAACTTTTGGAACTACTACTACGTTTAATACAGGTATTGTTACTGATAGGGGTACAACTACTACTTTTGTAACTTCTAAAGCGACCTCTACAAGTAGAGCTACCGGAACAAGCAAGAGTACTTCTACAACATTTAACACGACAACAACGTATACCACTACTTTTACAACAAGTATAGGTACAGACAGAAGTACAACCACTGTTTATACTACTTCAAGAGCAACGGGTACAAGTAGAAACACTACAACAGTTTATGCTACAGGGACTTCTATAGCTACTACAACAACGTATACTACTACATTTAATACTGATTTAGGTACTAGTAGAGGCACAACTACTGTATATAATACAGGACTAACTACAGCTACCAGTAGAAGTACAACAAGCGCTTTCTTAACAAATACAACTAGAAGTAGTACAACTGTTTACACTACTACGTTCAATACGGGTATTGTTACGAACAAAGGAACTACTACTGTATATGCAACAACTTTAGGAACTCTTACAAGCAGATCCACAACTTCTGTATTTAATACAAGTACTAGTCGTAGCACCGCGTCTACTTACACTACTACATTCAATACCAGTTTAGCGACTAGTAAAGCCACAACTTCGGTATTTAACACAAGTTTAGCCGTCTCTACAAGCAGAGGTACTAGCAAAAGTACAACTACTACGTTTAATACTTCGCAGTCTACTACAACAACGTATACTACAACATTTAATACTACTACTACGTTTAATACGAGTTTAGCGACTACTACATCGTATAATACTACTACTGCGTTTAATACAACTACTACGTATACCACCGCGTATGATACTGCTCTAGGAACTGCAAGAACTACTACGTTTAATACTACTACTACGTTTAATACCACATTAGGTACTACTACAACGTTTAATACTACTACGGTATTTAATACTACAATTAGTACTTCTACGGAGTTTACTACTACATTTGGTACTTCTTTAAGTACTTCGGTAGCTACTACTACTTCGTATAATACAGTATTTAATACTAATAGAAATACTACAACAACCTTTAATACAAGTTTAGGCACTACTAAGAGCACTGTAAGTTCATTTAATACTACGTTTGATACTAGTTTAGGTACAAGTGTTTCAACGACTACTACTTATAATACAGGTTTTGACACTAATAACACTACTACCCGCACGACCACTACGGCATTTAACACTGCATTTGCCACAAGTTTAGGTACATCGGTAGCAACTAATACTGCGGTAACGACAGTTTTTACCACGTTACGAACAACAAACCTATCAACTTCTACTTCAAACTCTACCAACACTGTTGTATATGAGAGAGTAACAGGTACAGGAACAACTACAGAAGTTGCATCAGGTTCTGACTATAACACATCATATTGGGACGGTTCACAATGGACGGAATAAAATTAGAAGAAGAATTAAAAGGTATGTCTAGGAGACTAGAGACTACCATTGAAATAATCATGGAGCATTTTCGAGAAACCGAAGAGCGTATCGAAGACTTGGAAGATAAAATAGAGGAGCTAGTAAATGCCCATAGAAAGACTGGCTGAGAATGATGTTCTAGGCAATCCTGCGGCACACTTTTTCAAGTCAGGAAATATAGTTAGGGGCAACGAAAACGATACTCTTGCTAACATGAAAGACCTTCTACCTAAAAATGGACCTAACGGTACTCGTGTAGAGTATGATGTTTGGTATGACTTAGGTGATAGAGAGCGAATTCATGGATATTTATATACAGATGCAATGGCAAAGTTTATATATGTTAGAGCAGCAGGAGCCTATCATACCCATCAGATTATGCAGAAAGCGTCACAGGAACCTATAACGGAAGAGGGAGAGAGAATATTTCAAGACTTGGCCACTAATAGTGTAGACAAGTACAAGCTTCGTAAAGCTAGATGTGAACATGATTTTGTTATTTTCTTGCCTGGTACTAATATTATTCAGGACGCTCTTGACTGGAATAAAATGGAGAACGCTATAAAACAAGGGGCAAAACTAAAGTGTCACCCTATAACAGCCCCTGGTTTAGTTGCCAACTTGAAACATAAGTATGGAGCAGAGAATATATTAGACAAAAAACTTTCTGGACATGAACTTATGACAAGTGCAAGCATAGTTGGCTGTTGCGAGAACTCCGAGATGGGTATAGTAGCTCTTGCTCAAGGTAAGAAAACTTATTTATTTGGGCACGGCCACAAGCATTTAACATATAGTGCCTTATACAATACAATATGGAAAGGGGGCAAAGCTAATACAGATAGACTAAAAGCTATTCTATCTTGTAAGTATGCAGGGCTAATCCCGTCTGTATCTGAAAATCCTCAAGAATACATAGATGCTTTTTTCAACCACTACAAGGAGATGCCTCATGTCAAGCCTAGAAATAATAATTCTTGAGTGCAATGATCTTACAGCTTTAACTGTAAACTCTATAAAAAAGAATATGCCTAGGGTTAAGTATAAGGTTGTTCCTGCTAAAGGTAAAAGTAAAATAGGCACAGCTTTAGCTCATGCAAAAGGTATTTCTTTGGTTGTTACAAGCGGTTTAGTTCTTGATATAAAACATGGAGATCTTCCCCCAGAAGAACAACTGCAAAAATATGCTTTATCTGTAAGTAGAGAAGGTGTTTATGTAGACCATCCTAAACATTCTACCTCTTATAAACTTGTAGATAGCCCAATAACAAAAGGTTTTATAGATTTATGTATCTTTATAATAAACCCTGCCAAGTGGTTCGAAATACCTGACAAAGATTCGGGTGTATTAGCAGATAAAAAACTATTATATATGCCTAGGTATATTAATCATAAATCTGACCCTATACTCAAAGATTGTATAGGGGGTTACGAGGCTTTTAAGTATGGAATGGCGGGAGAAACCGCAGCAGTTTATAATTATCTACCAAACTTATTGACAGGAAAAGCAACACCTATAGAAACATTTGCATACTGTTTCGATAAGCTGGCAGATTATACTAAAGGACTGCCTCCGTACAGAGAAAAACAAATACTTGCTCTAGCCAATAAAACGAAAACTAGAGTGGGTAAGCTGCGGCCTGCACTGCTTGCCGCTAAAGGAGACTAATATGGAACCCGAAGACGAAATTGCAACTTATGAAGGAGACGAAGCTTCCGGAGCTCCTCCAACGCCAGCACTACCTCCTGCAGAGGAATTGTAATGGCTATTTCAACTACTTTTAGTTTTGATGTACCTCATATCGAGGGAGACTTGGTTATTGGAAAATCTAATAATGTCGCGTCGGGAAAGTACATTAAAAGAGACAGCCTTACAGATGCTATTCATCACAATAATAATATAGTATACCACCCTACTCACTCTTTTCTTATGGAGCTGAGGAGTCTGCATATGCCTCTATCCGGTTCCTGGGAAATAGAGTGGGAGTGGGATTCTGGGCAATATACGGAAGCAGAAATAGATACTTTTATTAGCGTCACACACAATGACAATTTTATAGCAACTAAAGATTTTGCCAACCATAAAGTCATTAAAACTCTTGCTAATGCGGATATTGCTTTAAGTTCTTGGGGTACTGCGTTATGGATGAACTACGGTC
>Ga0181390_1001370_pt1 | contig 10809 bp, 7 predicted proteins | sample 13SPOviralmetaG_FD_130085 | JGI IMG/M metagenome (GOLD analysis project Ga0181390, IMG submission 130085) | Marine viral communities from the oligotrophic San Pedro Time Series (SPOT) site, San Pedro Channel, CA, USA - 13 SPOT_SRF_2010-07-21 | ecosystem: Environmental > Aquatic > Marine > Strait...
ATAATCTTTTTCAAATAATTTACTCATATCTCTTTCTCTTAGAGGATAAATATCTAAATCCAAATAAATACCTCCATACCGATGCAAAATTAAATATCTTACAAAATCACACTTCTGAATCTCTAATCTGAAATCATTATACAATTCCTCATATTGAGGATAATCTTCCCTTATTAAATCATATACTTCTCCCTCATCCCAGAGTTTATATGTGTACTTCTTTTCTTCACAATATTTTTTGACTTTTTTCTGAGATTCTAAAAACTCAGGGATTTGTATTAAATCTTTACCATCTTTAAACTTTATAAATATCTGATGAATTATTTTAGGAATCATTATAATCTTATAAAGATTTTATTCTTCATCTGAAAACACAAACGACCAAAATCCATCCTCGTCAATCTGAACCCTAAACTCTGTTTCATCTAAAGGGTCGAGGGGCGGGACGCCAGCGTCGGCTTCAGATTCACTATCATCGTCAGAGACGTAATCCTCATCATCCATATCTTCTAAGTCAGATTTGATTTTATCCAAAAGACCTTCTAGAAACTCGCCTAGATCTTTGCGATCTATTTGATTACAGATATTTATGATTTCTTCATATCTTTCCATTTTTATAATGATCTACAAAATAATTAGGGGATTATTAATTTTACTGACACCCCCTAATCCCCTAATTAAACTAATAGTGTCAAATCTCACTCCTGGTTAGAATGAATATTTAGAAAGCATAATAATAAAATAAATATCCCTTAGACCTTTTTAAAATCAATTCTCACTGAGGGTTAGAAATAACACTATTAGTTTACTTCTTTTGATTCTGTTGCATGATAGTGTTGGCGAAGTTTAGATCTGTATTAATTTTTTTATTAATTCTGTAAATAACTCCGGAATATTCATCTACTTTTGCTGGAGAACCATCCGGATCTAAAATTGCTGTCTCTACAGAAGTAATTGTTGTAGGTTTTGTGACAGTGAACTCCGTTCCTCCTCCAGAATAATTAATAAAATCTCCTTCCGCATTATACTTATCCACAACCGCCATCACCGCCATAGGATTCGCTTCACGATAATAATTTGCATCACTTAAAATATTTGAGGATAAAAGAAAATAACCTCTTAGCTGTTTCCTTGGGAGTTGATTCGCAGTAATAGCAGTTGAATTAGCAACGATAACTATTGTATTTACATCTTTATACTCTGGTGTTCCTTTAGGACTTGCCAACATCCATTTTGCTGTTTCTCCATAATCCGTCGCAAGAGCTTGTTGTGTTGTATAAATAGTCGTTCCAAAAGGATTTACATTATAGTTCGGAACATCAACAGAAGTAACTAAAGCATTTGTAGTTGCTCCTGAAACATTAACGATAACATTATTCATCCTTGTATTGATATTTCCTACAATTGAAGCATTTGGATAAAATTGACTATAACTAAATCCTAAGATTCCCCAAATACTTTCATCCCATAAATCCTCTGTAACTCCCATATCAGTAATCGTTATTCCGCAATGACTATCCATTATAGCATCCCTTTCTATATTCACATTCGGTTCGGGTAATGAATGACTTACATTCCCCTTCTTTGTGACATTAATATTAGGGAAAGGCATCATAGATGGAGACCAACAATTATACTGATCTATTTTATTAATTTTATAGCAATCCTCAGCTGCTGCATCAGCAGCAGGGGGAGCAATCTCATTTGTTGCGGGACTAGGATCACCTGAATTAAAATAATTACCTATTTTCTCTGCTGTATGAAGATTCTTAAACTGAAATCTATTTTGAACTGAATCAAAATTAAGTAAAGGATTATCAGCACCAAGATAACATCCTCTAGCGATATCAAAACCAACTTTTTGTTGATGACCATAAAAACCAGTTTCAGTATATCCCGTATTTAACATTATCGCCGCATTCCCATAAGCATTGAAATGATAATCATATCCTAATCTTCTCGCTCCACCATCAAAAAACTCTGAACCTTTGATTTCAGAACCCCTGACAAATGGCCATCCTGCGGCTGGACTAGTTCCCGTAGGAGCAGTAAACGCTGTTCTTACACCATCTTGAAAATGAAGAGGATGTATTCCACCTATTCTTTCTGTTGTGAATGCAATTGTATTTGAAGCAGTCTTTCGGGCAAAACCATAAACTAAATTATGATCTCCATTTCCATCCGATTCCTCAGGTGTTAACTGAGATGTATTATAATCATAATAAACATATATCGGTGCTGATGATAAATCATAAGGATACTTATTATATTTTGTTGAATCAGTTGTAGAAAATCCTTGTGAAGTTATTGATCCGTTATATCCCAAAGGATTATCAGGCATTTCAGACATTTCATTCCCTAAAGTTGTCTTCGCCATATCTATATTGAACTTTTGCTCATAAGAAGTAGTAGAACCATTTAAAATCAATGTGCTTTCAAGAGTGGAAGCAGAATAAGGATTGATATGTAGAAATCTCGCCACATCTTCAAAAGATGCATTGAGAGAACCAGAAGTGGTTTGATAATAAAATGTTAAGAAAGCGTCATTATAATTACTATTAGTCTCACGATTCGCTGAGATTAATTCACGATAAAACTTACCCTGTACTTCAAAGAAATCTCTTACTTTCTCTAAATTGGAGGCGTTCCACTCCAGACTTGTTTTTATCACAGCACTATCCGAAGTATTAATAGAAATCGTATCAGTAATATGAAATCCATTATTATCATTCATAGCTCTTCCAGACTGAATTAATTCAGGTCTTTTGAAACCAACATAAGCAAAATTATTAAGATAATTAAATGAGTCAACGGATAAATCTTCTGATGTATCGGGACGATGATTTTTACCATATCGGAAAGATTGATACTCGTTCGCAGAATTAGAAGTAGCATTAGCAGCAGGGAACTCTTGATATAAAGTTGAATTAATTTTATCAGCATAGACATCTGTATTATTGTCTACTTTTCTATGATTCCATCTTAATGCTTGAGGATCTTCTGATTTAATTAATTGGTCTGTAATTGTTGAAGCGATATTAGAAGGAGTATCATATCCCGCACCAACTGAAAGATCTACTTTCTTCATAAAAGGAATATATTCCTTTAATGCTGGATCTCTGAAACTTGTTTCAGAAACAGATCCATCTGATTTTGTATTAAACACTCTTGATTCAAGATATTGACTTTGTTGAACAGCAGAAGTATTATCACCATCCCCAGGGAGAAACTCCGGAGACCAAACAGTCTTATCTCTTACAAAAATAGTATATCTACTATTATCTTGCTTTATTTTCCTAAGAATTGCTGAACCATTACAAGTGGAGTCTGGAAGACCAGTTGTAGCACTAAAAACAGGAGGATGAATTGATTGATTTTGAGCAGTGACATACATAAGAGAATTACCTGGCAGCGACGGATTCCAATCTTCAGCATAGATATGTGTTGCATCTTGAGAGAAAGTATTCAATCCTGTAGTTTGATTATCCGGTTTCGTCCAGTAATCTGAAGCATTTGTATAAATTGTACCTGGTGGAGATATAGACCCAAATCTTCTTGGGAGAGTGATATTCATTTCTCCATTTGTATTTTTATAAAACTGAACTGCTATTGAAACTTTATTATCTTGAATACTTAAACTTTCAGTGATATTTGAAAACTCTTGGATTCCAAAACCATCCGGAAAAGGTAATGAATAGCGACCAATGTCACTGCTCCCAAAACCAACAAAAGAAGTATTAGAAACATTTGTGGATGTTATTATTGTCTTGTCACCTAAATCTTTTCCCTTGAACTCAATAACAGAAGCACCAGCACCTCTTTCAGAGATATAAGCAGAATTAATTGAAACTGTATCTCCAATATTTAATTGTATTCCATTTGCGACTTTATTTGTATAAAGTGAATTATCTGTATCAGATAATCTTGAAGCATTATATTCTTCAGAAGATAATCTGTTACAATCCAAAAGAAGAGTCTGAGTATATCCCGACATTTATAAAAGAGTAGTTATTTTTTTTTTTAGTCTTTACATTTTTTATGCTAATGTGGTGAAAACATACCCGCCGTTTATCTGTGTCAGTTTAACCATTTCTATCCACGACCGCTGAGTGTATGAAGGACCATTGTCCAGTGAGTCATACTTGAAGAATATCTCAAGACCTCGACTGTTAACTCTTTCATTACGATTCAATCGGTTTGCTAACCAACCAAAACGACCAAAGACACCTCTTCCGCCTAGAGCCGAACCAGCCCGACCTTCCTCCTGGACATATCCCATAAACTTATCAGTAGTCAAAGCAACACCCTCAGAAGAATACTCTTCACGAGTGACAAATGGAGGGACACCTTCCGCCTGTGCTACATTATGAAAATGTCTGGCAGAGTTCTTGACATCAACCGGATATAAAAATCTATCATTGTATTTGATATTGTAAGTGATTGAACCATTACTCCGAGCAGTATTGGGAACCTGACCAAAAGTGTATCCCGGTTCAGGAACCATAGCATGATATTTATTCAGAATACTTATGTCATCCGTTTCGTCCGATTGAACTCCAGTCATAACCTTCGTCACAATACGACCAGCACCACCAAGATTTCTAATCTGTTGCTGAGCAGCAGTTCCCGAAGTTAGAGACACCTTTGAATGACGATAATCAAAATGATTAATGGTAATCTGCTGATTTGCCTGAGCGTAAGCATCCATCATCTGCTGAGGATAGTAAATATAATCAGCAATAAACTTAACTTCATCCTGATCAATCGCATAGACTGCCGAACCGACACCTGATGCCGATTGACATCTTTCACCCGCATCAGCGAAGTGTAATTCAATTGACACTTGTTCCTTCATCATATAGAGGGGGAGCTGTGTCTGCTTTAACATCGGGAATAAATCTGAAAGAGCAATCTGCAACACTGGACTATTCTTAATATTAGCAAACTCAGGAAGACGAACATCATCCCCATTGTATTCCTTCCCCGTAGAAAGACCATAAGTAAATGCTCTGGTGTCGTTAGATGCTCCACCATCAGTGTCAGTAGCATTGCTGTATCTGAACTCGTGACAGATTGACCGACCACTTTGAGGAAGTTCCCGCTCTAACTGATGCTCGTTGTTAATAAACATAGACTTGTAAGCAGTCAGGAAATTGTATCCATCAATCTCTTGAAGAGTTTTCGTGCCTACCTTCAAAGCACATCTTTTAATTAAAGAAGCAACACCAACATTGGGAGGAAAGAAACGATCCGCACTATCGGGTTTCGTAACAGCAAGAGTAATCTTAGAATGACTATGTAGAATACCTTTGTTTAAAAGTACAAATCGGCAGAAAGTATCAGAGATAACAACTGGCTCTGTAATAGAAGTTTCTACATCAGTCGCAGTAGAAGTCTCCATAGGGGAAACCTTTAGTAAATCAGGAACCATCTGATCATTCGCAACAGGAGCACGTTCAATCATAGAGGTTGTAGTATCAGCAGAATCAAGACCAGCAGAAATAGATTTATCCATATTTTATAAAAGATAACAATAAAAAAAAATAATTAATTAAAAGTTTTTTAAATTATGACTTATGACTTACGACATAACCTGAATCCCCCCCGGACCAAAGACCAAGGTATTTTTGTTGTGAACAAAGAGATAGAATGCCTGAGGTGAATCAGTCGTTAGACCAAGTGACATATTCAAACCAAAATTAACTGATCTAAAATCAACTCCCTGATCACTCACTCTATCATACGCGACACCAACACCAAATCCGGAACCACCATCAGCAAAATCCTTATCAAAGCGAGTAGAATCAGAATATCTCGTATTCACTTGATTGATAGAAGTCCTCTTGATATCAGCGAACTTTGTAATCGCATCCATATAATAATATACAATCTGAGGATCTACAGTCTTATTAGTTCCATCAGTGCTTTGAAGAGTCTCAACATTGAAATCAAGCGGGAACTTAGAACCATTACGAGTAAAGAATAATTCCGTGATATCAGCACTTTCACCCGTCGCATTCGTAGGATATAATGTTGCAAGACCATCGTGTAAATAATTATTGATATGAGCTGCCGGAACAATATTAGCAAAAGCACCCAATACTCTTGAAAGACCTAACTGGAAATTAATAATACCATTCGCAGAATTAATCGTCTGATAATAAGAATTAATAGAATTGTATTCATACGTTCCAGAAGATTGACTCTTTAGTGTTGCGAGAGTCTGAGCATCCGGTTCAATCGTCTCACAAACCAGAGAGATATCCTGAAACTCATAGAAAGCCTCGCCAGTCGCGGCCGCCGTATTGGTATTGGAGTGGAAGACCTGCTGATCCGGGGCAAGATGAATCTCTACCAAAAGACCACCGATTGCCTCAGGAAGAAGAGGAATTGGATTACGACCATTGAAAAGACCACAAGGCAAAGCACAGCAGAACTTATTCGCCGTAGTATCCTGACTCGGGATATTTACAACAGATTGCGTCTGAGCAGCATAGTTAGGAAGAATTAAAGCAGAAGTGTACAGATGACCCATATTATCCTGTGCCGAAGAAGTTACCGGAAGATAAGAAGCAAGGAAACGATTGTAATGACGAATAGTTTCAATTGTCTGACCAGTTTTCTGACTCTTGATAGTCAGAGTATCAATTGTAGAATAAACACCTAACTTCTCACTCATAGCCAGAGGAGTCGCAGAAGTGCTGTCAGTTCCAGAAGATAAAAAGGTTCTGAACTGACCAGTGAATCTTAAAGTATTTCCAAGAAGCATTGCATCCTGTTCACCAATAATAAATTGAATGACCGGGTTACCATTACGGTAGGAGACGGACCCGTTCGCTGTGACATTAGAAGGCACGATTTCAAGATTGTGTTGAGTTGCTGACATATTTTATGATATGACCTTTAAAAAAAAATAATTTATTTAATTTAAAATTATGAAAGTTCTATCTTAGACTTCCACCTGAATGCCACCCTGCTTGATAACTAGTCGCCTGATATGTGCGACAAAGTTCATCCAAAGGTGATTCTTAGCCGGACCAGTATCACCAGTGTATTCCACCTGAAGTGCAAAATCCTTTCCACGAGCATCATACACCGCATTCTGTCCCAGAGCAAGTGCCCGACCAATGAAAAAGTTTTCACGGAATGCCCTGAAAGATAGTGGTTCAATATCAGCCATCGCCAATGCCTTCTCCGCTTCAATACACCATTGCTGGGAAATGGATTTACGATTTGAAATCTTAGTGACATCCACACGACGAGATGGATTAATCTTTCCGTCGTATATTAACTGATAGTTCTGGAGTTCATCCACGACTCCCACAAGACCAGAGCGATTGGAACGATTGACTACATCTTCCGGATCCTGATCAATCAAGTAAGTGAGTGAAGCGGAGAGTGCTTGTTTGGCCGAATATACCGAAGCATCCGTAGGGACACAGAGAATAGAAGAAGCACGACTTTCAATTAGAGGGAGACGAATGTTAGCAACTAAATCAGAAGATACTTGAGAATATCTGTAGTTCGTGTAGGAACGATAATCATAATTCATAGTTCCACCTTCTCGCATCATCGCCATCATAGAGTTTTCATATCCATCAGGAACAGATATCTGAGCAACAACCATCTCAACATTGGAGACTGTGTATGTTGGGTCAAAGGATGCCTTCTTCTCTACAGACTGAGAGATAAGGTAAGCGTCCGCTGCCGCATTACCTCCCACATTAACACCTAAGTTATTTGTGATTGCAGCATTCAGAGTAATTTTTATCTTAGAAGTTCCTACAGCCGAGCCTGTAATTAACTCTATCCGAGTAATATGAGCATCCGTAGTAGTGAATGAACTATTATCGGTTAATGCTAATGCTACACTCTGTCCCACAACAAAAGGAAAAGTGTCCACAGAAGTTTGATTATTAGCTCTGTCAATGAATAGTGTATCACTTGTTCCACCATCGGCGAAGGAACCACTTTCTAGACCAGCGGCAGAATCCGAACCATTCTTAGAGAAGAAGATTGGATTTAATGCTGCACGACGATCCTTTACCGTGCTATCTAACTGACGGAAAACTTTCTTGGAATCCTGAAGTAAAATCTCCACAAATAAACCATCCGTAAGTAGAGCGGGGAACACAGCCTCATTGCGGAAAAGACCAGTGTTAAGTTCTAATTCTCCAGTGACAACCTGGAAATCAGAATTAGCAAAATTAGCAGTCTGAGTTCCAGTTTCTTTAGGGAAATAAGGATTGGAAAAACAATTTCCACATTCCGTCTTAGTAGTACCCTTAGTTCCACGACACGCAGGGTCATATCCCGTAGCACCATCCGTCAGAACACGTTTGTTAATCATACTCTGATTTTTCTCATAATCAAAGCGGAGAGCACTCAAAACATCATATCCTTCTATCTCCTCTAGTAAAGCGGTCTTGCGACCAGTAAATACCCTAACTGAGCGGATGAGACTATGTAATCCTGTCTGAGCATCTAACTGAAGACGGCAAACCTCACCAGCAGTTTCAGAAGGCATAGCAATAGAAACATTCATCTTTAATTTACTCTGACTTAAATCAATGAACTTAGAGGTTGGAGGGATGTATAAATCAATACGACCTCCAGGTCTGTAGTCCAGTCCATTCTCCGAAGGAACGGCAACAAAGGTTTGTCCTGTTTTAACTTTATCCGACGATACGAAAAATGATGACATTATTTTATAAACAGACAAACATAAAAAAAATAAACTTTAATTTTCAAATATTTTTACATTAATCTAAAATGCTCCCGAAGATCCCGTGATTGACATTTTGGCCGATACCGGTGCCGATGCTATGAGTCCCATGGACTGGAATGCTGGACTTACTTGCATCTGTTGTATCCCTGCTCCACTTGGATCTTTAGTTGGATCTGTGATAGGAGCCGCATCAGATTGTTTCTTTTTTTCATCTTTCGTTAATCCATCAATACCATCTATGATTCCACCCAAAAGACCTGTAGCACCTCCCAAAAGTTCTAGGGGAGGGAAGGCTGTTCCAACAACATCCATCGCCGCTCCCGCCATTTGGAAACTATCACCCCACTTCTTTGCTGTATCATCATTCCCAAAGAAACTTTTCTTTTGACCAAGATTCACCAACCCTTCCACAGCATCAGTGATTCCACCAAAATCTCCTGCCGCTTTCCCACCAATCTCAGAAAGAGTTGATAGACCCGCTTCACCTACTAACTTTCCAACACCTACCTTCGCTAATCCACCCTTAATAACTGCTGCTCCTAATCCTGAAGATCCAATCTCCGTGACTTCTGAAGCTCCCCCTGCTGCTCCCGCTACATCTTCCGCTGCTGTCCCCGCTGCTCCGGCGGCGTCTCCCGCTGCTGTGGTCGCCGCCCCGGCTGTGTCTGCTGCTGCTGTGGTCGCTGCTCCTGCCGCTGATGCTGTTCTTGTTGCTGCCGCTGCATCGCCCGCTGCCGAGGTTCCCGCCGCTGCGTCGCCTGCGTCAGCCGCGTCACTTGCTGCTCCTTCTGCCGCTTCACTATCTCCAGCAGCACTGGATAAATCTGTCTTCGCAGCCTTTTTTACTTCCCCATCCCCAAGACGCTTGAAAGTTGATTTTATTGCTCCTTGTCTTTCAGCAGATTGTTTTGCGAAAGCAGCTCCTACTCCACCAGCATCCGCAATATCTTGACCGAACTTATACGACCCATACGCCGCCTGAAGTAATCCTTTCCCATCTTCCGTTCCATCTATCGCCGCATCCTCTTCTACTGTATCCTTGTCATCCGCCGCATCTCTTGTCTGTTGCTTCACAGCAGTGTGATAATCTCCTAAAACTTTATTATTATGTTCCTTAACTAAATCATTATGTGCAGCGACTCTTGCATTGAAAGAAGAACCCTCACTTAAACTTTGAGAATATCCGTAAACAGAAGACATTTTATAAAAGAGGATTTATTTTATTTTAATCTTCTGGAATATTTTTTTTAACTTCACCATCAAATAATAACTTATCCCCATCCGCTAATTGCTCTTCAAAATTTCTGAAGGCACGACTAGGATTGGATTGAAGGTCAAGATATAAAAAATCATAACGCTGTTCAGTTGCTTTGTGATATATTTTTCTAAACTTTTCATCACCTCCAAACATTCCACTCATTTCCTGTGAGATCTTATCCAGTTCTGACATATTCTGTAAATTGAGACAAATGAATGCATTTGCATTATTTCTTATCACTGGTCCTAAAGATTTAAATGACTGGACTGATATCGCCAAAAGACCTACACCAAAATGACGGCTACGAGTCACAAGAGCATTCAAATAACTATTACGTTTCACTGACCCAAGAATATCATCAAAAACTAATCCTATAAATGGTCTGTCTTCTTCTGAAAAAGTTTTCTGTTGTGTTATAAGACCTCCTAATACTTCATCCGAATATCCAGTATAACAATCACACGCTTGTTTGAGGTATCTGCCCGTGACATCCGATTCTATGGAATTTGACATAATTGTGACGTTATCGTGTACGTCTTTATAAAAGTCTTCTCTTAATAAGAGATTCGAGAGCAGATTCGTCTTTCCCGATTTTGTTGGTGCGATGATCGTCATGATGCACGGGAGCTCGGGGAGATTTGGATGTAATTCCTTACGTGGTTTCTCTCTGGGAGGTGATTTTACTTTTAATATTCTTGGTGGTGGTTTTCCTTCCATTATGTAAATAGGTTAGATTTTATTTTAATTGTTAAGATTGAAATATCTATGAAGTTCCAGCATCAGATTTACTCGGTTAGAATCAAACGTTTTCATAGGACCACTA
>Ga0181390_1001374_pt1 | contig 10801 bp, 18 predicted proteins | sample 13SPOviralmetaG_FD_130085 | JGI IMG/M metagenome (GOLD analysis project Ga0181390, IMG submission 130085) | Marine viral communities from the oligotrophic San Pedro Time Series (SPOT) site, San Pedro Channel, CA, USA - 13 SPOT_SRF_2010-07-21 | ecosystem: Environmental > Aquatic > Marine > Strait...
ACATATAACGATCCTTCTCAGCATTGATCTCTCTATTTTTAGACTGGAGGTTGGTTAGTGCTTTTGCTTGCTTTTCGAAGGATTCTTTCACAGCGGCCATTGCAGCCTTTTGTTCTTCAACTGCTCCTTCGAGTTGTACCACATTTCCTTTCAATACAGCGTTATTAGCTTCGAGTATTTGATTCTGTTGATAGAACCAACCGGCTGCTCCACCTAATGCTAGTATAATTACAAAAAAGATCTGGTACATTATTCTTCCTCAACGCGATAATTTAAGCCAGTGTTAGCTTTTACACATACACTTTTCTCTTCGGCTGTTATAAAATTAAGCTCTTTCCAAGTTTGCTTCAGAATCTTTGGTACACCTTCGTATACAACGTCATCGGAATTGCCAAACTTAGAATCATAAGACACAGTGATTTTATAAGTGGGCTTTGTGGTCCACCATTTCCATAACCAAGCAATACCTTTAAAAGGAGCAGCAATTACTATCACTAGCCCCTTCCAAAGTTTACGAAAAAATAATGTCACCCACTGGTACAGCGCTTTCATAAGTTGTATTAGTCACTGCAAGCTGATGCGTATAACTCGTTAAACTTTTCTCGTGTGCAGCCATACTTCTCTTTCATCTTGCCATACATTTCTGTCTTGGAACAAGCTGATGCGTGAAGCTTTTTCATTTCATTAGCCATTTCTTCGTCGTCGTCATCATCACCGTCTTCGTCGTCATGATCTTCGTCTTCATCTTCTTCTTCGTCGTCATTCTCGACGAGCTCTTCGGTCTCTTCTTCAAGATCTTCAGCATCAACTGCTTCAGTCATTTCTTGATACTTCTCTTGAAGAGCAGCACGGATGCGGACATTCATTTCTTCGTCAAAAGCTTCTTTGAGTCGGAGAGGATTGTTGTTAATAGCCTCTGCTACAATTTTTTCAATAGACATTATTTTCTCCTTGGAAATTTTTATAATACGTGTTATTTATTTATACCGCTTCCAATCTCTGCATTAGACGAATCGCTCGTGGGCCTACTTGTCTAGCCCATAACGAGTCTAATCCTTCAGGTGCTGCTCCTGCATAATCACCTTCTAAGATTTTAGCGTTGAAATTCTTAAACTTAGTTAGGCGCGGACGCCCCAAGTTGAAGAGCATGTTAACCAAGACTTCTTGTACTTCACTAGGGAAATTACCCCAGGCTTCGTCACCGTATAGAGTAATACACTCGCTAATGGCGATGTCAAGGTCTTGGAAGAAACACTCGTCGACTCTTTCTTCTGAAACTGCGGTTCCGACAGATTGTCCGTGCTCAGGATCTGATTCAAGAACCAAGTGCCCGACTCCGAACGTTGCATATCCAAGATGGTCCTCATATATTTCATATACGACCCCCTCGTCAACCTTAAGTTGGCTGAAAACGTTTTGTTTGCTTTGCGATTCCATTATGTTCTCCTGATAATATTTTTAACGCGTTTTTTATGTTTCTTCTGGTTGGCTTTCGATACGCCAGGTTCGCCCTGTGGACCTACTCCTAAACCTGCAATTGCACCACCACCTACAGTAGTAGCCTCTTCTTCTTTCGAAGCTTCCTCTAATAAGTCAGTATGCTCTTGTAGAAATTTTTCACATGAGGAAACAATATAAGCATCTTCATTAAAGTTCTCATTCAATGAAGAATATTCTTCAAGCTTCTTTTCTTCTTTAATTAGCCACAACGCAGCAGCATACGTTCCAAGACGAGATGAACCGCCTGGGACCTTGGCTAATAGCTTCTTTATATTTAAAATGAGCTGATCGAATACGCCAAAAGCTTTCTTTTGATTTGCTTTCGAGTAATCTTTTCTCTTAATAAGAACGTTACCATCTTTATCGATGATTCCTTCTTTATAAGCTTCCCACTTTTCAAAAGGTGTTACTAACCTCTTGATAAAGCTAAAAACTAAAAATAGATCAACTACCATTAAATCTCTCCGAGTCTTGTTAGTATTGCTGCATCACTATCTATACTTTCAGCGTTGATAGCTAAACCATCGTAAATTAAAACGGATGGCATATAGTTTAAATATTGTACAAACGGCTTCAGAAACTCGTGGTATTCGTGAAGCCGCATGAATAGCATATCAGTCGCCTCAAGTCCAAACACATTGTATATCACAATGAGATGGTTCAGAATCAACCTTTCCTTCAGTTCACCTTCTTGACGATATCGAGAAAACAACTTGCGAAGGTACTGAAATCGCTTCATGTCCTCATCAAATTCTGATATATCCGTACATTGCGGATTATCATAATGCTTCATAGCATATAGCAAAAAGGTCGATTCTGTTAATTTCATTATATAAATTAGTTAATGATTAGTCAGCAACAACCAGATCTTCATCAGCAGTATCACCAGTAATACCTAAGTCGCCTGCATCAGCTGCAGCTACCTTCATAGGTACCAAACACTCTGCATAATGACGGCCATTAGATGTGTGATATAACCACCAACCAGGACCAGTAAGACCCTTTGCACGGTTAGATGCAACTTGTGACTCTTCCAAGTCAACAAATACTGCGTTATCTAGATCGTTTGACTTGTTAGTATTAGCGGCCGCGTCTTCCAACCACTTAGGCGCATCGGCCAATGTGTCAGTCTTTCCCCATAAAGCCATGTTATTCTCCTTGTTTTTATTTTAATTTAGTAATAACAAAAATTATTTTACGTGATTCCATAAATCAGCGACGAGATCAGCTTTCTTCTTACGCTTATCGAGTTCAACGCCAAGTTCACGGCCTCTTTCTTCTAGCTGAGCTTTAGTTAACTTACCTAGATCAGCTTTAGTAACTTTTATTTCAGGTGCTGCTTTTGCTTTAGTAGCTTTAGGCTTAGGAGCAGCCGCTTTCTTTTTAGGAGCTGGCTTTTTCTTTTGGACAGGAGCCGGAGCTTCAGCAGGAGTTTCTACTACTTCCTTACGTGGTTCCCTGTCAACAAGTGGAGCTGCAACAAATGCAGACTTTAACCAATTCCAAAATGCAAAGATACTATTCATAATTTGTTCCTCAATTGTATATTTTACTTATTTACCGCGTAATGCGGCAATAAATGCTTTTGCTTGTGGTCCTTTAATACCAGCTTTATCCATAGCACCATTAATAGCACCACGGTTCCAAGGACCCATATTTACTTCGTCAAGATCTTCTACATCTTCAACGTTATATTCTTTACCGGCAAATACGAATTTCTCTTCGCCTTTTTCTTTAGCCATTTTAGCGGCATAGACAAATTGCTTCTTGTCTTCTTTAGTAATAGCCTTAGATACTGCTTTACGACGCTTGTGAAGATACTCATCAGAATCATCGACGTCTCCGTCGTTATCGATGTCCTTATCGTCACGATCGTCAAAGTCTTTCTTCAAGGCTTTCTTATCGACCGGATCCATTTTCTTTTCACCAAGGAACTGATCGACTGATCCGTCTAGCATTTCTTGGATTTTTTCTTGTAGTGTCATGTTACTGTTCCTCTCGTCGTTTACTACTTTTAGTTATTGTTTCTTCGTTTAAAGCAAGCGTCATTGCTTCAACACTATCCGTTATTACTTCGCCGAAAAGATATATTTGTAATGCGTCAATCTTTTCTTTATTTATGGATATCATATCGTTAAATTCGATATGAAAAGTTTCCGGATCTCGTAACCAAGCTTCATGAGTAATTTCAAAACTTGAATGAGCTCGCTTAGTTTCTTTTATCCACAAACTATTTGATTCTTCTTTTTCTTCGAATGGTCTAGTTACAACGACCTTTTTCATTCCATCAAAAGCTTTTTCTAATCTTTGAGTCTTAGGTAAATGTGTTACAGCGAATCCCTCTTCAGGAATCTTCTTTACCATATCCTCAATAAGTCCTTTCTTATAGAACTTGCCAGGATTGTTACGCCCCTGCATTATCTTTTCAGGAGTATCACCTTCGTAAGCGGTATACCAAACTAAAAATAAATGATAGTACGTTTGGTACAATCCTAAATTCTTTAATAGGGAGCTACAGAGATAAGTTCCTGATTTTGGCTCACTAATTATAATCGCTTTCAATATGGTACTCCATAATAAGTATACGGACTATTTATTCAAAGGAGTAATCCGTATCTTAAGATCATTTACTCCCTTAATTATCCTGTGGTATTCGTTGGCAAGAATACGTTGTTTCATACCAGGCTTTAATAGCCAAGGGAGGCAACCTTCCCATTGGAATTGCCAACCATCTCCTTCAAGTATTTCAATTATTCGATCTTCGTGATCTCGGTGCCAAACATAATTACTATCTTCAGCATTAACATCAAATACTCTTACACTACCATCATCAATATAAGGATTCATTACAAGAGACCGGCGAGAACCTTTACTGCGTCAACTGCTGCTAAGATACGTATTTTAACTTCTTCGTTATTCAGATCTTCTGACAATGCACCGTAGTCTAGAATATCTTGTACCAGCTCTTCGTATTCTTCTTGATCGATCTGACCTGCATCTCGCAGTTCTTGATACTCACGAACAACTTGCTCTTTTTCTGTTTGCCATTCTGTTACTAACATTATTTTCGGTCTCCAAATACTTGTAACGTGTCCGTTGTCATCCCGTGAATAGTACGTCTCTTCAATTTACAATAAACATCTGAAGGATTCTCTTTTGCCTTCAGCTCCATTATTGTATCATTAATAGTACCGTAGATACTTTGTATATTAGTATTCAGTCGATGAGTTGAATAAACAACTAATTGATTTGAAATAAACGACATCCTACTAATATGGCTAGGGTGACACCAATCCTTCTTTACTAATGGGCTCATAGCAATAACATTGAGCTCAACTAGCATGCCGTATTCGACAGCATCAAATTCGCTGGGCGTCCATTTATCTATAATACTGCATCCTCCCATTATGACTAAAAAACTAGCCAGGGTCAGACGACTCATAAGTGTTTTATACATAGTCCCTCTATAAAAATATAATTCCGAAAATAAACCCCACATTCATACCCAAAGAACACACCAATAAAAAATCCATAGAAAACTTACGTTCTTGAACTTCTATTATTTTCATGTTTCTCCTTTTTACCAGAAGTAGCTTCCGCCTCCCTTAAGTCCGAGGTCTTTTGCATACTTTGGTAATCTGCATGCCCAGTATCCTGGAGAGAGTTTGTCCGTTTTAGTATCGCAATTATGTCTCGCTGCAAAATTTCTTGCCGCGTCTCTATCATTGATTTTAGATGTGAGTCCACCTTTTTCATCACCGAACTCAATTTTTTTGACGTTACCTGTTTTAGGGTTTCGAACGTAAACAACATATTTCTTTTTCCCGCTGCTTCGCTTAGGTGAATTTAATTCAGGTTCTTTTTCTTCTTGAAACTCGATCATAGGAGATTCTAAAGGAACCGTTACTCCTTCAAATAAACCAAACCTCTCATCGAGATCAAACTTCTTAAACGATTTCACTTATTTGCCTTCTTCATAAGATCAGCAAGCTTCGCAAGAGTCTTTCGGTCAGAATCAGAAATATCTTTAAGCTTCTTATCATTAGCCATACGCTCAAGAGATGCTGCATAAGCTTTAGTACTTTCGCCGTACATACGCTTACGAGCAGACTTATCAGTCATACTTGGCTTCTTATAACCTGAAGCTTTACGCTCACGGTCTTGATCTTTTTTGATCTCAGCAGCTGTGGGCTTAGTATACTTTTCTTCTAAGTCTTCACCAAGATTCTTGACAGTCATTGAGCCGACATCAATCTCTTTTGCAAGTGCTGCTTTAATCTTAGCTGAGTCAAGTCGACCTGCATCGCCACGAGTACCGATAACGATACTACCTACCTTTTTAGGAGACTTAGGACTAGGTGCAGTTGTAGTTGTCATCAAACCACCTAATGGCTTGACAATCTTTCTCACTGCTGCTCTAGTAAGATCCCACTCACGCTTGAGTTCTTCAGCTTCGGTACGCTTTAAGACACCTTTAGGAAAGCTATTCGTATAATCCCAACTTAACTCGAGGACTGTTTGTAGTGGCGCCTCATCCAATGTGGCTTCTTCTAAAAAACTTTTAAAGTGATTCACGGTTTGTTCCCTTATTTTTTGTATAATTCTGGGTGCTTTTTCTTTGCAGCCTTTGCCATATCTTTCAGAGTCTTAACCTGAGCAGGAGTCGGCTTTTGCTGAAGATTCCAGCCACCACCTTTCTTCAAAGCTGCAGTTCTCTTTCGGAATGCTGCTGCCTTTTTAGGATCTTCTTTATCAAGCTTTGTAAGATACTCGATCTCTTTATCGTACTCTGGATTTTCTGCAATGAACTGATTAAATTTTAACACTTTATCCTCCGAATTCGTGTCCTGCAACACGTTTCATTTGTTTATTGAATTCTTCTTGTGATGGTTTTTCTTTATAAAGCTTAATAGTAAGATGAGCTTTATCTTTACCTTTAATGCGCCAGTTATAACCTTTCGCCTTATGCTCAGGCTTAGTTGTTTTAACTACTCGACGTTTGTATCCGGCTTCCCAAGTTTCAGAGCCTTCTTCCATATTTTCACGTGCAACAATCTTCCAACCTTGACGCTTCATCTTATCAGCAGTCTTACCATCTACCTTACGAGTGTATGGACCTTTCTTAACGGTATAGTTCTCTGCACCTTCTTCTAAGTCGGGCTTATCATGAACATAACCCATCTTTGACATGCGTTCATGATCTTCGGGCTTATTTGCTTTATAACCTTTACCAGTTTTGGGATCGTACATCATGTGTGGTTCAAAACTTTCAAGTGCTAAATGCTTTGGTAGTTTACCTGATTTCACTAGAGAGTTCAGTTTACCAATTAGAATATTGCCATCTTGTGGTGCTAATCCCATCATTCGAATTACTTTCATAACACCTTTGCGGCCTTGGCCTGGATTCTTACGACGCCAATCTAAATAAAACCTTACCATCTTTGCGAGCTTAGGAGAGAGCTGAAGACGACGAATAAGCTGGCCGGTTGTCGCTTCTTCAAGATCTTTGTCTTTTACAAGAGACTTAATGTGTTGGCCGGGAGTATCTTGTTGAAGCTTCTCACGAGCCTTGTCAGTTCCCCAATCACCTGCACCGGCCTGTTCTCTTATTTCGTGGAATCTTTTCATTATTATTTTCCTCGAACCTTATCAGCCAAGTCTTTATCAGCTTTGCCCCAAGTTCCTTTTGATTTAGTAGCAAACGAATTCACTCGAGCTAATCCCCATTGTGTTGCCGTGGTTCCAGGACGATGGCCTGTACGCCAAGCTGCTACACCTCTATCAAATACCTTTTTCAAAATACCGTATGAGATACCTGTTTTAGCTGCTTTATTTTGTAATGCTTTTTTAGGGTTACTCTCTAAAACAAACTCAGCCTGTTCCATAATATCCATTGCTTGTTCTGCAACAGTAGCACCTTGTGTTTGTGCTAACATCATATCTGGATCGGGCTGTTTACGAAACTTCTTAAATCGCTTATCAAGCTTTACACTACCATTTTTCTGTAGAAGCATATGAGGCTTTTTAAGAAGAGCTCTTTCGTAATTGACTCGCTCACCGAATAGGTCTTTGAATTTCTTGGTATGTTGAGAAGGTTTTGTTTTAGCTTCTTTATCACCAGGAGCTGGCTTATAAGCATCAGGATCATCATCAGACATTTTAGCCTGTTTTGCAAATTGACGTGCTCGATCATCCTTCTTATCTTTGTCTACGCCCTTGTAGTAATTCTTAGGTTGAGAACCGGGCATATCTTCAACGTCTTTATCTTGTGCAGATTTAGTACGACTTTCAAATGTATATTCTTGATATGTTTCTTCTTCTTGAAGGTCGGTAGCTCGAAGTAAAGCTTCTTGGACTAAGTAATGCTTTGATAATCCTTTACTAATCTTTTCAATTTCTTTAATAGCATAATTTGTATTAGCACCTAATGATTCTGCTATTTCAATTGCTACGTTAACAGGTGTGTTTTCACATTCCCGTATGTAAGATTCGAAAGAAGCGTTGATGTCTTCAGTTTTAGAAGTAATCTTTGAAAGCATTCGTTGCTTTTCTGCATCTTTCACTTTAGGTAACATCTTACGAGCAAGAGTATTAAGCTTAGTATCTGAAACCTTAGCGACTCGATCATCAATCTTTTGTCGTTGATTATAATCAAGTGCTGTATAGTCCTTTCCTTTTGCAAACTTTTGCTTTAAGGTCATGATTGCTTGTCGATGAGCTCTTTTCTTGAGAACCTCAACAGAAGCTTTCTTCTTCATAGCTCGCTTCCGGCCCATAGCAATCTTACTCTTAAGCCGTCGCATTAACTGCTTACGCTTCATCCGTTGCATACGGTCCAGAGCTTCTTCTAATTCATTACTTTCAACTACTACAGGTTTACCATTGATATGAACAATAGGATTTCCTTCCTTATCAACGTTACCATCCCAAACACCTGCTTTATGCTGCTTCTTAGCATCTTTATACAAGCGATGGTTTTTGTTTTCGTTAACACTCTCGATTAACTTCATCCACTTCATAATATCGGTATACTTACCTGTAACAGCAACATAGAAGATTTTACCACCTTCTGCACCACTGTCAACTCGAAGACCAAGCTTCATTCCAGCTTTTTCTGCAGCCGTTGCTTTCTTCAAGTTATCGAATACAATACGTTGAGTGATCTCGTTAAGTTCAGTTTCTTCGTTCATTCCCTGTCTCACTTTATCGTAGACTGCTCGGGCTTTACCTTGTAGCTTCTTTGGCAATCCTTTTTTAAACTCTTTAAAGTTATCATCTGATGCTAACGCTCTCATCTTAGATGCAGACATACCTTCAACACCTTCCGAATCTGGATCGCGTTCACCAGCGGATACTACTTCAATAGAATCATATTTGTAGTCTTTACCGTTATACTTATTTAAAAGAGTATCAAACTCCTTTACACGGTCAGACCCTGCAACTACAACGAGTTTCTTATATTGACTTTGTAGCTCTTTAGCTACATCAATAATAGTACGGGATTTTGATTTTTGAACAACTTTACCGAATGCTGCTTTGGCAATATTAAGTTTATCGTTATACTCGAGTGGATTCTTTTTAGCATCTTGCGTATGAGAAAGATATATTAAAGGTGTGCCATTGTATTTTTTAGAGGCTGCCCCAACGGCATCAACTAATTTTTCATGACCTACCGTAATAGGATTCATACGACCGAAAGAAATAACAGCAGTACCATTTACAGCTTCATCGATACGTGGTTCTACATTAATGTATTGCGACGTATCTTTATCTTTAACAGCTGCTTTAGTCTTGAGCTTTTTCTTTTTTTCTGTATCAATCCTTTCAGCAAGGGACCGGATATTGCTCATCTTAGCCTCGTTTAATTTAGTTAGATCTACTTCAAGTATTTATAATTTTTCTCAAATGAAGAAGTAAATTTGTAATTAACGTGAGCAGAATCAGCCCATATAGTGCTTTCTCGCAACCAGCCGAGTGCTGGAGTGGGATTTGCTAGCGCTAATGGTACTTGAGTTCGGCGTTGGCCACGTATAAAGTAAGCATTATCAACAGCACCTAAAACACCGCGGCTTTCAATCTCATGTACAAGAAATTGCGCAGTACGCTTTGTCATTGCATACGCATGGGCACCTTCATGGCCATCAATAGGTAAGAGTTCAGTTGGTGGGCCGGCTGTAACGTGATCATAATTTTCCGGATCTGCTATCTTATAACCGAGTACTACGATTACTCCATCCGGTATTTCAATGTCTGGGTAGTGCAGCATGAGAGCGTCATGTTCTAATACGATACCCACTGCGTCAGAGCCGGTGGCAATACGTTTCCAAATAGCACCATGGCCGGCACTACATGCATTTGCCTTTTGAGCTGGAGTTGGATTAGGAAGATATTTGATAGGTTCGTAAAACTTCATCTTGATACCAGAGTTACACCAACCGGCTTTGCCAGTCATGTTCTGATATCCTTTATGATATTCCCAGTCAAGACCGACTCGATCACAAGAATCAGCACATACTTTTGCGTACTCTTTTGACAGGTCAGTCTCGATCCTGAGAATATAAGCTTTCATTATTTGAGAGCTTGTACAATACGAACTGCAAGTTGACCGAACCAAACTTCATCATGTCCACGAGTTGTTTCGGCAGCAGTACCAATACGAATACCGCTTGTTTCCATGAATGGGCGAGGATCATTTGGAATGCCATTCTTATTTACAGTAATACCTTTTACTTCGAGTATGTCTGCAGCTTCACGGCCTGAGTATTTGCTTTCGCTTAAGTCAAGTAATATGATATGCGAATCAGTTCCACCTGTTTGTACTTTAAATCCGTACTCATTGAATATGTCACACATTGCTTTAGCATTACGAATTACTTGTTCTGTATAATCGAAGAACTCTTTCGTATTTGCTTCCATAAATGCTTGAGCTTTAGCAGCAATGATATTCATCAAAGGACCACCTTGAGTGCCTGGGAAGATTGCTGAGTTAATTCGTCGAGTATAGTCTGGATTATTCCATAAGATGATTCCACCACGAGGACCACGGAGTGTTTTATGTGTCGTGGAAGTTACAACATCTGCGTGAGGGAGTGGACTATCATAAGCACCACCGGCGATTAAACCTGAGTAGTGAGCCATGTCAACCATTAAGTAAGCACCAACCTTATCTGCGATTTGACGGAACTTGCGCCAATTGATTTGACGTGGATAAGCACTAGCACCTGCAATAATGAGATGTGGATTATGTTCAACAGCAAGTCTTTCAACTTCGTCATAATCAATCCAACCATTTTCGTCAACA
>Ga0181390_1001379_pt1 | contig 10773 bp, 11 predicted proteins | sample 13SPOviralmetaG_FD_130085 | JGI IMG/M metagenome (GOLD analysis project Ga0181390, IMG submission 130085) | Marine viral communities from the oligotrophic San Pedro Time Series (SPOT) site, San Pedro Channel, CA, USA - 13 SPOT_SRF_2010-07-21 | ecosystem: Environmental > Aquatic > Marine > Strait...
AAAGCAAGGTTAGACCCAGTGCAATCTAAGTATCGTGTACTGTTCGAGAACCCTGCTGAACCAGAAGCACCAGCTTCAGTGTTAGTACCAGACCCTAACTTCATGGCGGCGGCATTAGCTGGTGATGTGCTACCACCTATTGATACATACATTCGTGACCAGAGTGTACCTGATGGACAGCCTAAAGAGCATCCATATGCTGAACCTGTCGGAGCTATGACAGAAGAAGAAGCAATAGAGTATCTGGTAATGAAAGATATTAGCCCGTCGATCTGGCGAGACTATAATGGCAACAGAACGATCATGAAGATTGTACCTGTTGAACTGATCCCATCGGATCGTAGCTTCCGCAATGCGTGGAAAATAAACCAAGCTGAACAGGAGATCGCAGCATGACTACATATATAAATATAGCTGGAGTAACTAAAGATTCAGCAAGCCTAACAGTACCATCAGACAGAACATTCCGTGGTGCATGGACATTCAACGAAGCAGTAGTGGAAGTCGATATGACAGCCGCCAAAGCTATCCATAAAGATAACCTACGTGCTGAACGTAAGCCTCGCCTTGAAGCATTAGACGTGGACTACATGAAGGCATTAGAAGCTGGAACAGGTGCAGATGCTATTGCTACACAGAAAGCTACACTGCGTAATATCACAGCAGATGCTCGTATTGATGCATGTACTACACCAGAGCAACTAATTGCATTGGACTTGGCTACCCTATTAGGAGAGTAACTTATGACTAAAGCTAGACAATTAGCAGACTCAGCAGGTATTCCCATACCATCAGCAATTAATCCCTCACTCATAATTAATGGTGATATGCAGATTAGCCAAAGGTATGGTAGTACTGTTTATGCACAAATAAATGATGGTTATAGTCTTGATAGATTTAAAGGTAACTCTTATGATGGAGGCCTAACAACAGGAAAATATACTGTACAACAGTCAACAACCAGCCCAGATGGTTTTTCATTTTCTATGTTAATAACATCTACGGCATCTACGTCTGATAATGCAAATAATATTTTTGACATAGAACAGAAAATAGAAGGTTTTAATACAGCACATCTTGGCTTTGGAACTTCATCTGCAAAAACAGTTACACTTTCTTTTTGGGTTCGTTCAAGTTTAACAGGTACATTTGGTGGTGCTGTTAAAAATGAAGCAAGAAATAGAGCCTATCCTTTTTCATATACCATATCTTCTGCGAATACATTTGAGCATAAAACAATTGTTATACAAGGTGATACTTCTGGTACTTGGGTGGGTGCTACAAGTGGTACAGGTTTATGGATAAGTTTTGGTTTAGGAGTTGGTTCAACACGGAGTGGTACTGCTGGGGCTTGGGGTGGTGGTGATATGTTTTCCTCTACTGGAGCTACATCTATTGTCGGAACAAATGGGGCAACCCTTTATCTCACTGGCGTAAAGCTAGAAGAAGGCAACGAAGCTACCGATTTTCAGCACACTTCATACGGAGAAGAAATGGCGAAGTGTCAAAGGTATTATCAACATCAAAATGCTTTTTCTCATTATTTACACAATAACACCCAGACAAAATATCAAGGATTTACATTCACAAGAATGAGAGCATCTCCTACAGCTACTAGGACAGGTAATGTAGTTAGTGGCACTGAAAGTACAACAACCATTACAATTATGAATGAAACAAGTGGGAAAGTAGAAAACGCAAACATGGGCATAGGTGGTAAATACAACCTTGAGGCGGAGATATAATTATGGAAGATAATATGAATATTACATCGGCACAATACATTGTTGATATGGATGATAACAACTCAGGCATCAAAGCAACAATAGACGGACAAGAGGTGTTCGTCCCACTAGACCCAGCCAATCGTCACTACGCAGAGATACTCAAGCAAGTTGAAGCTGGTACTCTGACTATTGCGGATGCTTAGTAAAGAAACTTTGAGGTTGACAACCTTAATCAACTTGGGGTATAATGGCAACAATAGACCAAATAAGACAAGCAGCTGAGACTGACTTAGCAACATTCATCAAACTGATAGCACCTGAACAAGTACTAGGGCAATGTCACGAAGATGTTTGTGATTGGTGGACAAGACCAGATCATAAGTCACATCAGTTATTACTGTTCCCTCGTGATCACGGTAAGTCAAGACTTATAGCTTATCGAGTAGCATGGGAATTAACAAAAGAACCAACTCTTAGAATCCTGTATATATCAGCAACAGCTAACCTAGCTGAGAAACAATTAGGATTCATAAAGGGTATCTTAACTTCTGAGATATACACAAGGTACTGGCCTGATCATGTCAATGCTGACGAAGGCAAACGTACCCGATGGACAAACTCAGAGATTATGCTAGACCATCCTGATCGTAAGAAAGAAAATGTTCGTGACCCATCTGTTTTTACTGGCGGCCTTACTACTTCTCTTACAGGGATGCACTGCGACATTGCTGTACTCGATGATATAGTCGTATACGAGAATGCGTACACAGGTGAAGGCAGAAATAAAGTTAAGAGCCAATACTCTCTTTTGTCATCCATTGAGGGTGCTGACGCAAAGGAGTGGGTCGTAGGTACTCGTTACCACCCAGCTGACTTATATAACGATCTTCTACAGATGACAGAAGACTTGTATGATGATGACGGCAATAAGACAGGTGATGACAACATCTATGAAATCTTTGAGAGACCAGTTGAAGATAATGGTGATGGTACAGGACAGATGCTATGGCCTCGTACTCAAAGGAAAGACGGTAAGTGGTTCGGGTTCGACATACGAGTCCTAGCTAAGAAAAGAGGACAGTACCTAGACAAAGGACAGTTTAGAGCACAGTACTACAATGACCCAAGTGATCCTGATAATGTACCTGTAGGTCGTGATAAGTTTCAGTATTATGACCGTAAACACCTAAGACAAGACAATGGGTACTGGTTCTACAGAGACAATAAACTTAACGTATATGCAGCAGTTGACTTCGCATTTAGTTTATCTAAGAAAGCTGACTACACAGCTATCGTTGTCATAGGAATAGATGCTGAGAATAATGTGTATGTGTTAGATATTGACAGGTTTAAGACTGACCGTATATCTGATTACTTCCAACACATATTTGATTTGTCAACCAAGTGGTCATTCCGTAAGATGAGAGCTGAGACAACAGTAGCTCAGGTTGCAATCGTTAAGCAGCTAAAAGAATTAGTCAAACAACACGGTCTATCTATAAGTATAGAAGAGTACAGACCTAACAAGAACCAAGGTAATAAACAAGAACGTATAGCTTCAGCTTTAGAGCCTAGGTACGACAACCTTAGTATGTGGCACTACAGAGGTGGTAATACTCAAATACTAGAGGAAGAGTTATCCTCTCGCAACCCACCACACGATGACGTAATCGACGCATTGGCCTCTGTGGTAGACATGGCTATAAAGCCCTCACGTAGTGTAAGACGTACACGAGATAACGTTGTACAATTTAATTCAAGATTTGGTGGAGTTTCCTTCTAATGGCTGGCACAACAGTTGACATCGAAAATATTATTAATCCTCACAGTGTAGCAGTTGATATTGCAGACCGTTGGACATCATGGAATAATTCTAGAAAACCTAAGCTAGAGGAATGGAAAGAGTTACGTAACTATATCTATGCTACAGATACTCGTACAACATCTAACTCTAAGTTACCTTGGACTAACAGTACGACAACACCTAAGCTGACACAGATAGCTGACAACTTACATGCTAACTACTTCTCAGCTTTGTTCCCACAGAAACGTTGGTTCAGATTCGAAGCTGAAGACCAAGAGTCTAACACTAAAGCTAAACGAGATGTCATCCAAGCCTATATGGATAACAAGGTTCGTCAGTCTAACTTCGAGAATACGACAAGCAAGATACTCAACGATTACATCCAGTATGGTAACTGCTTTGCTACTATTGATTTTGTCAAAGACTATACAACGTATGAGGATGGTGAAAGGGTTGTCAACTACATAGGCCCTAAGCTAGTACGTATATCACCTTTCGATATTTGTTTTAATCCATTAGCACCTGACTTCGATAACTCCCCTAAGATTGTCCGATCTATTATGACAACAGGTGAGATCAAACGTAAGATTGCTGAAACAGTTGACAACAAGTACATGGAAGAAATCTTCGATAAGATGTTGGTCAACCGTTCAGCTGCGAGTGGTAACGATGTTGACGTAGCTAAGTCACAAGCATTTATTGCAGATGGGTTCTCATCCCTACAGGAATACTATGAGTCTGAGTATGTAGAAGTCCTAACATTTTACGGTGACATATACGACCAAGATACTGATACATTCCACAAGAACCGTATCATTACAGTTGTTGACCGTGCATACATTCTCACCAATGAACAGAACCCTAGCTGGTTAGGTAAGTCACCTGTCTTCCATGCTGGTTGGAGAGAACGACCTGACAACCTATATGCAATGGGGCCTCTTGATAACTTGGTAGGTATGCAGTACCGTATTGACCACTTAGAGAACTTAAAGGCTGATGTCTTTGACCAGATCGCATACCCTATCCTTAAGATACGGGGTGACGTTGAGGACTTCGACTTTGAACCAGCAGCTCGTATCTACTTAGGTGATGAGGGTGATGTTGGTTACCTAGTGCCTGACTCAACTGCACTTAATGCTGACTTCCAGATTCAAGGTTTAGAGAACAAGATGGAGATGTTAGCTGGTGCACCTCGTGAAGCTATGGGTATCCGTAGTGCAGGTGAGAAGACAGCCTTTGAGGTACAGTCCTTAATGACAGCTGCAGGTCGTATCTTCCAGCACAAGACAGCTCACTTTGAACGTGTGTTCTTAGAGCCAATCTTAAATACAATGCTAGAAGCTGCCAGACGTAACATGGACTATGCTGATACGATCAGAGTACTTAACGAAGACACTGGCATATTCTTCTTTGAGCAGATAACAAAAGAGGACATAGCAGCTAACGGTAAGATCATCCCTATGGGTGCTCGTCACTTTGCTGAACGTGCTCAACGTGTACAGTCAATCACACAGCTGTACCAACTTAAACTACAAGACCCAACCATTGCTGCACATATGTCAGGTAAAGAGTTTGCTCGTATCTTAGCTGATGAGCTAGGTGAACCAGCACTGTTCTCTGAGAATATAACTGTCATAGAACAAATGGAAACACAGAAGATTGCTACAGAAGCTCAGGTTCAATTCGAAGAAGAACAAGAGATTGCAATCGAGAAGGGCTTATAAATGAAGTCAGCTTGGTTTAACAAATGTAAAACTAAAGAAGAGAAATTGGCAGTTCGTCAGAGCATCATGTCTAACCGTGAGAGCCTAGAACGCCTACAAGAGATTCTTGAGCCTATGCGAAAGGATACCCTACCTACAGCAGACTATGACAGCCCCTCGTGGGCTTATAAGCAAGCTGACAGGATAGGATACAACCGAGCACTAACCACTGTGCTTGATCTTATCAACTTAAACAAGGAATAATATTATGGTATTTACTGAGGGAACTGAAACCACACAGACCACTCAGCCAGAGCAAACACAAGAAGAAACCTCACCACAGGGTTCTTTTTTGTCAAAGCTCGTAGAGGCAAAGGGAGAGAACTGGAAAGACCCTGAGGTTCTAGCTAAAGGTAAAATTGAAGCCGATGGCTATATCCAAACTCTAGAAGGTCAGTTGACACAAATGCGTGAAGACTTGAAGAAGAAAGAGTATCAGGAAGAAGTTCTTGAACAGCTCCAGAAAAAGGCCACTGAATCTACTGCAGTGAATAATGGAGTGCCCAACAATAACAACAGTAACACTGACGGAGAGAACACCACTCGTAACATCAGTGAGGAAGACCTGAAGAGCCTTGTTGAACAGACACTTACTCAACGTGAAGCAGATGCTGTCACTAAGACAAATCTACAACGTGTTGATGAGGAACTTGACAAAAGCTTTGGCACTAATGCTGAAGAGGTTGTTAAGAAGAAAGCTGCAGAGTTAGGAATGTCAATGGATCGTTTAAGTGAAATTGCTTCTGAATCTCCTAACGCCTTCTTCACTCTGATCGGTGAACCTAAGTCAACATTTAACCCTATGGTTAATGGCTCAGTACGCACTGAGGGTGTCAACATGCAAGTCTCGACGGATAGAAATTGGCAATATTACCAGAAGCTACGTCGAGAGAACCCTAACCAGTACTATGAACCTAAAATGCAGCAACAACTATTACAAGATAGAATGCGTTTAGGGGATAATTTCGGTAACTAAACTCTAAGAAAGGACTAGCACAATGGCTGGTATGATTTCCTCAAATGCTGATACACAGCGTTTAATCAGGGCAGAGGTTTATTCTTCTGAACTAAAAGACATCCTTCGGGATGAAATGCAAGCACAAAAATACGTGCGTATGCTAGATGGATTCCCAGATGGTGATTCATTTACAATCCCAACAATCGGTAAAACTGTAACTGCTAACTACACAGAAGATACACAAGTTGCATATACACCGATGGACACAGCTGAATTTGCTTTCACTGTAGACCAATACCTACAGTCTGCGTCATACTTGACAAAGAAAGCTGCACAAGATTCATTCTATAGTGCACAATTGGAAGCTAGATTTGTTCCTGAGCAAGAACGTGCTATCATGGAACACTTCGAGTCAACAACATTCTCAGCACCAGAAGTAGGTGTGTCAGCTAACTCAGCAGAAACTCTTGATGGTGTTGCACACCGTATCTCAGGTGGTAATGCTGGACGTTTAGAATTAGCTGACTTCGCATTTGCTCGTTATGCCTTGAAAAAGTCAAACGTTGCAGATCGTGGTATGGTTGCTATTGTTGATCCATCAGCTGAATACATGTTAAACACATTAACTAACATTACTAACGTATCAAACAACCCTAAGTTTGAAGGTATTGTAAGTGCAGGTGTTGCAACAGGTATGCGTTTCGTAGCTAACGTATATGGGTTTGATGTATACACATCTAACTACTTGAAGTCAACAGTAGCTGACGCAGCATTAGTAGAGAAAGATGGCTCAACAGCTAATGACTTCTCATCTAACAATGGTGTTGCTAACCTATTCTTCTCAGCTGATCCAACATCTAACCCATTCGTGGGTGCTTGGAGACAAATGCCAGAAGTTGACTATGAGTACAACAAAGACTTCCAACGTCATGAGTATGTTACAACAGCTCGTTACGGTGTTAAGAAGTACCGTCCAGAAGGTATCGTTACAGTAGTAACTAACCCTGACGTATAATTATCTATAAAGGGTGGGGCTTTAGTTAGCCCTACCTTACTTTTCTATTGACAGAAGTTTAAAACTACGGTATAATATATTTACCTTGGCAGGGCCAGTAGTATATACCCCTACGGAGAGATAACAATGGCTAACGTAAACCACAGTTCACTTACAGACCCCTACATTCACGAACCTAAAGGTACTGCAACGGCAGCTGCTGGTAGGGTATATGTAGCTAATGGTTCAGGGTCAGGTGCTTGGACAGCTAAAGAAACCTTAGTAGGTGAAACTCTTAACGGATACCTAGAGGATATCTCATCGGTTGAGACTGTACATATCCCAGTACCCTACGCAGGTACAATATCTAAAGTAATAACAGTTCTTGAAGGTGCAATCAGTTCAGCTGATGCCACAGTAGATGTAAAGAACTCTTCAGCTGCTTCTATGGGTACACTTACAATTACAGCATCAGGTTCAGCTGCTGGTGATGTTGACACCTTATCTCCTTCAACAAATAACACAGTTACAGCAGATAGTTTTATTACAGTATCTAGTAACGGTGCATCCACTAACCAAGCTAAACTAAGATTTACAATTGTATTGGATAGATCATAATGAAACGTACACTCCTAGAAATGGTTCAAAGCATTCTGAGTGATATGGACTCAGAGGATGTTAACGCAATAAGTGACACAATAGAAGCTCAACAAGTAGCTTCGGTAATTGAAGACGCATACTATAACATTGTATCAGCTCGTGACATACCTGAGCATAGGCAACTCCTAAAGCTTACCTCTTTGTCAGACAGTACAAGACCCACCCATTTTAAATACCCAGCTAACGTTAAGCAGATCGAGAGTATACACTACAATACATCAGCTGCAGGTTCTAGCTACAAGGCAATCTACTATATTGAGCCATTAGAGTTTATCCTTAAGATGGACGAACACTCACCTAACTCACTTAAGATTGCTGACAAACAGGGTAACACAGACCTGTTCGTTCTTAATGACATACAACCAACATACTACACATCCTTCGATGATGAACACATTGTAATGAACTCATATGACAGTACAATTGATTCTGTACTAGCAGCTGACAAGACAAGAGCATATGGTTCTGTTTATCCTACGTTCTCTATTACTGACTCCTTTGAGCCTGACCTAGATGACAACATGCTACCTTACCTTTTAGCTGAGGCTAAGTCTACCTGCTTCTCTTTATTCAAGAGTGGTTCAGACCCTAAGGTTGAGCAGTCAGCTAGACGTTTGAAAGCCTATGTGCAGAATGACATGCACAATACTAAGAAGGCAAACAAAAGACCAGTTTACGGGAGAACTTAATGTTAGAGTTCATTGAAGATACATCTAACCAAAGGTGTGTCTGTAAGTCAGATAAGATGGCAACCAACCTTATTATCGAAAAAGAACTAGGTGGATTTATATTCTTCATTGTCAAAGTAGAAGTAGGTACAGTACCTCACCAGTTAAACGGTAGATACTCATCCATAGCTGAAGCTAAGAAAGCTGTCACGAAGTACTTGAGTAATAAAAGAGAGACTCAGGCAGTTCGGAGAGAGAACTTCAGCAAAGAGAGACAACAACGCAAGGCGGTAGAGAATGGCCCAAAGCTTAACACAAAAGACAGTTAACAACTTTGTCAAAGGTCTTATCACTGAGGCTGCTGAGTTAACGTTTCCAGAAGGTGCTTCTGTTAATGAGTTGAACTGTGATCTTCGACGTGATGGTTCACGGCGTAGGCGACAAGGTGTAGCTCTAGAGAGTAACAATGTTCTGTCATCCTTTACCATCAGTGACTCCGAAAGAGTTAACACAGGTAACTGGGTAAACGTTGGTGGTAACGCAGCTCTTGAGTTCTTAGTGGTGCAAAAAGGCAACACTTTATATTTTTATAATAAAGCTGAACTACCGTACTCAGCACAGATACAAGGTGGTACTGTTAACTTATCTTCATATGAGTTCTCAGGTTCATCAGGTGCTAACAACTCTAACTGTCAGTTTGCTAGTATTAACGGTAACCTTGTAGTATCCTCAGCTGGTATCAATACTATTGTTGTGTCATACAATGGTTCTAGTATATCAGTATCATCCATATCGTTTAAGGTTAGGGACTTCGATTGGCAGGGTGACACAGATACTTATAGCACAGAAGACAACTCACCATCTGCAGCTCGTACATACGATGCTAAGAATACAGGGTGGGGACAGAGTGGTGGTCCATCTGACTTCACTAAGCCTCTGACACACCCTTGGTATGCAGGTAAGGATCAAGACGGTAACTACGACGAAGCTGAGTGGGATAAGGTATTTGCTGGTACAACTCTAACTGGTAATGGTCACTTCATACTAGACTTCTTTAGTAAAGTACGTAGTGGTCTAGCAACTGAAACAGAATCATCTCGTTTTAAATCTGTTGCATCATTCTCAGGTCGAGTGTTCTATGCAGGTCTAACCAGTGCTAAACATGCAGGTACAATCCTGTTCTCTCGTCTTGTTGAAGACACAGAGGACTTAGGTAATTGTCACCAACAGAACGATCCAACAGCTGAGTATTTGTCAGACCTGTTAGATACTGACGGTGGTGTTCTAAACATACCAGATGCTGTTAACATACAGCTTCTATATCCTTTCCGTTCATCATTGTTCATCTTTGCGGAGAACGGTGTGTGGCAGATTACAGGTGTTGATGGTATCTTCTCAGCCACAGCTTACGGTGTTAACCGTGTGTCTAACATAGGTTTACTTAATCCACAAACATTTATTCAAGCTGAAGGCTTACCTTTCTGGTGGTCACGTTTTGGTATTCATACACTAAACATTGACGAAGTGTCAGGTCAGGGTTCAGAACAGAATATAACCATACCGACAATACAATCCTTTTGGGATAAGATTTCTACAGAAGCTAAGTCTAAAGTCACAAGTGTATATGACAATATAAACAAGAAAATATATTGGGCATATCCTGACAATGAGGAAACTGTAGAGGCTAAGTTAAACAACATACTTATCTTAGACCTTACACTACAAGCTTTCTACCCTTGGAAAATAGCAGATGAAGCCTCTAACTCAGATGCTGTTGTAGCCCTATCATTCTACTCAGGGTTTGGTGCAGCTGAACTTGGTTTAGATGTCATTACCTCATTGGGTGATAACGTTGTTACATCCGCAGGTGACGAAGTTATATCTACTCAGGTGTCAGATTTTACAACTGGTGACCCAGCTCTTGTTCTACTTATAAGAGATGGTGCTACTAACAAACTTACAATGGGTACATTCTCAGATACTAACTTCTTAGATTGGGGTAGTATTAATTACTCATCCTTTGCTGAGACAGGGTATGACTTTGTTGGTGACCTGATAGCTAAGAAGAATACACCTTACATTGCAGTTTACTCTAGGTTGACAGAAGAAGGTTTTACTGGTAGTGAACAAGCAGGGTATGAATCAATCAGACCATCCTCATTGCTTGTGTCAACAGCATGGGACTTCAACTCTAACTTT
>Ga0181390_1001385_pt1 | contig 10736 bp, 16 predicted proteins | sample 13SPOviralmetaG_FD_130085 | JGI IMG/M metagenome (GOLD analysis project Ga0181390, IMG submission 130085) | Marine viral communities from the oligotrophic San Pedro Time Series (SPOT) site, San Pedro Channel, CA, USA - 13 SPOT_SRF_2010-07-21 | ecosystem: Environmental > Aquatic > Marine > Strait...
AGATCAAAGCGAGAGCTAAAACGTGAACGAAAACAGCAGGTTGGATCGAATCGAAGAAAAGCTTGATCGTGTCGTTGAAACGCTCCAAATGCTGGCGCGAATCGATGAAAGGCAGGACGCATTCGAGCAGCGGCTCAACCGGCACGAGTTGCGGCTAGACCTGATCGAAAAGGATGTGAACGATCACGGCGAGGCTTTGGCGGCATCAACTGGCAAGGGTCTGGTGATCGAACGCGCAGCGTGGATTCTGTTCGCGGCTGCGGTCAGCAGTTCAGCGCATTTTTTTTAGCGCGGGAAAAACAAACCACCCCCCACGCCCGTCTTCTTATTAGGTAGGGACTAGCAGTGACTGATACCAAACGAAAGCTAACGGATCGGCAGGAAAGGTTTGTGGTCGAGTACTTGGCTTGCGCCAATGGAGCGGAAGCAGCACGACGAGCCGGTTACTCGGAACACACCGCCAGACAGATGGCAAACGAGAACCTGTCAAAGCCTGACATCAAAGCGGCGATCACCCAGAAAAGAGAGCAAATAATGAGCGAAACAGAGGATAAAGTTGAATGGCTGATTAACCGTTTGACCAGCGAAGCTATCGATGACGGCAACGGCGAAGCGACCAGAGTCAGAGCGCTCGAGGTTCTCGGCAAGATATACGGTGCATTCGCCCCGGAAAAACAGGAAGTGACCACCTACTCTGGTGCTTTCTTGGCTGATTTGGACTTGGACGAGGCGCAGTTCGAGCCATTGGAAGAAGAAAAGGCTAATAATTTCAGCGACTTACACTGACTGACCGCTACCTAGGCAGGGTAGAGGTCGCTGATCCAGCCCCGAATAGAAGGTGAGGGGAGGGGGGGTATGGCGTCTCGAGACCCCCGCCGCTCGCGCATGTGGTTCCATGTGAGGACTATTAGTAACTCAGCCCTAATTTTCACATCCCTCCAAAGGGGGGCATAGCTTATGAGAGTACCCGAATGCACAAATACATAATGCGCTCAGAGACAGCCTCAGAGTTCCTGGATATGCCTGTAGGGACGTTTGACGAGGCGATAGCCCCATACCTTGACTGCATTGTTATGGGCGATGACAGCTACTACATGACGGAGGACGTGATGTTTGTCGTCAAATTATTTTTCAAGCGCCCTGAGACGGCGGAGATATTGCCGTTCCCTTCATAGGGGGGGGCGGTCGATCTGAGAGTACCTGAAAAAATTACACAGTTTTGGGGCATGACCTTTTAGTAATAGGAGGTCTCAACCGGATGCTCGGAGCAGGCGATCCCTGTTGCCCTACCCCATTTTTTGTTTACCCGGAAATGGGAAAAGTCGGTAAAAAAAATACGACTTTCCCTGATTGTTGAGAGTAGAAGATGAGTGATCTAACCGTCAGTCCAGTGACGTGGACCCAGATAGCCTTCCAGAAGGGCGAGAATCGCCGCACAGGAGCTTCTGGCGAGGTAGAAAGGGTAGTAGTGCAGGTACAAGAGACGACGCTCTACGAGGCTAAGAATGGCTCTGTGGATATCGTTACTACACAGGTAGGTCAGAAAGTTAACGTATTGGTGTAAAAGTCTGCTATAAATAGCCCAATAGATTCATTTTGCAATCAATAGGTTATACTCGGCGGATGAACAAGGCGTTAGCAGAATTCTTAGCAAATGGCGGTCAGATAACCCGTCTGCCCTCTGGAGTGCCCTCAGACACGAATTCTTGCATGAACTGTAAAGGTCAGTTCCCGACTGAGTCTCTCACGCTACAAGGCACCATACGGCGCTGTAAGAAGTGTGTAGATCGAAGAACTAAATTCAGGAGTAAGCGATGAGAACGGAAGCGGTAGAAAAAGATTTCTTTAACTGGGATCTGCACAACGGTAGGACCGAGTACGAAGCAACCCCGATGCCATATGACCACACGGTGGATTACCTCGAGGAGCTGGTTACGGAGTGGCATCAAGCCCGGAACCTGATCGACGGATCATCTGACAAAGATCAGTTTGCCAAGCTGATTCAGGAGTGCGGTGAGCTGTCAGAGAGCATCTGCAAGGATAGTAGTGTTGCGGATGATATCGGCGACATCATGGTTGTCCTGATCAATATCGCGGCTCGCAACAATCTGAACCTAAACCAGTGTTTGGGCACAGCCTACAACGACATCAAGGACCGCAAGGGACGCATGGTGGACGGCGTTTTCGTCAAAGAGGCTGATAACCACTAGTGCCTAACTACAAGCCCGGACAGAAGATCTTCCCTACAGATCATCCATTCAAGAACTTGGACGGATCGCCCTCTGTAAGCAACGTGAGGCTCGGCTCTTACGGCTTTGACGAGGGCACTAGGGTAATACCCACAATGGTAGGCGGGGAGAATCTGGGCACTGTAGGTGGCTTACAGAGAGCTAGAGCAGAGGGTTTAGATAAGTATCCGTTGTTCAAGACCAAAGCAGAGGCGGAAGAGTTTATACAGCTCCACCACGGCAACATTGATGCGAAAGGTCGGTTTATGCCGAAGCCGAAAAAATGAAAAACGAACCCACCGACAAGGCGCTGTACGCCCGTGTGAAGGCTGCGGCGAAAAAGAAATTCAAGGTCTACCCCAGTGCATATGCAAATGGCTGGCTAGTGCAGGAATACAAGCGGCGTGGCGGCAAATACAAGACGGTGAAAAGCAGTGGCAAAAAAGGGAAGTAGCTTAGATCGCTGGTTCAAAGAGGAGTGGGTCGATATCAAGACCGGCAAGTCTTGTGGTCGGAAGAAGGGCGAGAAGCGAGCCTATCCCGCCTGTAGACCCAGCAAGAGGGTTTCCGCGAAAACTCCAAAAACTGCTTCTGAGATGAGCGCCAAAGAGAAGGCTAAGTTCAAGAAGAAGAAGACCTCCAGCAAGCGGATCGACTACAACCATAAGCGGACGAAATGAGCGATGTCAGAGAAGAAGTCGGACTCGAAGCTAAAGAACGCCGGGGTGAGCGGCTACAACAAGCCAAAGCGTACCCCAAGTCATCCTACGAAATCGCACGTTGTAGTTGCCCGGAATGCCAGCGGAGAGACCAAGACAATCAGGTTCGGGCAGCAAGGGGTGAAGGGAGCTGGGAAGAATCCCAAGACCGCCAAGGATAAAGCTCGCAAGAAGAGCTACTACGCCAGACACAATGCCCAGGATTCCAAGCCAGACATTCTTTCTGCTCGGTACTGGTCACATAAAACTAAGTGGTAAGGAGCCTCCATGTTTAAACCGTGTTCATCCTGCAAGAGCAAGGCTAAGTGTAAGAAAGCCAAAAAATGTTTAAAGAAATCAGGTAGTTACAAGAAGTGAAGAAGAAGAGTTGCGATCACCGTGAGACGATGTATGGCAAAGGTGATCTCCGTCGCCCGACGGATCGCAAAAAGTTTAGTGAAAACTATGACCGTATCTTCGCGAAGAAGGAGTCAAAGCGTGGGTGAGATCGTTCTGCAACGCTGGGCATATCACCCTGACGCGACGCTAGGAATCATCAAGTTCTCCGATATAGAGTTCTGGTCGGTAGAGCGCCCATGGCTGGATAACAAGCCAAACATCTCTTGTATTCCAGAGGGTGAGTACAAATTGAGGTGGCGAGAGTCTCCGAAGTTTGGACCTACTTGGCAGCTCGAAGATGTACCGGGTCGCACTCATATTCTTATTCACGCAGCTAACTTTGCTTACCAGCTCCAAGGCTGTATTGCGCTTGGCACCGATTTGATGGGCGACACGATTGCGGTGGCTAACAGCCGAAAGGCGGTGAATCTGTTTGAGGAAGTAACAGAGGGTGGCGAATGGGTGCTGAAGGTAGAAAATGCCGCATATGCGGCACTGGAGTAGCCCGATTAAACCGCCTGATCTGCAACCAGTGCAAGCACCTCCGAGACAAGGAAAGGTGGCGGGATAACTATGAGAGCTACGTTAGTAGTCGCATACGGATCGCCAAAGCAAGAGCAAAGAAGCACGGATTCAGTTTTGCGATAGACAAGGACTACATCCTAGAGATCCTTGAGCGGCAGAATTATCGATGCGCGATAACGGGATTCCCGCTTTCTCGCACCAGTAATAAAGGTGACTACGACCTGAGCATAGACCGAGTGGATTCAGATCTTGGCTATGAGAAAGATAATGTGGTGTTGGTCTGCAACAGAGCCAACATCATGAAGAACATAATGCCACTGGACATGTTTGTTTGGTGGTGCCAAGCGATAGCAAATTATGACCAAGATCGAAGAAGCCGCAAAAAAACTTAAAGGCAACTTCCCGCTATACGCCAAAAATGTACTCAAGATTGTCACCAAGGAAGGTGTGGCTAAGCCGTTTGTCCTGAATCAAGGACAGATGTGGCTACACAATCGTCTTGAAGAGCAGATGCAGAGGCAGGGCAATATCCGCGCCCTTGTTCTCAAAGCCAGACAGGTTGGCATCTCGACTTATGTAGAGGGTAGATACTTCTGGAAGATCACCCAGAATCGCAACGCCAACGCTTTCGTTCTAAGCCACCTAGCCGAATCAACGAATTCGATCTTTAACATGGTGCGCTATTTCTACGACAACATTCCTCATCCCGCTTTCAAGCCTCCGTTATCCACCCAGACTGCCACAACGCTCGTATTTGACGAGATCAACAGCCGTTACCGGGTAGGTACAGCCAGATCTACACAGACCGGACGAGGGCAAACAAACCGCTTTGTGCATGGCTCTGAGGTAGCTTTCTATCCCCAGGGTAATGACATTGTTGCCGGTCTACTTCAAACAGTCGGCGGCAAGGATAGCGAGGTGATACTAGAGACCACAGCGAATGGTGCTGGCGGTTGGTTCTACGATCGGACGATGAAAAGTCTGCGTGGAGAGACTGAGTGGCAGGTGTGCTTTATCCCGTGGTTCTGGATGCCGGAGTACATTCGCAAGCCTAGTCCGTACTTCGAGGCAACACCGGAAGAGTACAAGCTGGCGCAGCAGTATGGTCTCAGTGATGAGCAGTTGTGTTTCCGCCGCGCAAAATTAGACGAGCTGGGTAGCACCGACTTGTTTCGGCAGGAGTACCCTTCCACGCCGTTAGAGTCCTTCCTGACTTCTGGTCGCTGTTTCGTGGAGGACAAGTGTCTTCGTGCAGCGGAAGAGGAGAGCTACACCCCGGACTTTCGTGGGGATTATCGCAATGGTGCGCTGCAAGCCCACTCTAGCGGTCCATACAAAGAGGGGTTCCCGCCGGTTTCAGAGGATGCCTATGTAATCGGCGTGGACGTGGCTGAGGGTCTGTCATACGGGGACTACAGCGTTGCTCAGGTATTGGATTCCTATGGCAGGCAGGTCGCTTGCTGGCACGGTCATGTGGACCCTTGGGAGTGGGGAAACTTGATCTCGCAGTTAGGTCAGCGGTACAACAATGCGTATGTGATCGTTGAGCGGAACAACCACGGTCTGACCACGCTTCGGCGACTTCAAGAGATCAACTACCCCAACATGTTTGTCGAGTCATCTGTGGATGGAGCCTATGGCGACAAGCTCACAAAGCGGGGCGGCTTCCTCACTACCAGCAAGACCAAACCACTGATCGTGGACAACATGGCTGCACTCCTCAGACAGGAGGAATCGGGCATCGCGGACATTGAGCTGGTGAACGAATTACGGACGTATGTCATTGATGAAAAAGGAAGTTTTAATTCCCAGCAAGGGTGTTATGATGACCGTGTTATGGCTTATGCTATAGCCCTGCACGGACTCGCTTCAATGCCCAGACCAAGGGCAAGAATCATACAACGACGATATGAGTCGGTTGACTCTGTGGCGGGTTATTGATGGCTGAGTACGAGTTAGACGTTCCTGAAGACGACGCAGAATACGATGGCAACCAAGACCAAGAGCTGGTCAGTCTGGGTGCTAGGCTTTCTGATGTCTTCCAAGAATACAAAGACGCTCGCAAAGAAACTGAGAACGAGTGGTTGAAAGACCTTCGTCAGTATCAGGGTCAGTATGAGCCGGATGTTTTGGCTCGCCTGAACGAGAGTGGTGCTCGCTCCAAAGGCTTCGTTGGTCTTACCAGAACAAAAGTCATGGCGGCGTACAGCCGGATCATTGACCTGTTATTCCAGTACGGCGATTTGTACTTCGCTATACATCCAACCCCAGTTCCTACGATCAGCCCAATCAAAGCGATGCAGATGCGTGAGATGGCTATGCAGCAAGTGATCGCTGCGTCTGGCGGCATGGACCCAGCAATGAATCAGGATTTGATTGCTGCGCGGATGATGGAGTTGGAGGAAGAGTTTCTCGACGCTGAAAAAGAAATCGCGGAGAAAGCCGCTGAGGCTATGACTCTAGAGATAGAAGATCAGCTCATAGAGAACAATGCCGAGATGAAGCTTAAAGAAAGCATCTTGGAAGCTTGTATTTTTGGTTCTGGAGCGGTCAAAGCTGGCACGGTCAAGATTGATCGCACCCAGTCTTACTCGCAGGTAATTGACCCTCAGACAGGTCAGCAGGGCTTTGCTCTGGCTCAGATTGAAAAGCCAATGCCAGAGGTTGAGTCGGTCTCTATCTTTGATCTATATCCAGACCCTTATTGCACGACACTGGACGATTGCGAAGGATTGTTCCGCCGTCACGTTTTGACGCGAAAGCAATTCAGAGACCTGTCAGATCTACCAGGGTTTGACTCGGACGAGATCAAGTACCTGCTCAAGAACAACCGTAAAGGTAACCATGTTGAGGAGGAGCATGAGCGTGATCGCCGACGCATAGCCGGAATTCATGACCACGCTGAGAGCCACCGCTTCCAAGTATTGGAGTATTGGGGAACCGTGGATGGTTACGATCTCAAAGACCACAACATCGAGCTGCCTGAAGACGCTGATCTCAGTGACACTTATAGCGCTTGCGTTTGGATATGCGGGACCAGTGTCTTAAAAGTGATGTTAAATCCTGTTGCGGGGTACAAAATCCCGTACCAGATATTCCCGTATGAGCGCTCACCTCATCAATTCTGGGGTACTGGTGTGCCACGAATGATGCGTGACTCTCAGACGACTATGAACGCGGCTACTCGCATCTGGCTTGATAACCTGGCCTTGTCTAGTGGACCAATGATGGAGGTCAACACAGACCTTTTGGCTGCGGGTGAAGACCCAACCGACATCCATCCTTGGCGAGTCTGGTTGCGTGAAGGTGGTGATGGTTCTATGCCAGCAGTACGCTGGTATCAGCCCGTTGCAAACGCTAATGGTTTGAACCAAATCGTTGAATTGTTCAGAAGATTTGCGGATGAAACTACCAGTTTGCCGTCGTATACTCACGGCGAGCAGTCGCGGAGCTTGAATAAAACCGCAACTGGCATGTCGATGTTGATGGGTGCTGCGAATATCGCACTGAAGAGCACCATTAAGAACATCGATGACTTCTTGTTAGAGCCTATGGTTCAGGCGTTGTTTCACTACAATATGGAATTTGGCACTAACGAGAAAGCAAAAGGCGACCTCAAGGTCGTACCAAGGGGTAGCACTGCCCTTGTACAAAAAGAAGTGCAGAGTCAGCGACTCCTTCAGTTCTTGTCGCTTGTCTCCAATCCCACGGACTTGGCATTAGTAGATCGACCACGGTTGTTGCGTGATATCGCGCACTCTATGGATATCGATCCTGACGAAATTATTAAGTCTGAAGAGAGGTTACAAGCTGAACAGCAAGCCCTCCAAAATCAAGCTCTCGCCGCAGCAGGCGCAGGCGGTCCTATGGCTCCGCCATCAGGACCAATGGCAGCAGGTGATCAGCCTATTCCAATGTAGGTTGGAAGACTCGCAGAGTCGGTTAGAGCAAGCAGACGAAAAGAATTTCAGGTTCGAGCAGGGTCGGGTCAGTGAGATCCGTTTCCTATTGGAACTTGAGGACGCCGCGAAAGCGGTTCTCGACAAGCAGCGGACCCCTTCGAGGATATCCGCAATCGAATAACGAACATCCCGTAGCGGACTCGTGAGGAATTGATGGCTAGTAGAAATGACCCAGAGCGATTGCAGGCAGAAGCTAAAGAGTTGATGGAACAGTATCAGAACGCAGCGACTCAACCCTCGGCGGAGGACACTGAAGAGCAGCAGGAAGAAGTGTTTCAAGAAGCCCCCTCAGAACCAGAGGACACGGCAGAGGCTATAGCGGAAGAGGTTCCTGAAGAAGAGTTGGTCGGCGGCGACGACTCTGAAGCAGAACAGCGAATTGAAAAAGCTGAACGAGCCATGAAAGGCGCTCAGGCGAAAATGACCAAAGCGACTCAGGAAGCGGCGGAACTAAGGAAGCAGGTATCTGACTTAGTAAGCTCCGTTACTCAGTTAAAGGGTCAGCTTGCAGATGAGCAGCGAAACACAGAGAAGTTGGCGCAGGTAAGGGAAGAATATCCTGATGTTGCTGGACCTCTCTTGGATGAGCTGGATCAGATGCGAGCAAGGTTGGATGAACAGGCGGCTCTGACTCAAGGTCAAGAGCGAAGAGCATTTGAGGCGAAGCAAGAGGAAGCAGTGCGAGAGCACTTTGACCGTATTCGCGCAGTCCATTCTGACGTTGACGAAGTCACGCAGACATCGGATTGGGCGTTGTGGTTAGACGCTCAGGACAGTCAAGTCCACGAGTGGGTAGATGCTGGTTCGTCAAATGATGTGATCTTTGTTCTAGACAGATTCAAAGCTGACATGGGAGTCAAACCTGAAACGCCGCAAGAGTCGGCTTTAGCGCGAGCAAAGGAGGTTGCAGAACCTAAATTGCCCAAAGCGCGAAAAGCCAGTGTTACAGGTGGAAAGAAATCTTGGACCGTCCAAGACATCGTCAACATGCCTCTCGCTGAATTCGAGAAGCACAAAGTCGATATCTTAAGGGCGCAGGCTGAGGGATCGATCCGCCGTTAAATTCATTCTCTTGTGAGGACAATATAATGGCTTTTTCATTTTTCTCCACGGGCACTACGTCCGAAGTAAACTTCATCCCTGAAGTCTTTAGCAAGCTTCTGCAAGCTAAGTTCTACAGCTCGTCTGTATTACCCAGTATCTCTAACACCGACTACGAAGGTGAGATTTCTGGTCAGGGCGACAAGGTTGTGATCCGCACGGTTCCTTCTGTAACGATCAATGACTACACGGGCACGATCACGACTCAAGAGCTGACCACAGCTAAAGTTGAGCTTCTCATTGATCAGGCTAAATACTACAGCTTCAAAATCGACGATGTTTTGGCGGCGCAAGCTGACATTAACTTGTTGGAAGGAGCTAGTTCTGACGCTGCCGAAGGCATGCGCGTAGCTGTTGAAACTTCAGTACTGAGCAGTGTAGTGACTGGTGCGACCACTATTGGTGCTCAAACCTCGATCACTGCGAGCAACATCCTGACCTCGATCTTGGATCAAGCGAAGGAGCTGGATGAGCTTAACATCCCAGAAGAAGGTCGATTTATCGTCCTGTCTCCTGAGTTTGTTTCTTTGCTCAAGCAAAGCGAGCTGCGTCAGGCTTACCTGACCGGCGATGACACGTCTCCTTTGCGTAACGGCAAGGTTGGTGTTGTTGATCGCTTTACGGTGTACCAGAGCAACATGCTCTACACCCCAGGATCTGGCACCGATGCTGGCTACACCCACGTTCTTGCGGGTCACCCAAAGGCAATCTCTTTCGCGTCTCAGTTTACCAATACGGAAACTGTTCGCATGGATTCTACCTTTGGTGATCAGGTTCGCGGCTTGAAGGTCTACGGATCTAAGGTCGTAACTCCTGACGCATTGGTCGTAGGTAAGTGGACCTAAGAGGTCTACTGGATGGGGGCTGCTTTCGCAGCCCCTTTCTCCATTAACTAACTAGTGAATTTTATGGACGTTGCAACAAACAAAGACGAAGTCTACGAGCAGGCGCTAAATCAATTCGGTATGAAATTGGATCGACGCCTGAAGCTTTCTGACCTTCAGGATCAGTTGCAGCGACTAGAGACGGAGAGGGACAACCCCGCTCCAGCACCAAAGGTCATGAGACCTAAGACGGTGCGAAACATCATCACGGGCAACGTCTTTAGTTACGACGATTTGTTCAAAGGTAACCCCGATCTGGAAGTGATCGAGTGGGAGGAAGAAAATGCCGACAACTAAGGTCGTTGACATATTAGATCGCGCTTCGATCATCTTGCAGGATGCGACTAATGTCCGCTTCCCAAATGCGGAGCTGCTCAAGTTTTTTAATGACGCTCAGCGTGAGGTCGTTCTTCATAGACCAGACGCGAACATGATCAACACAACTTTGGCGTGTGTGGATGGTAGCAAGCAATCACTGCCGTCAGCGGCTCTTCGCTTGATCGACATTGTTCGTAACGTAGGGGGTCGCTCGGTTACTCAGGTTGATAGAAAGATTCTTGATGAGACCTTGCCCAATTGGCACGAGACCGCTGCTGGCTCAAACAAGATAGAGCATTTTGTTTACGACCCTGCTGACCCGAAAAACTTCTATGTATATCCGAAGGCGGCGAGTGGAACTCACAGTTTGGAGGTGGTGTACAGCGCATCAACGACAGACATAGCTATCAGCGATTTTAGCACCAGCACAACGGTTATCAGTGTGGACGATGTGTATGCCAACAGCATTCTCGACTATGTCTTATATCGGTCCTATCAGAAGGACTCAGAGTTCGCTGGTAATGCGAATCGGGCACAAATGCACTATCAGTCGTTTGCAAACGCCTTGGGCGTAAAGACTCAAGCGGATGGGGCTACGACGCCGATACCAAAGAACCCTGA
>Ga0181390_1001386_pt1 | contig 10731 bp, 17 predicted proteins | sample 13SPOviralmetaG_FD_130085 | JGI IMG/M metagenome (GOLD analysis project Ga0181390, IMG submission 130085) | Marine viral communities from the oligotrophic San Pedro Time Series (SPOT) site, San Pedro Channel, CA, USA - 13 SPOT_SRF_2010-07-21 | ecosystem: Environmental > Aquatic > Marine > Strait...
GTATTGGTCAGGTAGCTTAGATGCCTTTGCTGACATGTGTAAGCTTCGCTGTGCGCCTGACACACAAGCAGAGACAGCAGAGGTAGCATGGGAGATTGACTGTATTATGGTTGACCTGTTCCCTGTGTCGTGGAGAGCATTAAGGGAGAATGACTAATGAGAGGTAACATTAACGGTGCAATCAAGGCATCAGCTATTGTAGCATTACTAATTGCTGCACCACCAGTACTGATAGCTATGACGTATGATGACTATCCAAAGTATTGTAAGCTGTCTATCTTACTACCATGCATAGGAGTGAAAGAGAACTAATGTACACTGTAGAGTTTGAACCTGATGCAGCTATTATTAATTCACTAGATGAATCGAATATATGTGAAGATGTAGAGGTTATCATTGGAGATGATGATGTTGTATTTATACGGCAGTTTACTGAAGAGTTTAACAGACACGAGATTATCTCTATAACATATCAGCAGCTACTAGATATTATGGCTGCACTCAAATCACCAGAAGGAGCATTCTATGCCAGATTCGCCAACCCCAAAAACCGCAATCGTTGATACACGTGTACCGCTTGGTCATGTCTACGTTGACCTGTCTGTTGATGAAGTGCTAGAAGCGTGTCGAGTGTACATAAATAATAAAAAGTTTGACAACGCACTTGACTCTGTGTATGACGGTGGACACATAGAAAGCTGGGACTATTGGTCACAAGGAGATGTGAAATGACTTCAGTTAAAGAACTACAAGTAGAACTACAGAAGTGGTGGGCTAGGTTACAACACCCTAAGCTTGAAGCTTATGAGCGTAAGTTGATCCAGTGTGAGATTGCATACTTACAGAAGGAAATACAGGATAGGCAGTACATTAATAAGAAAGAGTACGCCTAGCCACAGTCTTAGAGGAGACACAACATGATGGAACTAGCACTTATCCGTACACTTATGGACAAAGAGTTCTATGACAACCACAAGGGCATCCGTTGCCCTGATAAGATATTCACTAAAGATGTACGTAAGATCAAGCAGACGCTAGACTATGCTATGAACACGTATGAGAAGACGCTGAATCCATCAGAACTAGAAGCGTTATTCTATGCTGGCAACAACAGCATGACTACAGCTAACAAGGAAGCTTATCGTGACCTGTTCCACAAGATTGCTAAAGAGAGGCCGCTTAACACTGATATAGCTACGGATGTATTGTCTAAGTTATTTCAACAGGTAGTAGGTGAAGAGATAGCTAACCTTGGCTTTGACTACGTGAATGGCACAAAGGATACGCTGGAACCACTACGTAGTTTGATACGTGACTATCAAGATGACTTCATGCCTAACCTAAAGATAGAGTGGGATGACATGGACATTGATACTCTCCTAGAGGCTAACGACATACAATCACAATGGAAGTGGAACATACCATCCCTGCGCCGTAAGGTTGAGGGTATCAGTGGCGGTCACTTAGTTGTTGTAGGTGCACGTCCTAACACAGGTAAGACTAGCTTCCATGCTAGCACTATCGCAGCGCCAGATGGTTTTGCACATCAAGGTGCTAAGTGTATGATCCTGTGTAATGAGGAAAGCTATGAACGTGTAGGTGCACGTTACCTCAGTGCGGCTACCAGTATGAGCATGGAAGAAGTCAAAGCTAACATGGCACAGGCTGCACTACGTTATGAACCTGTACGTAAGAACATCTTTGTTAAGGATAGTACAGGCAAGGACATGTCATGGGTAGAGGCAGTTGTAAAAGCATATGAGCCTAACATCGTAGTTTTAGATATGGGTGACAAGTTTGCTAACAAGACTAGCGACAAGTCAGATGTGTACCTCAAGGAAGCGGCTATCCATGCACGTAACATAGCTAAGCAATACGGTTGTGCTATCATATGGATGTCGCAGTTGAGTGCTGTGGCTGAAGGTATGGTACGTGTAGATCAGTCTATGCTAGAAGGATCGAAGACAGGCAAGGCAGCAGAGGCTGACCTGATGGTATTGATCTCTAAGAACAAGCTAGTCGAAGGCCAGGATGATGAAGAAAGTAATCAACGCCACCTCAACATTGCTAAGAACAAACTCAAGGGTGGCTGGCATGGCGTAGTACATTGTGAGTTAGACGGTGAACGGAGTCAGTATCTTGCGTAATATATTGGATGTAGAGAACACAACAACTAAACGTGATGGCAAGACTATCATGGACCCATTCGAGTTAGGCAACAGCTTAACACAAGTAGGTGTGCTTGATGTAGATAACTGGAAGAACGAAAACATCATTACGCTAGACCATGTAGAGCACAAGGATACCAGTGGTAACGGTAGAGCCGTACTTCAGTCTATCCTAGACATGACTACTCTGTTGATCATGCACAACGCACAGCATGACTTGATGTGGTTATGGGAATGTGGCTACAAGTATGATGGCCCTATCTATGACACTATGTTAGCAGAGTATTTGCTTGCACGTGGGCAGAAGATACCTGTAGGGTTAGAGGCTTGTGCTGAACGCAGAGAGCTAGACTTTCAGAAGGATGACACGCTCAAGCGTTACTTTAAGGAAGGATATAACACAAATGAAATACCTCTCAATGAGCTTAGCTTTTATCTTAGGCATGACCTGCTCACAACTCGTGAGTTGTTCCTCAGTCAAGAACACGACTACGCCCAACCAGAATCCACCTCCCTTCTTCCAGTCAGAGAAGTCACCTTCGCCACCTGTAAAGCCCTTACAATAATGTATATGTCAGGATTCAGTGTGGATAACAACGCCCTTGAGGTAGTACGTAAAGAGTTTCAGACTGAGAAAGCACAGATAGAAGAGCGTCTACAGCGCAAGGTCAGGGAGCTTATGGGTGATACACCTATCAATCTTAACTCACCTGAACAGATGTCACAGGTTGTGTTCTCAGTTGCAATAAATAACAAAAAAGAATGGGCAGCGCTCTTTGACTATGTGGAAACACAGGAAGAGTTTAAGGCAGCAGTTGCAGCAAACTCTACTACGATCCTTCGTACTAAGGCTTTCACTTGTCCTACATGTAAAGGGAAAGGTAAGACGTACAAAGTAAAGAAGGATGGCTCACTCTTTAAGAAGCCTAACAACTGCAAGGACTGTGATGCACGAGGCTATCAGTTAAAGAAGATAAACAAAGTGGCTGGTCTATGCTTCGCTGCACCAAGTAAGAAGTGGGTATCAGCTAATGGTTTTAGCACAAGTAAAGACAACCTGGACACTCTCATTGCTACTGCTAAGAACAACGGGATGGATAGTGCTGTGGACTTTCTTACTGATGTTAAAAGGCTTTCTGCTATTTCTAGTTACCTTAGTAGCTTTGTTGACGGTATTAATGTTTATAGAAAGTCAACCACAGGAATGCTACACGTGGGACTCACTCAGCACATCACCAGTACAGGTAGATTCTCTGGACGTAATCCCAACATGCAAAACATGCCAAGAGGGGGAACCTTCCCAGTAAAACGTGTGTTTATATCTAGGTGGGCTGGCGGTAAGATTTGTGAGGCCGACTTTGCCCAGCTTGAATTTAGAGCCGCTGCATTCCTGTCACAGGATCAGACTGCTATGGAAGAGATTGACACAGGGTTTGACGTACACAGTTACACTGCAAAGGTTATCACTGATGCAGGTGAACCTACGTCACGCCAAGAAGCTAAGCCCCACACCTTCGCTCCTCTCTTTGGGGCTACAGGGTATGGCAGAAGTAAGGCTGTAGCTGCATACTACGAACACTTCACACAGAAGTACAAAGGCGTAGCAGAGTGGCATAAGAAGCTAGCGAGTGAGGCAATACGCCTAAATAAGATTACTAATGTGAGTGGCAGACAGTACGCTTTCCCTGATGTGACAAGACGTAGCAACGGTAGCGTGACACACTTCACGATGATCAAGAACTATCCAGTGCAGGGGTTTGCTACAGGTGATGTAGTGCCTGTTGTATTGTGTGAGATAGAACGTAGACTGATGGATATGCAGTCATGCTTAGTTAATTCTGTGCATGATTCAGTGGTCATTGACGTACACCCTGACGAGATTGAAGCAGTGATTCAGACTATTACGGATATGAACGAAGACCTAAACTCTTTAGTCGAAAAGGCTTATGGTGTTACCATGAATGTGCCTCTATTATTAGAAGCAAAATTAGGTGATAATTGGCTTGACATGACTGACGTTTAGAGTATAACTAAGCATCTTTTAACTTTACAAAAAGGAAGTAAGTATGAGTACAGAATTAGCAATTCAAAACGATCTTGGTATGTCTTTAGCGGAAGCTATTGGTGTATCAAACACAGGGGGTGAAACAAAGAGTGTATCACTACCTCGTGTTAACCTGACCCACAATGGCATCATGGGTAGCATCGAAGTCAACGGCAAGACAGTCAAGACTGAGGTAGTACCATCAGGGGCATACAAGATCACACGTGGTGACGATAACGTAGTGTATAGCGTTAACCCTAGCATCCGCATCTTTGCTATACGTCAGCAGTGGAGCAAGTGGGATTCATCAGAAGATAAGATGATGAAAACAGTCATGAGTACTGACCTAAAGGGTGACTTGAAGGATAACATGGGTGGGTTTAACTTAGGTAGACCGTCTGGTTACATTGAAGACTGGGCTTCTGTACCTGAGAAGACAAAAGACTTAATCCGTAGCATTAAACGTAAGAAGATTGTCTTTGGTATGTTAACTGCTAATGATTGCATTGACGAAGCAGGTAATCCTGTAGATGCTATCACTGATCCCATGCCGTTTGTGTGTGAGGTTCCACCTTCAAGCACTAAGGCATTGGATGGGGCTTTAACGGCTCTGACACGTAAGAATATTTTACCTATCCAGTGTAATTTTAAGCTAGGTCACAAACCTGGTGGAGAAACTTGGGTTACTCTAACATTAGAGTATGATGGTAAGGTAGACATTAGCCCTGAAGATCAGACTACACTGAAAGACTTCATGGACTACATTGAGTATCAGAACTCTTACATCTTGCAGCAGTGGGATGAAAAGAACAAAGAGACTATCTCTGAGGATGATGCATCTATTGTAGCATCGTTTGTCAATGTAGAAGAGGCAGACTGATGAACCATCATGCTGAACTAGCTGTCTACAATTACTTAGCGAAAGCTATTAAGGGTGAGACAGACATGGCTGAAGACAACCGTAAGCATGTAGCTGCGGATGTTGAGGCTGCACTAAAGAAACAGTTCAGCAGTGGTCCACGTGACAAGTTTAAACTACGGATGTCCAACATTGGGCGTCCGACTTGTCAGTTGTGGTTTGAGAAGAATGACCCAGAAGATAAAACACCTCTACCCCCACACTTCCTGATGAACATGATCATTGGGGATATTGTAGAGGCTGTCTTCAAAGGTCTTCTTCGTGCTGCTGATGTTGACTTCAAGGACAACGATAACGTTACACTCAAGCTTAGTGATGGTACTAAGATCAACGGCGAGTATGACATGGTTATGGATGGCAAAGTGGATGACGTTAAGTCTGCATCACCTTGGTCATACAAGAACAAGTTTGCTAGCCTAGAAGCATTAGCACAAGGTGATGGCTTTGGGTATATCCCACAGCTAGTCGGCTACGCTACTGCAGCAGAGCTAGGCGTTGGTGGTTGGTGGGTAGTGAACAAAGCTAATGGTGAGTTTAAGTATGTAGATGCATCAGGTGTAGATACTGATGAAGTGCTTGAGAGAATCGAAGCTACTGTATCTCACATCAATGAAGACAAACCGTTTGAGCGTTGCTACGAGGCTATCCCTGAGACTCACTATCGTAAGGCTACAGGTAACCTAAAGCTGGGTAGTGAGTGTGGCTTCTGTTCGTTTAAACATAAGTGCTGGGCTAACCTACAGACACTACCTGCTGTTAAGTCTACTGCACAGCAACCGCCTATGGTGGACTATGTGTTTGTTGATCCGCAATACTTAGAGGTTGATCTTGACTAGACGTGCACACCTTAAGAGCTATCGCAGTGGCCTTGAGAGAGAGGTTGCTGCGTGGCTTAAGGGCAAACAAAAGAAAGTCAGATACGAATTACTAAAGGTAGAGTGGGAAGACTTAAAGTATCGTACCTACACACCTGACTTCGTGCTTGACAACGGTATCATCATTGAGACTAAGGGTATCTTTGATTCAGCAGATAGGCGTAAACACCGTGAGGTACAGCGTCAGCATCCAGAGCTAGATATACGATTTGTATTCAGTAATGCTAAGTCAAGGCTTTACAAAGGTGCTAAGTCAAGGTACTGCGATTGGTGTGACAAGCATGGCTTTAAGTGGGCGCACCGTGTGATACCAGAAGATTGGTTAAACGAAGACGGTGAAGAGATAAAAGCTAAACGAATAGAAGTTAAAACAAAAAGGAAAGTATGATGGGTTACACATTAAGTGAAGATGAAATAGCTATCGTAATACGTCCACAGAACTACGAAGAAGATTGGAATGGTGATGTATCTATTGAGCTATCCGCATCTAACGACAGCCCTGTACCTGAAATGGTTATGGCACATATCATGAATATAGCTACGATGATGTCTGCTTTCCTTGATGTAGCATCTGAACATCCTGACATTTATGACTTAGTAGAAGAACATCGTAATCATCTTATGGGTGTTGACGAAGAGGAAGAAGAAGCGCTAGAAGTCACACGTGAAGGTAATGTATATACATTGAATGCTTGGACTAAGACGGAAGGTAACGCATGAAGAAAGAACCAACACTAACATCTGTTTCGCTTGACGATATAATAGATCCAGTAAATAAACCCATACACTACAACCAAGCTGGTATTGAATGTATTGATGCTATAGAAGCTATGACTGAGAACATGTCAGGACAAACAGCACCACACGCTGCTAATGTTTTAAAGTATCTATGGCGTCACGAATACAAGAATGGTCTAGAGGATATTGATAAAGCTATCTGGTATCTCAACAGACTACGCCAACGCTATACGGAGAAACATAAATGATTAGCCAGGATGACATAGATGCAATGAAACCACAGATGCCACACGAGAAAGTAGGTGACTTCATTAAAGCTTTTAATGGATCTCTTGACCCTCGCTTGTGGATTAAGCTTATTGATGAAGAGATGGCTGAGCTAATGGCTGAGAAGTATGGTACAGTAGCGCACCTAAAAGAGCTTTGTGATCTACTATATGTTTCTACAGGTCTTGCACTTACTGCACCTGATCACATAGGTATGCTTATGGGTGACGCTGAACGTGAGACAGTTATTAAACAACAAGGTACGGTTAGCCGTTTGTTAGACAGTGGCTTAGAGCATTACGGTGAAGCGGTTCTTAGTGAGGCATTCACACGTGTACACGATAGCAACATGTCTAAGCTAGACAGCAATGGTAACCCTATCCTACGTGAAGATGGGAAGGTTATGAAAGGTAAAAACTATAAGAAGCCTGATCTTACTGACTTACTGGAAAAGGCAGCATGAAGTTTGATATTAGAATGACAATAGATATAGATGAAGAAGACAACATACTTCCTATATCAGAAGAAATGTATGAGCAAACCGTTAAAGAGCTTATACAGGATGTTGTATATGACCTAGATGCAGAGATTAAAAAAATAGAGGTAAAACAAAAACCATGAGCAATTACTTACCAACAGACTACCAGAGCTTCATTGCTCTATCACGATATGCCAAGTACTATGACGGTGACGGGCGAGAAAACTGGGGTGCTACTGTAGGCCGCTACATACTCAACCTAGTAGATAACAAGGTAGACAAAGCAACAACAGATGAAATACATAACGCTATCTTAAACTTAGAAGTCATGCCATCGATGAGGGCTATGATGACTGCTGGCCCAGCGCTTGATAGAGATAACACAGCAGGTTACAACTGTAGCTACTTACCCGTAGATGACCCTAAAAGCTTCGATGAGGCTATGTACATCCTCTTGTGTGGTACAGGCGTTGGGTTCAGCGTCGAGAGGCAGTACGTTAGCAAGCTCCCTGAAGTGCCTGAGTTGTTCTACAGTGATACCACAGTCGTTGTCAAAGATAGTAAGGAAGGTTGGGCTAAAGCGTTCCGTCAAGTGTTGGCACTCCTCTGGGCTGGTGAGATCCCTAAGTGGGATGTTTCTCGTGTACGTCCTGCAGGTGCTAGGCTAAAAACGTTTGGTGGTAGAGCCAGTGGCCCAGCGCCTCTAGTAGAACTATTTAACTTTGCTATCACTACATTCAAGAATGCACAAGGGCGTAAGCTGTCTAGTGTAGAATGTCATGACTTGATGTGCTTCATTGGTCAGATTGTTGTTGTAGGTGGTGTTCGCCGTAGTGCTATGATCAGTCTGTCTAACCTAAGTGATGACAGAATGCGTCACGCTAAGTCAGGCCAGTGGTGGGAGACTGCCTCATGGAGAGCCTTGGCTAACAACTCTGTATCGTACACTGAGAAGCCTGACATGGAAACGTTTATGCGTGAGTGGACAGCACTGGTAGAGAGTAAGTCGGGTGAGCGTGGTATCTTTAACCGTGAAGCATCTAAGAAGCAAGCAGCTAAGTTTGGGCGGCGTGATAGCAATTATGAGTTTGGCACTAACCCGTGCAGCGAAATCATCTTGCGTCCGTATCAGTTTTGTAACTTAACAGAGGTGGTTGTACGTGCTACAGATACTGTGGAAGACCTTGCTAGAAAAGTTAAACTCGCTACGATTCTGGGAACCATTCAGTCCTCATACACAAAGTTCCCCTATCTGCGGAAGGTGTGGACAAACAACACAGAAGAAGAGCGCTTGCTTGGTGTGTCACTTACGGGAATAATGGACAACCCTCTTATGACATCAGCAAATGCTGGATTGGAGAAGACCCTTGAACACCTTAGAAATGTGGCTGTTACTACTAATGCTGAATGGGCTGACAGGCTTGGTATACCTCATAGCGCTGCGATTAGCTGCATTAAACCATCGGGAACAGTATCACAACTGGTGGATTCAGCCTCTGGGATACATGCTCGCCATAGTCCCTATTATATCCGTACTGTGCGTGGTGATAATAAAGACCCCTTAACACAGTTCATGAAGGATGCAGGTGTACCTAACGAGCCATGTGTAATGAAGGGTGACACTACTACAGTGTTTAGCTTCCCTGTTAAGTCACCTAACAAAGCAGTCACTAGAAACGATATGACAGCCATAGAGCAGCTTAAGACGTGGCTGACGTATCAACGCTCATGGTGTGAGCATAAGCCTAGCGTGACGATCTCTGTGCGTGATGCTGAGTGGATGGCTGTGGGTGCATTTGTATATGAACACTTCGATGAAATGTCAGGTGTATCATTCCTGCCACACTCAGATCACACATATCAGCAAGCCCCTTATCAGGACTGCACCAAGGAAGAGTATGAAGAAATGCTTTCTAAGATGCCAGCTAAGATTGACTGGGAGCTACTCAATGAATACGAAAGTGAAGATAACACAGTATCTATGCAGACGATGGCTTGCTCTGGGGATAGCTGTGAGATTGTTGACTTAGTATGAAACAGTATGTTATAGTAGGCAGGTCCGACTGTATGTACTGTAGCAGAGCAGTAGGGCTTATAAGAGATAAAGGTGGAGTAGTTAGTTACTACTCTATCAATGATTCCAAGTGGGTACTTGACTTATTTAATAAAGCATCTATAAAGACAGTACCTCAGATATGGGATATAGAAGGTAATTACATAGGTGGTTACCAAGAACTAGAGAAACAATTAGAAGGAGTTTAATATGTTCGCATCCGCAATCCAAGCACTAGTAATAGTTGTACTTACTGCAGGGTTCTTTGATGAAGTGGTATTTCCAGCAGGGGAGTACGCTATTGAGAAAAGCACTGAAGCTTACGATGCAGGTAAAGAACTGTACCAAGAGAAAGTGATTGGCACAGACTAACAATGTAAGGCTCAGCGTTAAGGCGCTGGGCTTTTCTTTAACGTAGGAGATGCCATGCAGTTAGATTTGTTTAGCACTAAACACTCTATAAGAAAAGACAAAGATACAAAAGTATGTAATAAGTGTAACCTAGAACTGCCTGTAGATTGTTTTTCTTTTCATGGCGGTTCTAATTACCTAAGACCTGAATGTAAAAAATGCAACAATGAATTAAGTAAAGTCCGATCAAAAATACGTAACTCTGTAGAACCACCTTCTAAAGATTACTGTTGCCCTATATGTAATAAAAATGAAGAATCTAGTGCAGGAGCAGGTAATTCTAAAAATGGCTCTTGGGTGGTAGATCACGATCATCACACAGAAAAATTTAGAGGTTGGTTATGTCATAGGTGTAACAGAGCATTAGGATGTTTTGAGGATGACATAGAGCGAATAGAAAGAGCTATAACATATCTAAGGAAAGCGAATGAACGCACTTGAGCCACCAGTAAAACAATCACGGTCACGCCGAAAGACAAACTATAAAGGTGCAGCTAACAAGAAAACATCTGGGCTTATACCAAAGACAGATAGACAGAAAGAGTTTCTACATCATCTAAAGGAATACAATCAAGTCTTTGTACTAGGTCCAGCAGGTACAGGTAAGACTTACGTCACAGCCACCTACGCAGCAGACTTATACACTACCAAAGATATTGACAAGATAGTTATCACACGCCCTCATGTAGCTGTAGGTAAAGACATTGGGTTTCTACCTGGTAGCTTAGAGGAAAAGGTTTATCCTTGGGCGTTACCTGTGCTTGACGTGCTAGAGAAA
>Ga0181390_1001387_pt1 | contig 10730 bp, 12 predicted proteins | sample 13SPOviralmetaG_FD_130085 | JGI IMG/M metagenome (GOLD analysis project Ga0181390, IMG submission 130085) | Marine viral communities from the oligotrophic San Pedro Time Series (SPOT) site, San Pedro Channel, CA, USA - 13 SPOT_SRF_2010-07-21 | ecosystem: Environmental > Aquatic > Marine > Strait...
AAATTGTAATTTATATGAATAAAAAAAAGAATGAAATGAATAAAACTATATATATGGAGAATATATAACCTCATAGAATTCCAAAAAAAATAAATTGTAAATTGCAACAAAATATTTAGACGTTAAATACATTAAAAACCTACATTAGACATTGAAGACTTGGATATATCCGTCTTCTAATCGTGCTATACGGAGATATTCACAGAAATTTCTCATTACATTTACACCATCTTTTAAATCATTTGCTTTAACATGAACCTCAATACCACGAGTTCCGACACGACCACCAGTCAGACGAGTAGATTGATAAAAGAAATTGCCTTCCAATGCTCCCTTCTGAGCTCTTCCTTCATAAGTAGAAGCTGTAATAATATCCCCCGAATTACTATATTCTTGATCTGTAATAAATGGGACTCCCTCTGCATCAGTTAATAGACTAAATAGTCGTGCCGTGTTCTGAACATTTGTAGGGAATTCAAATCGGTCATTATAACGGAGATTATATTCCATATTACCTAATACACCAGTGCCACTCTTTTTAAGAGCAAAAGACACACCGAGACCTGCCATATCTTCCTCAGATTGTCCAGATTCATTGAAAGAAGTTAATACACGACTTACAAGACGATTTGCCATACCAACATTTCTTACAATATTTCTCATGGATGCCTGACTAACAGAAGATAGAGCAAGACGATAGTCATTAAAACTAAATGATAAATCACGATTCTTTTCAGCATAAGCAGACATTTCTGAACCATCCCCAAAATATAAATAATCTGCACAGAACTTCAATTCATTTCTATCAATTAAGAATGGTTGGCGAGTAGTTGCTCCACTTGGAATAAATGCTCGTTTATCGATTGAAGGTTGGAAAGTCAATTCAATATTAATAGGTTCTTTAAACATATATAAACCGAGTTGATGCTGTTTGAGGAAGGGAAATAAATCCGATAAATCAATTTGATAGGTGGGACTTTCATCTGGAACTCTTTGATCCATAACAGAAAAAGGTTGCATAAGAAGACCTGCATCCCCACCAGAATATTCACGCCCATTAGCAAGACCATAAGTCCCAGCAAGATTATTACTTGTAGTTGCTACACCTGTTTCTGTGTAAAGGAATTGATGATCCATACAACGACCTGTTAAATATTGTTCCCTTTCTTTCTGAACTTCACCAGAAATAAGAGATGATTTAATTTGGTGTAAGTAGTTCCAGTCGGATATTTCATTTAAAACTTGATTACCCACTTTAAGAACTGCCTTTTGGACGATTTGTCCGATTCCAGTGCATACATTAAGACCTGCCCTATCTAAGCCAGGAACTAATGAAACAAATAATTTAGAATTACTATGAAGGAATCCCTTGTTTTGTAGAGTAAAACGACAGAATCCTCCTACATTTTCACTTGAAACATCATTGAATACAACTGGGTCAAGCAAATCTGTTTCCACAGACATCATACCTGTTGAACCAATTTCACCAAGACGAATAAAATCTGGAACTCCATTGGATACGGAAGACATTTGTTTATCATCCATTTGTTTATCACTCATTTTATAATATATATAAATATTTTATATATTTGATAAATAAAAAAATAAATTATAAAAGTAGAGAAAATAATTTAATCACTTATATATTCTTCACTTGATTCACTTGATTCTGTTTCATAATCGGGGTCATCAATTCTTTCAAGAAATTCTTCTGTTATTTTTTTTAATAATCTTCTTATTTCATGTATAGTATCAACATCCCCTCTTTTTGCATAAAAACTTATAACTTCTTCCCAATCTTCTTCATCCATGTGATTTAGTAATTTCATTTTATATTATAGCATATATTTTATTTTTATTCCAACCAAATAATATCTCTTGGAAGTTTCATTTTATAACAATAATAAAAACAATCGAAATTACAAGATTTAGTTTGTTCGCCATTTTTTATAAATTGTATTCTTTTTCTTGGAATAATTATTTGTAATTGACTTTCAGTATTCTTAAAACTTTCTCTGAAATAACTTGTATTTATTTTACTACACGGCATAATTAATATAAAAGGTTTATCCAATTCTTTTAATCTCGGAATTACTAATTTACATTTACTAAATGGAGGATTACTAACAATCATATCTCCTTCATTACTCTTAAAAAAATCATTATCATTACATATTACATTAAAACCCAATTCCTCTAAAAATCTTTCACTTGTTCCTTCTCCTTTAAATGCTTCCCATATTACTTTATCTTTTGGAATATATTGTTGTATATTTTCCCAAGCATATTTCGGTGTCATATATTCATCATCTTTTAAAAATGTTTTTGTATGAAATCCAGCCATTATATTATAGCATATATTTTATTTTTACATTTTTTACATCATTGAAGCAACTGCACCCCGTTAGGAGAATATACTAATTGTGCTTTTGCCTTTACAAAGATGAAAACCGACTGAGGATTATCACTCGTCAGATTACTTTCAAGACTGACACCAAACTGCTGATCCTTAAAATTTTGACCTTGACCATTAAACTGACTATATCTTACACCTACGCCGAATATAGCACCTCCTTCTGCTATTTCAGAGTATTTAGGAATAGTAGCACTTGTAATATCCATAGTATAATCACGATTGAGATTTACAACACTTACACTTGACCTATCAGTTGCCTTTTCGGGAATAATTGCTTCAACAAATTGACGAGCAAGTTGAGGATCAGATACTAATACTAAACCATTCCCAGCAACATCTTTATTTGTTGTTATATCATAATCCATAGGATATTTGACACCTCCTCTGAGAAATTGTATCCGAGAAAACTCTACTAATGAATTATCCTCATTAGACGGATAAGTTGTAGCAAGACCATTTGCCGTTAATGTATTAATATTACGGGATGGACAAAAAGTCATAAAGGCACTCTGAACCTTAGATAAACCCAGAGAATATTGAAGTTGAGCATTTGCACTATTAATTGAAGTATATAGAGATGTGATAGTATTGTATTCCATAGAACCAGATGTTTGTTGGGACATCTGAGATAATTGGTCAGGCGGAATATCAGCAATTTCACAAGTTAATTTAAGATTTTCAAGAACATAATGAGCATCAGCTACATTGGAGGGAGCAGTAGTAGAACCTACACGAGAGAATAAACAATTAGCATCACTCTCTAAATGAATTTCTATCTGGATTCCCCCCACACCTGCATGTAAATTCACCATATTACCAGACATCATAAATCCAGATGGAAGATGAGCACTGAATTCCTTTTTCTGTGTCTCATTAGCATTATTACATACGACACTTTGAAAGAAAGCATCAGCATTGGGCATACATAGAGCAGTAGCATTTAGGTGAGTTTGAAGGTCGATTAGACTCGAACTAACTCCCAAGTAGCTTTGAAGCATTTTATTATAATGTCTTATGTGTTCCATCACGATTTTTGAGGAATTATCACGAATAATTAATTGTTCCATGACTCCAAAAATTCCTAAACGATTATCCATAGTAATTTGATTAGTATCAGCAGGAAGCACGGGAGTAGGATTATTAAGATTATCTTTAAAAACTTTTAAATCACCACATATACGAATAGTTCTTGGATCTAATATACCTGCTGTTTTTTGGATTGTGAAGGAAATTACTGGAAATCCATTTTTAAAGCTAATTTTTCCGTCAGCTGGAACATTGTCGGGACGAATTTCTACATATCGACTGGTCATTTTATATTATATTAAATATAAAAATATAAAAAATAAAATTAATAAAAAAACTTATTATATATTTTATTGTAAATTGCAATGGAAGAATATGAAAAAAAAAGAGATGAAAATAAAACTAATTGTATATTTATTCTTCTTACATTATTATATATTTTAGGTTGGATAAAATTGTTAAAAATATTAGTGTAAATTACAACATCTATACTATAACTGAAACCGAACCATCTTTAATAATAATCCTACGAATATGATAGACAAATGCCTGATACATTTTATTTTTTGTTGGAACATGAGTAGCATCTTCATATTTAAATATACAACTCAAATCTTTGTTCCTTAAATCCATAGCACCTCCGTGCATACCAAAACCACGACCAACATTCCAGTTCCTTAAATATTCCCTAAAAGAACGAGGAGTAATATCGGCATTTGCTAATGTTTTCTCTAATTCATATAACGGGAACTGGTCAATTGATTTTTTAGTAGCACATTTACGGGTTGAAATTGGCCTGCTTGGAGTTAATTTTCCATCCAGCTGATATTGAACAGATGTAAGTCCATCTACTATACCTGAGTATGCACTACGGACACTATTGAGTCTATGATCCATAGAATCACTTGTAATATTATAAGTATGTTTATTTTCAGTTTCCGAACCACCAGTCATCATAACCATATTTGAATATACAGAAGCATCCTGAGGTTGAATAACTAAACTCTTAGCACGAGAATTATTACAATGGAAATTAAATGAAGTTTGTTTATCACTTGCAAGAGAACTATGTTTATAATTAGTCCAAGACATAATATCAAATTCAATAGCCTTTCCTTCACGGAGTTTTGCCATCATTCCTCTTTCATAAGAAGGATCAAGTTCTACTTTATGAACAATAAGGTTCATATTTGAAATTGTATATCCCACATCATAAGAAGTCGCCTCAGATACGGCAGTTGAATATAAAACAAAGTCCTGTGTAATAGCAATCGCCCCATCATCATCAGTTCCATTATTGATTAATCCTACACCATCTACTTCAACTTCAATCAATCCATTTGCATTTAGACTAATTGATTTAATAACAAAACCCCCTTTGCCTATTTCTACTCCGCCCTGAGTAAATCGCCCAACCTTACTCTGTTGATTATATTTTACAAAATTTACGGATTCGCCGACCACAAATGCAAATTTACTTACAGCATCATCTCCTACAAGATTATTAGTATTCTGAATAAAGAAAGTTGTCTGAGCAGTAGTGTTAGTAGTTGCCCAAGTAGTAGAATTATCAGCAAGAGAATGGAAGGCAGGGTTTAGTGTTGTTCGCCTGTATCGTGATACACTATCTAATTGTTTAACTACTTCCGATGCTGGACAAGTATCAATTTCGATATATAAACCCCCAGTCATTCCTACTGGGAATATTTTATCACTAAAAATACCAGCATGAATAGGGATACAACATTTTGCAGTGCATAAATCAGTATTAGAATATGCTACATTTAAATCTGCTCCAATTGTGGAAGGATTAAAATAAGGATTTGTTCGTGTATCGGACATCTCAGAACAACTTGAACCTTGTGTTCCACGATTGACAGGAGTCCAAGCTGTTCCTCCTTCTTCTAATGCTCGTTTCTGTCTGAGACTATCATCAGCATCATAATCATATTTGAGACATACCCAAGATTGATATTCTACAAGTTCCTCCAAAAGATTTCCACGAGAACCATCATAGATCCTCATATTTTTCAGCAACATAGATGCTCCGTGAGAATCTAATTGAAGATGAGTGGGTTTAATACCTGCTCCGAAAGGTTGGTCAATTTTAAGGTCAAATTCTAAATAACTATTTTTACCATCCATAAATTTAACTTCTGGTGGAACAACAATTTGAATCTTTCTCCCAGTCTGTTTAACAGAATAAGATAATCCATTTTCAGTAGGGATTGATACTTTTTCTTCGCCAATTTGAACTACATTATCACTTGACCAATATGAAGACATTTTATATTATATATATATATTTTAAAATATCATAAATAAAAAAAAAATATTTATTCATATTATAATTGTTTATGGAGAATTTTAAACAAAAAAATAATTGTATTTTACAAGAAGTTTTATCTGATGTAAAATCAATAAAAAGAAATATAGAAGAGTTAAAATCTGATATATCAATTATCAAAAAAAAAATCAATGAAGAAAAAATAGATGATGAAATTTTTACAGATGAAAAACCTACTGAAAGTTCGGGATGGTTTTTTAGTTAATCACAATGAACCAAAATATTTATTGTATTCTTCTTGTGCTTTCTCTAATGGAGGAAATGTAATTTTTCCCTTACTTGTTTTATTTGCTTTTATAACAATAATAGAAGGACATAATTTTTTCATCTTATACCAAAATGCACGATTATTAACTTTATTATCATGAGAACCCATTTTCCTATCACAATATAATTTATATATATGTTCCTTTGAAATAGTTAAACTTGGATTTTCTTCGTGTTTATCATACCAAGCATTTTTAATATCATGTCCATTACCCATAATATCACCTTCAATATATTCAGTGTAAAATAATTCAACACTATCCATATTTTTCTTGACTTGTTGTTGATGTAATTCACTCTTTACAAAATCACGACTATCATATCCACTAATATCTCTGGAATATAAATAATCAGCTATATCTTGGAGATTTGTTTGAGCTATTTTTTTATAATATTCTTTATCATATTTTTCATTCCTACATTCAAGAATATTAAATCTCCTATCATTTCCATTTATATTAACAATATGGTCTTCATTTGTGGTCATAATACAATTTGCATAATTATCAATAGTATATGATTGAACACATTTTTTATTAATTGAGATTCTGGAATCTGTAATAAATTCTTTAAAACTTCCGACAATCTTTTTATCATACCACATCCCAGTTTCATTTAAATTAACTAATATCCGTGCCTCTGCATCTCCATTAAACTCCCCAAGAATATGTTTCATATTACTTGTAGAAATATAATATTCATTTCCAATAATCTTTCCAATCATATCAAGAATAAATGATTTCCCAACACCTTCAATGGAATGTAATACTAAACAAATATTATTCTTTTTATGAGGTTCTTGAAGTAATTTACTAAACCAATTTAAAATATAATTATATGTATCTTCATTTCCATCAGCCCATATATTTAAAATGTGATTTAAAAATGGTTTAATTTTTTCGGGATCTCCTTCTGATTCTTTTTGAATATTAAATCCCTTCCAAATATTAAATTCATTTTTACTTACATCTCCTTTTGGATTAAATACAATAGTATTAATATCTTTCCTATCGATATCATTAAACCATATATCAAATGGATTTATTTTTGTTTTCTCTTCTTCATTAAGACTATGGATTGAATATTTCTGATAGTATTGCTTACAAATAGCTGGTTTATTACGAATATATTTCTTATTAGAAAAATATAATATTTCTCCTGTGTCTGTATAATACATACATTCTTTATTCATTTCTTCCATGAAATAATCTATTCCTGCATTATACCAACCTTCATATTTATTCTTAGGAGGATAATCAATATTTCTCCATTGAATTAATCTTTTATAAGAAATAGCACGAGGACTTTTTAGTTTAGCATTCCAATGATTCCAATTGTCTATTAATGGTTTTTTCCCTTCATATCCTTCATCATCCGCCTTTGAAAATTCCAACCAAAATTTAAATCCATCTTTACTTCCATCAAAATTATTAAAACATATAAATCCCACTTTAATCCAATCATCATATCCAAATCGTTTTTCCCATTTAAAACCTTTAAAATATTTTTCAAACTCTTCTTTACTGCATTTTGGAGGTTCATTCAATTCTTTCCAATCTTCTTCATCTTCTTCCTCACTTTGAATCGGTGATACGACTGGACTGACCACAGGACTATTATAAAAGTTCATTTTAGGAATATTAAAAAAATGTTTTAATTCATCCCATTCATAAGTTTTTATATCTCCAATAATTTCACGACTATCTGTTTCCCACATATTATTTTTTTTAATTAAATCACAATCCACATCTACTTTTAATATTTTTTGTTGTTGAGAATATTTAGGCAGATTAGTAATATAACAATAATAATGTGATCCTTTTTTTGTTTCAGTTGTAGCTACACAATCATTATTTAATAAATCATATAATTCACAATCAACTTCTTTCTCATCAAAATCTATGCAGTATAGATTTGGAATATGTTTTACTGAAATAGAATAAGTATTTCCTGTCCCTCTGTCATTTTTAATCTGGTCAGGGGTTAAATCATTTTTCTCACCAATAGGTTTTTTTTTACCATCTTTATAATAAACTTGAATCTTTCTATAACATGGAATATTATGAGTTTCTTCAATTTCTTCAACAAACTTTTTAACGGAACGGATATTCATATATCTATACTTATATTTTATTTTTTTGTATTTATTTTTCTCTCCCTCTATTTTCTTTTTTTTGTATAATAAATAATATCAATAAATCTTTAAATATAAATAATATGAGATTAATTTATTCTCGAATATTTGGAACTTGAATATTTGGAGTTATTTCTGGAACATTTGAATCAATTGAATTTCTTCTGGATCTTGAAGGTTGAGATATATCAGAACGAGGAACAATTGTTTCTTCTTCACTATCTCCTCCAATATTATCTGGTGGAGGTTTTCTATGACATCTACAAAAATAACATAAATTAATATCACATTCACATCTACTTTTCCATATAATCATTAATAATCCACCGATACTTCCTAATATTAATGCCATAGACCCTGCAAATTGGTCAATAGTGAAGTCTTCCATTTTCCCTATTTCCATTGTGTATATTATAGGAGGATAAAAAATTGCAAAATACAACATTTCTAAAATAAAAATATTGAGTATAAAATATTCAATGAGTATATGAATTATATATTCTATATAAAATATATTCTCTGAAAAAAACTAAAAAAATAATATTGTAGATTGCAACAATTATATTGTTCGTCCAGTTGTAATCTGTTGAGCACCTACAACCCCACTCTCGATTGTCTTTTGTGTTTTCTCCTTTTGTTCTGTATCGTATGCCTTCTCTCCTTCTTTTCCTTCTGCTATATTACCTGCTCCTCCAATAATCCCAGATATAATATCAACAGCACCTCCAAGAAGAGCAAGAGGAGGAGCTATTGTTCCTGCAACATCTAATCCAGCACCGATGATTTGTCCTACATTTGCTATTTGTTCTGCTGTATTTTCTCCTGCTATATGGAAACTCCCTCCTTTAAAATCATCAGCAAGAGCCATTCCACCAGTAGCAATTCCCCCTGCTATTCCTAATCCTTTTCCTACTCTTCCAACCCATTTACCAGTTGAGGCAAGTGCTTCTGTTCCTCCTTCGAGAGCACTGACACCTTCTCTACCTAAATTAGATCCCATTTCTTCTACATGTTCCGCCTGTGTAATTCCCGTTCTTCCTTCTGCACTTAATTCATTAGCAGGATTGAGTTCTCTTACATTAGAACCAATATGTTCGTCTAATGGAGATGTAGCTTGTGATAAAGCATTTTGAACTCCCTCAGGATTAACTCGTTCAACAACTCTATTTGATATACTTTCTAATGCTCCCTCAGGATTAGCACGGAGATTTCTATATGCTTGTTTTATTCCAAATCCAGAACCTCCTGCTTCTACAAATGCTTTATGTTCAGCAAGTTTAGTAGCATAAGCACCCCCCGAATATGCACTTGATACAAGATTTTTAGCACTGGACAAATATTCGTTTTCTTTTTGTTGTTCTTTTAATCCTTGTATAGTTGTAGCAAGTCTATTATTATTATTTATTACATTCCTATTGTATGATGAAATAGCATCGTTCCTCATATTCCCGTGTATCTGTCCTACATTACTCGAATACAAGTCCATTTTATAATATTATATTATATAATTATTTATTATTAAAAAAAATAAAATTAAGGATATATTTTTTTTTCAAAGTTAAAATATACCTCAGCTGGATTAGTAGTGTTCCGAATATACATAAAATTATAAGGTTGTTTATGGACTTCTTCATATAATCTATCAAATGTTTCATCTCCATTTTCTCCCAATAATCCTGCATATTGTTCTTTTATCTTTTCTCTTTCTTTCATATTATTTTGCCTTCCTATTAAAATATCGGTGCTTTGAGCTCTTATAAGGGGACTTACATGATTTATGCTTTGACTACTTATGATACACATATCTAAATAGTGTCTCATTTTTGTTATAAAGAAGGCGAGTTTTGAGTTTCTTTTACAGAAGGATTGATCTAATATATCATCCATTACAAGACAATAGGTCGGTTTGTCTTCTTTACTATATTGTCCTTGTTCTTCCATAATAGCTTCAATAAATTTATCGTCATAGTGGTCATCACAATCGAAATGTTTATTCATCAATTTTCCTTTATTATCCATGTGTAATGTAGATGATAATACTTTTACCTTTTCAAATCGTCCTAAGTAAAAATCTTTTGATAGTAAAAAATTTATAATTAAATTCGATTTGGAAGATTTTATAGCACCTAATAATAATATCATGTTCGGTGGTTTTGGAAGGTTCTCGTGGAGGTCTTTGAAGTTTTCATCACCTTCTAAATCTTTTACTTTTCTTAATTTTGGGACTTTTTTTCCTTCCATTATATTATATATATATATATTTTTATTTTTATTTTTTTACATAAAATAATCCTTCTAAATGGACTTCAATTCTATTTCTATCATATACAGCATCTAAATATTTAATATATCCATATTTACCTTCTTTTCGTTGCACTATCCACATATATATATTATATTTTATTTTATTTTATATCAAAAACAATCAGAGTATAAACCTGCCGTAGATTTCCAATTAGATTGTTTAATCGTATCTATCATAGCTTTCTTCTGTGCTTCAACCATCTTTTCTTCTTTCTTTTTCTTTTTCTGTGCTTTCC
>Ga0181390_1001392_pt1 | contig 10702 bp, 17 predicted proteins | sample 13SPOviralmetaG_FD_130085 | JGI IMG/M metagenome (GOLD analysis project Ga0181390, IMG submission 130085) | Marine viral communities from the oligotrophic San Pedro Time Series (SPOT) site, San Pedro Channel, CA, USA - 13 SPOT_SRF_2010-07-21 | ecosystem: Environmental > Aquatic > Marine > Strait...
TGATGAAAGATATACTTAATGACAGAAGCGGAACTTAAACACTACTTAGAAAAGTACAAAGAACACGAAGCACGTATGGCTACTACTAATGAACGTAATGCCTATTGGAGACAGTACAATGAATCTCGAAGATCTAAAGAAACTAGCAGGGATTAGTGAATTTAAAGGTTATACAGAGTACACCTTAGAAGATTTTAGTGATGCTGCTAATGCTAATCGAAAAAAAGAACGTGAACAAAATATCAAACCAGGCGATGAAGAATGGTTTAAACTTTGGTTTAGTCAGCCTAAGATGCAAGGCAAAGGTTTTCGTGGCAGGAAATGATTGTAGAAACAAATTTTGTTTACGATAAACTTGTTAAAAAATTACAATATCCGCAAGCACCAATTCCAAACACTATGTTTGAAATAAACAGTAATAATCATCAACTTATCGATAAACTTGCAGAATACAACGCCTATGAATTTGGCGATTATGCATTAACATTAAACAAGAGAATAACTTATGAGTGTAAACACATTCCTGCACAAGATAAGCCCTTAGAAGCAACAGGTTTATTTGTAATAGTAACTGATTACATGTCATTGCTTGATGCAATTTACTTTGAACGTCCTTTTTTGTATTTTGGCGATGCAGGATTTAGTGCAGATTTACAAAGTCAAGGATACAAATTATACAACAAGATAATAGACTATAGTTTTGATAGCGAAACAAACATAACCAAACGTATGCAAATGTTTATTGATCAAATTCTAACATTACACAGATATACAAATCCTATTGTCTTGATGAAATCATTAAATAAAGAAAGAATACATAATAGGAAGTGGCTATTTCAATTAATCGATGCTGATAACAAAATTAATACTCCTACACATTTAACACTAAATACATTACAGAAATTTAAGAAGCTATTATGAACTTACAAGACTTATTAGAAGACGGCAGAATTGTCAAAGGTGTTAACACAACAGTAGATGTTGATGTTGATCAAATACCTGTAGAAGCAAAGAAGTTAGGCAACGATGTTAGTATTAATGGTGTGCCGCCGTTCCTTAGGTCTGATGGTAAGTTAAAGGAAGCACGTTATACAGCGTATGAATGGAGTATAATTGAAGGCGGACACAGTTTAGAAGAGCCAGAGGCAAAACCTAAACTGTTTGATTTCGATAAATACTAATATGTTATTAAGAGAGTTTACTAGACCTGAATTTATAGTGTGGGAAGCACATATACGTGTACGCAGTCGTACATACAGTCAGGCTATAAAAATTAAAATTACTGCAAGAACAAAACAAGAAGCACATAAATTAATAAAGGCTCAATATGGGCCTACTACACAACTAATTTATGTTAGGAGATCCTTGTGAAAATAAATGAAATTACAGAACAACGGGTTGACGAAGTAGCACCAGTAGTAGCAGCAGCAATATGGTTGATTAAATTTGCAATAGCACGTGGAGCATGGCCTGTTATTAGATGGCTGTTAAAAAGACACGGTGGGAAAATTGGTGCAGGAGCAGCCGCAGCATATTATATCGACCAAGGTTGGGATTGGGTAATATCTCAAATTGGCGAAGAATATGCACAGATGCTTATTGATAATAAATTCACTATTGCAATGGCAGTAGCACTTATACTAGGTGCAGTTGCTCTTAAAAAGTTTGTAGAGAGAAAAGGTGAAGAACTAGTAACCAAATACCAAGAAGAAACTATGAGCGAAGAATACAAAAAAGGCAAAGCAGGACAATGGACAAATAAAAGTCCTAAAGCAAACCGTCCAGCTAAAGTAGGCGATTTAGTAGGAGGTAGTGCATGAAGATTAACGATATATTGACCGAAACTAGTGCAGGAGATGTTGCAGTAGCAGTTGGAAACATAGGACCTGTAATTAAACGTGGCAAATATGGTGCGCCCGAAGCACCACAGAAAAAAGATAAAAATGGCACAGTAGTAAATGCGTTAGATCAAAACACAAATCTAATGGGTCATAAGAAAAAACGATAAATAATAGCAACAACTCCGGAGAGAAGATAATGGCTAAAGATACACACTGTTCAGATAAATGTTGCGGCGCTGACGTTAAAGCAGAAGACTGCACATGCAAACCAAGTTGCGAACACTGCAACTGTAATTCAGTTGACGAGTCACTTAGACCATCACACGCCAAAGAGTTGAGAAACAAAGAACTTAACAAGGGCAAAGGTGCACCAAAATCAGGCAAAACAACTGGTCCTGATGATTATGATTTCTTGAAGTATAAAAACAAAAAGAAAGCCAACGAAGGCCTTGCTGATATGGCAGACATAACAGAACGTGATCACGAAGTGCAAATGGCACGTGCCGAACTATACAAAATTGCAAAATATGCTCTTAAGTTACACGATATGCTAAAAGGTGTTAGTGAAGCTGAAGGCATCGAAGGTTGGATGCAGAGTAAAATTACAAAAGCAGCAGACTATATGGGTAGTGTATACCACACAATGGACTACGATATGGCCACAGAAAGCAAAGTAACTCACAAAAATACAATGACCGAAGCAGATGCTAGTGCATACAAAAACAGTCTTGCTGAACGTATGTCTCAAAAAAAAAGCAAGTAACTGAGTTAGACGCTGACACACTCGACAGCTATTTGAGCAAAGCTGAAGATGACGTAAACCACCGCGATCCTAAAGATCCTAAACGTGCAAAACGTAGAGCCTACATGAAAAAAGCAGCAACACAACTGTCGAGAAAATAATACATGTTTGAAACACATATCTATGATTGGATAAATGGTTTTCTAAGCATACCACACAACACGTTTAATGATTTACCACCTTGTCCGTTTGCAAAACAAGCAATGTTGGATGACAAAATTAAATGTGTAGAAATAAAAAATACATTCAATCTTAGTATGTCAGAATACTTTATCTCTGAACTAGAAAACTTTAGTTATCACTGGCCTGGAAAAAAAGAAGTAGTAATACTAGGCTGCGATCCTAAACTTATTACCAGCGACGATTTATCCGATGCAATTGAACACGCTAACAAAAAATTCTTGCACAAAAGAGGATATATAGCGTTAGAAGATCATCCAGACGAGATTGAATTAGTTAAAGACGTAGTATTAAACAATGGCAAGTATGCAGTTGTTTTCCTACAAAATGTAAATAAGTTAAATACTGCAAGAACAGCATTACAGAAACAAAACTATTATGTAAACTGGGATGCCGAATATTATGCAGATGTAGTTAATGAGTAGTAGAGTAGATTTAGAAAAAACAAAATACAAACAGATAGAGTTTAAACTACTATCTGACGAACACTTTCTTGAATGCGAACATATATACAAACAATATATAATATACAAAAAGTTTGATACAATTTACCCTATATTTAGAGAAGACTGGAGTCACGCTAGAATATTTGGATACTATCACAATGATAAATTAGTAGCATGGAGTTCATATTATGAATATCCAAGCAAAAAAACATGCCATGCAGATCAGTTTGCATGGAACTACGAGGATCCATCATTAAAGTTAGGTTATAAAAGTTTGCGTAGCGAATGTGCATACTACAAAGAACAGGGATTTAAGTATTTGATACTAGGAGACTTGTACAGCTACAAGCAAGAGCTTAAAGGATTCGAAGCAATAAACTTAGATTCACCAGATGCATTTGAGACTTGACTAATCATATATAATCGTATATAATCAGCTATATAATCAAAGGAGTATTGCATGAGCGATAGAGTTTACGGCCAAGAAGAAAAAGCAAAACTAGAACGTCTGGTTAAAGAAGGCGTAACAGTACTGCAAGAAGTTGAAGATCTCAATGCAGGGCTAAAAGAAACTGTCAAGGCAGTTGCAGAAGAACTGAATGTTAAACCTTCACTAATCAACAAAGCTATTAAAGTTGCACAGAAACGTGACTGGAGTCGTGTTGCTGACGAATACGAAGACTTAGAAACCATTGTTGCTACAATTGGGTACGACGAAGACTAAGTAATGTTGTAATAGCAGGAGAAAACATGAAACAAGGTAAAATTAACGTATGCTGGCAAGGACAACAATTTTATAGTTTGCCATACGAAAGTGCAGGCGGCTACGGCGGCGACGAGTATATTAAATATGGACATGATCCGTATAAAGTTATTATCAACAATGACGTTTATGTTGGTCCTAAAGAAATTATGCCTGAATTTTGGAAAGGTGTAGTTGAGCAGTTACCAGATCACGATCATTTTGAAGTAGCAATTTATAGAACGCCGCCTGCTAATATTCTTCCTTTACACAAAGACATGTATGCAAACTTTATGAAGATGCACAACATTACAGATGTTAATACTATTACACGTTACATTGTATTCTTAGAAGATTGTAAACTAGGACACTACTTTCACGTAGAAGACACATGCTTGTGTGATTGGAAAAACGGCGACTGGATCAGCTGGACAGGCAGTGCGCCACATGCTGCATACAACATGGGAATTGAACACCGTTTTACAATGCAAGTTACTGCCTTTGATAGGTAGACAAGACAAAAATAACGTGTTATAATAAACTTCAATCTAAAGGAGTATAAATGCCGTACGTTGATGCATTTTTTGATAGAGACGCTGATATTATCCGTGCGGTAGAACGCAAAGATGGTAAAAGGCATTTCCACGAATACCAAGCAAAGTACACTTGGTACTATGAAGACCCACGAGGCAAATACAAAAGTATTTTTGGCGATACGTTACAACGTGTAGTATGCAAAAGTACCAAAGACTTTCGCAAAGAACTTGCAATTAACAAAGACAAGAAAAAGTTTGAAAGCGATATCAATCCAATCTTTCAATGTTTGAGTGAAAACTATCTTAATCAAGATGCACCTAAACTAAACGTAGTGTTTTGGGATATCGAGACTGACTTTGATCCAGAGCGAGGCTTTGCTCCTGTAGAAGATCCGTTTATGCCTATTACTGCTATTACAGTATACTTGCAATGGCTAGGTATGCTGATTACAGTTGCTATGCCACCTAAAGGGTTGCCAATGGAAGAAGCTGAAGCAATGTGTAAAGCACGTTGGGGCGAAACTTGCATACTATTTCCCAACAACGAAAAAGGCGAAGGCGAAATGCTGAGTATGTTCTTGGATCTCATTGAAGATGCAGACATTCACAGTGGCTGGAATAGTGAAGGTTATGATGTTCCTTATACTGTAAACCGTATTAAGCGTGTATTAAGCAGCGACGATACACGTAGATTTTGTCTATGGGGACAAAAGCCCAAGCGTAGAGAGTATGAAAAGTTTGGTAAGATGAGTGAAACATATGATACTATCGGAAGAGTACATATGGACTATCTCAACTTGTATCGCAAGTATACATATGAAGAACGTCATACATATAGACTAGATGCTATTGGTGAAATGGAAGTTGGTGAAAACAAGACTGTGTATGAAGGCACACTTGATCAGCTTTACAACAACGACTTTGAAAAGTTTATTGAATACAATAGACAAGACGTTGCACTGCTAGACAAACTAGACAAGAAACTGCGCTTTATTGATCTTGCTAATGAAATTGCACATGACAATACTGTGCTACTACAAACAACAGCAGGTGCCGTTGCAGTTACAGAACAAGCTATTGTTAACGAAGCACACAGACGTGGAATGCAGGTGCCAAATAGGTTACAACACGAAGGCAACACAGCAGCCGCTGGTGCTTATGTTGCGTTTCCAAAGAAAGGTGTGCATGAATGGATTGGTTCAATGGATTTGAACTCACTATATCCAAGTATTATTCGTGCATTGAACATGGCGCCGGAAACTATTGTAGGACAGATTCGTCCAGTATTAACAGATGAGTTTTTGCACAATGCAACTACACTAGAAAAGAAAAGTTTTGCAGGTGCTTGGGAAGGCAAGTTTGCTACACTAGAATATGATGCTGTAATGGAACAGCGCAAAGATGTATCGTTGCACTTGGACTTGGAAGATGGCACATCACATGTATTAAGTGGTGCAGAAATTTATAAACTTATTTTTGACTCACACAATCCTTGGATGCTAAGTGCAAATGGTACAGTGTTTACAACAGAGATCGAAGGTGTTGTACCCGGATTGCTAAAGCGTTGGTATAGTGAACGTAAAGAACTACAAGCAACTATGCGTAAAGCAATTGATGCGGGCAATGAAACAGAGATTGCGTTTTGGGATAAGCGACAACTTGTTAAGAAAATTAACTTGAACAGTTTATATGGCGCTATTCTTAATCCAGGATGTAGATTCTTTGATAAACGTATTGGACAATCAACTACACTTACTGGCAGACAGATTGCAAAGCATATGAGTGCAGAAGTCAACAAAATTATTACGGGTACGTATGATCATGTAGGCGATGCTGTTATATATGGCGATACAGACTCTGTATACTTTAGTGCATATCCTGCACTCAAGGATGATGTTGAAGCAGGTAAGATTCCGTGGGGCAAAGATAATGTTATTAAATTATATGATCAACTTTGCGAACAAGCAAACACTACATTTCCAACATTTATGATGGATGCATTTCATTGTCCACGTCCACGTAGCGAAGTTATTGCGGCAGCAAGAGAATGTGTTGCAGACACAGGCTTGTTTATTACAAAGAAGCGTTATGCTATACGTGTATATGACTTAGAAGGTGATAGAAAAGACAAAGATAGCCTAGGCAAAGTAAAAGCTATGGGCTTGGATTTGAAGCGTAGTGACACTCCTGTGTTTATGCAGGACTATTTGAAAACATTGCTTGACATGGTACTAGGACTAAAGCCCGAAAAAGAATTACTAGAAAGTATTACAGAGTTTCGACGTGAATTTAAAGAACGTCCAGGCTTTGAAAAAGGTTCGCCAAAACGTGCAAACAAAATCGGACACTATCAGCGTCTTGAAGAAAAACAAGGCAAGGCTAATATGCCCGGACATGTTAGAGCAAGCATCAACTGGAATACATTGAAACGTATGAATGGCGACAAGTATTCGCAAGACATTGTAGATGGCATGAAAGTTATTGTTTGCAAACTAAAGCAAAATCCGTTACAATATACTAGTGTTGCGTATCCAACAGACGAACTCCGTATTCCGGACTGGTTCAAAGAACTTCCGTTTGATGGCGATGCTATGGAAGAAGTTATTATTGACAACAAACTAGGCAACTTGATTGGTGTTCTAAATTATGATTTGGAAAGTACAAAACAAAACAACACATTTAGCACATTATTTGATTGGGATTAATATGAAAGTAGGATTTACATGTAGTACCTTTGATTTATTACACGCAGGGCACATTGGAATGCTGCGTGAAGCAAGGGCAAATTGTGATTATCTTATTGTAGGACTTCAAAGTGATCCTACAATTGATAGACCAGATACAAAAAACAAACCTGTGCAAACAATGGTAGAACGTTATGCACAACTTAATGCACTAAAATTTGTAGATGAGATTGTGCCTTATCAAACAGAACAAGACTTAATTGATATACTAGAACTGTTTCAAATAGATGTTAGATTCTTAGGTGAAGAATATAGAGAAAAAGAATTTACTGGCAGAGCTACTTGTGCCGCAAGGGGAATTGAAGTACACTTTAATAAACGTGAACACCGTTTTAGCACAAGTGATCTAAGAAGAAGGGTATGTGAAGTATGATGTGGATACTATTTGTTATTAGTACTACTGTATGTGTAGACGACAATTGCGAACTAAAATATACTCATTATGATATATTTAAAACAGAAAAACAGTGTTTGGTTGCACAAACTGAACTAGATAAACTTGTAAATAATGAACGAACTCTATGCGTTAGTGAAGAAGATCTATGAATAAATTTATTTTTGATGTCGACGGTACTTTAACTCCAAGTAGACAACACATTGACAAAGACTTTAAGAAATTCTTCTTAGACTTTTGTGGAAGCAATGATGTATTCTTGGTAACTGGTAGTGACTATGCAAAAACATTGGAACAACTTGGTGAAGAAATTTGTAACAAAGTCAAAGTAATTTATAATTGCAGTGGCAATGACGTATGGAGTTTAGGTGTAAACCTCTACAGCAATGAGTGGAAGGTTCCGCAAGAGTTGGATAGTCTATTTAATGGATGGTTACAGGCTAGTAGTTTTCCGTTACGTACTGGCAATCACATTGAACACCGTCCAGGCTGTGCAAACTTTAGTATTGTAGGGCGTAATGCTACATTAGGCGAACGTAAACTTTATATCAAACATGACTTGGATAATAGAGAGCGTGAAAGCATTGCTCATCAAATTAATAGTGATTTCAAAGATATTACAGCAAGTGTTGGTGGAGAAACTGGCATAGACATTTACCCTACAGGCTGGGATAAAGGACAAATCATAAACGAGTTCAATTCATTTGACAAACTATACTTCTTTGGTGACAAAACAGAACCAGGTGGTAACGACGAACCATTAGCAAAATTAATTAAACAAACATTTCAAGTTAAAGATTGGCAGGATACATATGAACGCTTACAATATTTTCAAGAGGCAAAAGTAGCAGCATGATAATCGCGGGTTACGGCTTTGTAGGAAAAGCATACGAACTATTGTATAAAGACTTTAGAAGACAAATAGAAGTACACGATCCGCCAAAAGGTATGATTGCAGACTTTGAAAACACAAGTGCAGTTGTAATCTGTGTACCAACACCACAAGCAGAAGATGGTTCGTGTGATATGAGTGCTGTTTATGAAACTGTAGAAAAATGCATGGTAGGCACGCCTATTATGATCAAGAGCACTATTAGTTTAGAAGGTTGGCGAGAATTAAAGCAACGTTTTCCTAAACACAAAATTTGTTTTTCTCCTGAGTTTCTACGTGCTGCAAATTTTATGAATGATATTAAGAATTTAGATCATATCATTTTATCAGGCGATACTAATTACTGGAGAGATCAATGTAGTTATAATTGGCCAAATATTAAACTTAGCATTGTGTCACCTGAAGAAGCCATTGCAATCAAATATTTCCGTAATGCATTCCTTGCTACAAAAGTAAGTTTCTTTAATGAAATGTATGACTTTTGCAAAGCACAAGGAGTTAACTTTGATAGTGTAAGAGGCGGTGTTGTACAAGATTCACGTATTGGACACAGTCATAGTTATGTATATCCTAGTGACGGAGTACGTGGCTGGGGAGGATATTGTTTCCCCAAGGATACAAGTGCTCTATTAAAAATGGCAGAGAACAAAAATATTAATCTAAATACACTTGATGCAGCAGTTGAATATAACAAAAAAATAACTATTGACAAACACAAGAAAACGTAGTACAATAAAGAATAGGAGAAAAATATGAAAGACATTCTACAAGATATCGTAAGCCACACGCACTCGCTTGGCTTTATTACAACACTAAAGGTTGTAGCAGACTCTGATACACAAATCGAAAGCATGGCCGATGATCGTAGTGTGATTATGAGTGCAACAACGCATTCACCAGTTGGCGAATTTACTGGCACATTTGGAATGCCAGACTTAGGCAAACTTGCTTATCACATTAAGAATCCAGAGTATCAGAAAGATGCAAAAATTCAAGTGGTGCAAGCAGATCGCAACGGCGAAACTATTCCAACACACATTCACTTTGAAAATGCAAGTGGTGACTTTGAAAATGATTATCGCTTTATGAACAAAGCAATCATTGAAGAAAAACTAAAGAGTGTAAAGTACAAAGGAAACAGCTGGGACGTAGAGATTAATCCTAGTATGGCTTCTATTGCACGTATGAAGCTGATGGCAGGCGCACACAGTGAAGAAACTGTGTTTCAAGTCAAGACAGAAGACAGTAATTTGAACTTCTACTTTGGTGATGAAGCTACACACGCTGGTTCATTTACATTTGAGCATGGTATCGAAGGTACACTAACGCATACTTGGGCATGGCCAGTTGCACAAACTATTGCTATTCTAAACTTAGATGGCGACAAAACAATGAGTATTACAGACCAAGGCGCTATGAAGATCTCAGTAGACAGCGGCATGACAAAATTTGACTATATTCTTCCGGCTCAACAAAAATAATGAAAACTAACCTTACTGAAACACAAAATGATTATGCAGTATTCTTGCCTAGCATCAGTGGCTTTTATGCTACGTTTGTAGGCAAACAACGTTTTGAAGAATACGTAGATCCTAATCGTGTTCCAGCCGGTATTGGCAATGTAGAAGGCATGAACTTTTTGAATCCTAATGAAGGAGCGTTCCATTATAAGTGGGCGCTCTATTCTGCAGGACATGCTGAATTAGATATCAACAAAGAATCACCTAAAGAGGATATGCTACGCAACCGCGACAGAAATAATAGCTGGTTGTTAGGCGACTCGGGTGGTTTCCAGATTGCCAAAGGCTTGTGGGAAGGCGATTGGACAGATCCTAACTGTCCTAAGGCCCAAAAGAAACGTGAGCTGGTTGTTAACTGGATGGAAGAATACATGGACTACGGCATGATGCTAGATATTCCTACATGGACATTCCAAGATCCAAAGGCCTCTAAGGCAGCAAACATTCACAGCTATCAAGACGCTGTTGATGCTACACACATTAATGCAAAATACTATATGGCAAATATGCGTGGTAACTTTAAAGTACTAAACGTTCTACAAGGCACACACCATACTGATGCTGATAGTTGGTATGAAGAATTTAAACACTATTGCGATCCAAAA
>Ga0181390_1001403_pt1 | contig 10656 bp, 8 predicted proteins | sample 13SPOviralmetaG_FD_130085 | JGI IMG/M metagenome (GOLD analysis project Ga0181390, IMG submission 130085) | Marine viral communities from the oligotrophic San Pedro Time Series (SPOT) site, San Pedro Channel, CA, USA - 13 SPOT_SRF_2010-07-21 | ecosystem: Environmental > Aquatic > Marine > Strait...
GGTAGGCAAAGATTCCCCTCCCCCTCGATACTCCATCACCTGCCCCGTGTCCTCGGTCTTATAAACGGTGCCGACTGCCACACCTGTCAGGGCATAGGCGGCTTCTTTGTTGGCGATAGAGGTTACACCCTCTTGAAAGGATACAAACTTGTCTGGATGGGTCGAAGGAAGATCTCCAGCATTAGCACCACCCGCAGCAACACGCCACGAAGCACCTTCTGCATAGACGATCTCACCCTCTGAGTATGACTTAGATGAGTCAATAGGTTCTGCGTCCTGACGGTTTGATAAATCAAAAGCTGTCAATGCTGCGTTAAGCTTTGATAAAGCACGAGGAACTGAGTCGTGTGCCGAAATATTATTTGAGTCGTCCTCAAAAACACGACTTGAGTTTTGTAAATTTAGTTTAGTTATAAGTTTTTGCGAAAGTCTTTGGACGGCTACCTCAGTAGTGTCGCGGCCAGTAGGATTTGTGTTTATCATGATTTTATAAAGGTAATGCTAGGAGGAGAGGAAAGAGCATCCCCTCCCCCTAGCTCGTTATGAACAAGCTCATTGCTGAGCTATTCGATTAGGCACATCCAGTCAGGTTAAGGTTAGGACACCTTAGGTGACGGATAACAATACCAAATTCAGTATTGCGTGGACGAACTGCAGAACCGAGGACAGCGCGGAAGAATCCGTTTTTGCCGTCTACGTTGTCAGTGCGGTTTTGGATATTCTTCCAAGACACTTCACCGATGTAGTTCTGTGGGGTGAATCCCATGTCTGCAACCTTGGCAATAGAGCCAGGAACTAAACACTCATAAACGTTGTTCACGTAAATGAAGGTGTCTTCGTGATCAGCAGACTCATAGTCAGGGTTTGCAACCTCAACACCACCAACGGTAGTCCAAGGCTGGTGACGAATCCACTGAGGGGTTCCACCGTCCCACTCGTGGCGACGTGGCGTGTCGTCAATAGCGTGAACAAAACCATTGTAGGTATGGGCATAACCCAAAGCCAATAGCAGTTTGTCAGCATGTGAACTATCACGTAGGTCGTTACGGGTGTTCGCATCTCCTTTGATAAGGTTGCGTGAGGTAGTGTATCCGCAAACAAGGGTGAAGATAGGCTGACCGTTCGCTACGGTAGTAGCAAATCGACGACCGCCTTCAACCAATAGATACTGGTAGAAGTAATCGAGGACGTCGTTGTTCAGTTCACCAGTAGCAGGGCCATCGCCCGTGCCAAAGGCATCTCCATCGCTTTGGTCTGTCTCAGTAAGAGCAGCATTAAGAACGATCTTACGGTTTGCTACTGACGCGTATTTGTCGCGGTAGTGGTCAATCCAGATGTTCTTGATGTTCATAGCAAGCATATCGGTAGCAAGGTCTACTTGCTCGTCACGCTTGTATTTAGCTCTCATGTCGTCAACACAGAAGTCCTCCGTCTCAACGGCGGTGGATTCAAGTTGAACAGCATTGCGGGTTGTCTTGAATGCGAGCTTCGTAGTAGGAGGGTTGCAAATGTTTCCAGTTCCATCAGCAGTAGCATGGGCTTGCCATGTTTGTGCTGCGTCTGGTGCAGTCCGTTCGAATTTCACAGTTTCAAATACGTGACCGATTTCTTCAGGCCACGCTGTCTTTTTGGGGAAGTGCAACCAAGGGCTTTCTGGATAGATACGAGAATCGATATCCATTGCGAGTGCTCCTGTGACTTCTTCTAGTTGGTTTTCAATATTAGGCATATTATTATAGAGTTAGATGTTATGACCCACCTAAGATAATTTACCTCAAAACACACGCATACAGGTTAATCCTGCTCCAGAATGGAGCGGTGCTTAGACGCAAACCTCTAATGAAAGCGGGTCGCATATTTTGTCTTAGAACGGCTTGCGCTGCCGAGCACCACGGATTAGATGTGTTTTAGAGCCCACCAAATCATTAAGCTCGCCGTGACATTAACTACGATGTGAAGTTTAGTCAACTAAAAAAAACCCCACTCGGTTTTTACGCCGAGTGAGGAAAACATAAACAAATGCGATAAGCGTCTTATCAACCGAATGTTAAGCTCTGAAGCTAGACTTGTCGAGTTGTTTTTTAATAAACGAAGAAAAGTCACCATCAGAAACTTTCGCATCACCACCACCCAAGCCGCCTGGATTGTCTGATTCAGGAGGACGCGGGGTTGATCTATCGGAATTACCATTCGACATCCGCAAGCTGGTAACCTCCTTGCTGAGTTCATGATATGACCTGATAAGCGGGCCAATACTGACCGAGGAGAGTGCCGCGAAAGCCTTGTCATCCATTGACATTTCATCAAACGACAAATCGGATGCCTGACTCTTGAGTGTTTGGAAGGTTTGATTTACCTCACCGTCATCACCGATGAACAGCGGGATCTTGTCCTGATAGGAGTCAAAGGTGCTGGAGACGTTATTTCTATATTCTTCTGCTTTTTTAGCTGATTCCACCTTTGCTAGCTGTTCAGCGCGATCACGTGAAGAGTCCATCAACTCCTTGGCATTAGACTTGATCGCGTCTTCTCGCCTATAAATGGTGAGAACCTGATCAGCCATCTGGCTAATAGTGTTGTGCGATCGTGGGTCTACTTTATCCTTGAGGTCTGCAACCGCTTGGCTCTGAGCTTCGTAGTTGGAAAGAGCAATAGCTTCGAGTATGGTCTCTTCGTCAAGACCGTTGCGCGAGTCAAGAGTAGCTGCTAGTTCTGCAATTTCAGACAGAGGACGCTCAATGGTATCTTTATATTCATTGGAGAAACGGTAGTCGACTTCAGCCAATCGTGCTTGAAGCTCTGCGTTTTCATTTGCTAGCTGTTTAGATAAATCAGCTTTGGATTGAAGTTCAGCAACCTTATCTGGTTGAACCTCCCCTGATTTGTATGATTCCAATTCAGCCTTAAGCTCCTTGTTCTCGAGTCGAACCTTACGGAAGGCTGTTCCAGGATTCGGAGCTTTATCCATCTCCTCTATCTTCTTCTCAGTTTCCTTGTCGTAGTCATCCAGATCCCCTTCAGGCTTTTCTTCTTTAGCTTTAGGTTCACCTTCACTTTTATCGAATGGAGATCTAAAGGATGTTTCGTTCTCCTCTTCTCCATCAACTTTTTCTGAGGCTTGCGTCTCATCTCTTACTGGTGCTGGAGAGGCTTTAACCTCTTCGTGTTGTCCACCTGTGGTGTCTGCGGCATCAGGAGCTAATGGTTCAGTTCCTGACTCGGTATCTCCGAGAGACTTGTCCAAAATGGCTTTGACTCTCGACGGCTCTGTTCGTTCTACTTGCTTGTTCATAAGTCTTTATTTAGATGGTTTGCTTTCTCCATAGTGGTCAAACGGCATGTCTGCGCTAAAGTCATCAGGGTTGTAGCCCCCTAAGGCTACAGCCTCCAGATATCGGAAAAACTCATTAACGCCAGATTCGAATGCGTATACTCTGGATAGCTGATTATCCGTCATTGTAATAACATTCGCGCTACTCTTATGCCCTCCGATTACTTTGTTTCGGAAATGCCTGTAGGCTGGGTGATTGACTAACTCTGATGCTAGCCCTTGCTCTGTTTCGTTTTCATTGCTCATAATGTTTTATTGAGGAGATCTATTCACAGCCACAGAAGATTTGTTTTCCATGTTAGCTCTTTTAGAAGCGGCTTCTTGTAGATCAGTTATCTGTTTAGTTTTGGCTTTCTCTTTTTCTATGGATGCCTTGAGTTGTTCCTTTTGGATAATGAGTTGGCGCTCTAGTTCCGCCATCTTGATTTTGATTTCAGCCTCGGCCTGTGCTTTGACAGTTCTAGCTTGCTGATCTTTATCTACTGGTTGCCCCTCTTGTCCTGCTCCTTGTTCCTGCGGTTGGCTTTGCTGTTCACGCTCCTGCGCTTCCTGTGCTTCACGTTGTTGTTTCTGGATTGCTTTAATCCCGTTAGCTATAATTTCTTCAAGTTGTTGTAGCGACTGCTTGGCGTTGGCTATTTCTGCTCGTTGATCCTGTGGGACTTGAGCGGTTTGGAATGTTTCTACTGCGTGATCGTAGATAGGTTTAATCTTTTGAACCACGTCAATTAATTCCATGTTACCCTCTTCGTATGCTTGGTGGTATTTCCACATATAGCTAATATGCTCACGAAGATGTATGATTGTGTTTTCACCTTGATCAACGAACACCTGCATGCCTTGCATTAGCTGGTTGTTCTCAAGTTGAGCTATCTTTACATCTATTGGAGGTCGTTCGACATTCTTCAGTGATACAAAAGCGTCTGCTTTTTCTACACCAAATAAGTCAATTGCTCTTTCGGCCGCATACCTGCGCCTACCTGAGTCGTCCATCCATGGTAGCAACTCTGTTCCCTTAGTGAATATAGCCTCTCTTGCAGCTTTGTTTCCAAGACCAAGAGGTAGATCCACCATAGCCTCCTCGAAATCCAATCCGTTATATAGAATATTCTCTGGAACTCCACGATCCAAGCATCGTTGTTGCATGCGTTTAGCCGCATCCCCCCAAGAAGTCCCAGACTTTATAGCCTTCCTGAAGGATCTCTTACTGCTTTCTACGAGCATCTCGCGCCATGGCTTGAAGAATAGACGCATTGCCGCTGCGTTGATTGCAGAAAAATACTCAATAGCAGCATTGACTTCAAACTTAGATCGGCGATCTTGCCCCTCGTTTAACACTTTCGTCATTGCGGCGGAAGAGGACATCCGTGTGATCTGATCACGCAAGAGGCTCATGGCTGGAACCGCACTACGAGAGAGGTCAGGCTTATGTTGCTGCTCGCTAACCTGTAGGGTTGGAGGGATAAGTCTCGCGCTACCTGCATAAATAATTGGCAGCCTGTCGATATTTTTACCCTCTGGGGTAACGTATGTCGTGGTCATTGCATCACGCGCACTATCCAGCATATTGCACTGCATCATGTTCGAGGCTTGCACTTGAGGGTAAACAATTTGCCCTAGTCCTCTGATCGTGTGTATGTTTCCATTGTTTCCTGTGAAGTAAGGGAATACGTGAACCGCTTCCTTCATCCCGCTATACGCTCCTTGTTTGCGGAAAAGATATTCAGAGTTTTTATCATGGCTATTAGCTTCTTCAAGGTTTTGGCCTACTGGGTTTTTCAGGATAAGGTATTGGCTTACAGTTCCGTCATACTCCTTAACCAGTCCCTGTATAATTCTAATGGGTGCGATATCAGCACCTGTGTCAAAGTCATGAGCCTTAATCCTTTCCTGGATGTCTTCAGGGTTGTCGGCATCGAACATGTCAGTATTGCCCGCTTTATTGTTTGCGATAGCCCATAGAACAGCATCCTTGTTCCACCCGCTGTTGTCTTCAGCCGCGCGTATGTAGCCGTAAAGTTCGTGGGCGGACATCAATCTCTCAGATGTGAGAACCTCAATGCTGCTTGATGTGGCTTTGGTTCTAGGCGGTAGCTTTACTTCGTTCATGCCACTTACATGCCATTGCCAGTTGTCCTTGTCAGCAAACATCCCGAAACCTACACCGTGGGTAACGAAGGTATTAGCTAGCTGTAAAAACCTAAACTGCGCCTCATCCCATGATCTCATCATGCGAGTAAACTCCTCGGATACAATAGCACTCCACTCGGCCATTTCCGTTACAGTCCCCATATTATTTTTTACAGGAAGGGTGATCAACGTGGAAGGGGCAGTAAAGATATCTACGTATCCATTAACACTCTCGTTGATGATGCTACTACCTTCACCAAAGTTCACATTGAACTGATGAGATCTGCCAAGTGAGTTAAGCTTTCTTTGATCGTAAGGGGGTAAGTAGTCGATCATTGCTTGCACTTTTGCCCTGTCCGTCGATCTCTGTGAGTCATCTCTATGAGCCTTGCTGTGAATCGACCTCAGGCTTGCTACGCTAGTCAATCGCTCAGAGGGAACGTCGAGCTTCCCACCCTCAACAAGTTCAACTTCTTTAAGCGCAGCGTCGAAGTCTCCACGTTCTTTTTCTAGGGTTCGGCTTGGACGGGGTATGTATTTATCTAGCATGGCTTTATAGGGTTTGCTTGGCTCGTATTATAAACCTGTAATTGATTTAGGTGCAACTTCGGGGGGCTCAGAGAGCTCTTCAAGCTCTTTACTGAAGCGTTCCTGCTCGCTCTCAGTAAACGGCTCTGGTTGCTTCAAGCTCCCGATTGCTTTTGCTTTCAGGTCATCGATTTGCTTGCGCGTTCCTGAGTTTTTGGCCGCAACTTTCTTGCTTGCTGTTTTTTTCTTTGCGGCTTTCTTCTTCGCAACTTTTTTCTTAGCAGACTTCTTTTTAGCAACAGGTTTAGTCTTGACGGCAGGGCTGTCTACTTCCACCCCGTAAGACTCCTTGTCTGTTCCTTTCTTAGAGATGTGGGTGAATGATGATTCCTCTTTATTAAGAATGTGACCATACGCCTTGAACTCATATCCGCACTTAGCATGGATGTTTAATCCGTTGAAGAAGCGACGGAATATCCTGCTCACATCCCAAAAGGAAGGAGCAACTGAAATTGGCCCGAACACCTTAATAGGATCTTGTGGGTCTGCGGGGTTAATACCGTAGGCCGCTGCCGATGCTTTTGCTATAGTCATGCGTTCCTGCATATCATAGCACCATCGTTTGTTGTTTGGTAGCCAGTGTGTGTCTGCATACAATACATCCACGTCATGCGGAATCTTGTGCCAAGTTGTTGCTATGCAATAATTCCACCATTCAATTTCGGTGGCTAAATCATATGGCTCACCCCTGCCGCGATGCCCTTGGCTCACTGAACCGAATGTATCTTCGGCTAGTTTGAGATGCTCATAGAAAACCTCCTTGTTGGTTTCCGTGCTGTGGATAAGAAGTAAATGCGTCTCTGAAAGATCAGCTTTAGCCTCTATTACGGCATCCATCCACGTAATGAATGAGTCCGTCCTGCTGGTGTATGGTAATACAATTATGTTCATAACGTTTGTAAGTGAGCTAAATAGAGCATATTATTTCACATAAGCCAACAAAAATCTACTCATGACTGAGTGTAGTATTGCTAATCAGGTCATGTTTTGCTATTGCACCCGACCAATCGACCTCTGATCTCTTCGAAACATTTTCGTATTCAACGTCGATAAGCAAGCCATTCATGATGCATACCTCTATTAAAATAAAGAATGTATCAGCCCAGTCAGGAGATGACCCCTCGCGGCTCTTCATGTCTACTTTAGACTCAACCTTCACCTTCTTGCCTTGACCGCTCCTGGTCTTGGTGTCGTATCGCCGACAACACATCTGATCAAGGACTCGTAAAGGTATCCCCCTAAGGTGGTTCTCGCGCAGCAATCCCTTGCCCTTGACCCATAATTCACTAACCCTATTCGCGTAAACATCATAGCTACTACGTTGATCACTCACCCCAGCGTATCGACTGGAGGCTTTTTCTCCAAACATAACTTCCTTGGGCAACATACTCCACTCAGAAACAACCACATCACGGAATGCTACCCCTGCACCAGTAGCGTCGTATCCAAAGTATTGAGGTTCTATACCCCACTTAGAGCAGAGCGCCTGAAGGTTTGCTACCATCCTATGCGATCTGGGTTTGTCACTGTCGTCATTTTCCTGCAATGCCTCACCGCCTAGGACTTCCAGAAACACGCCACCCTTCACCGTGGTAATAACGCGACCAGCCAAGAACGGAAACTCGTCCCCTCCTTGTGTGTAGGCTGGGTCAGCCGCCCCCACTCTGCGTTCTGTCTTAATATCACCATCACGCTCAGCATCGTAAGGTTTCATCCCGTAATATGATATTACCTCGTTCTCATGGTATATTGTTTCAGTAGCAGCCTCCTTGAACCAAAATGCTCTATACTGTCGGTAGAACATCAAACTTTTAGCACCCCACCTAGCTTTAGCTTTCTTGATGGCTTCTATTGTAGGATACCACGGATAGTTTGTTCCGTCACGTAAGTTGGGACTTTGCTCGGCATCGAAACGCAATACTACTCCGTCCGCCGTCTCCCACTCTACGTCAGCTTCGGATACAGTATCCCACCCCTCCTTTGGCTCAGCCACTATGCCGAAAGCGTCAGTCATAAGGGACGGGTTGCCCATGGCGGTGAACTTGAAGTTTTGCTTCTCCTTGTTCGAACCGTGAACCATATTACCCAATGCAGCCTCTGTCACCGCGCGAGGAAGTTGTGGAAGCTCATCAGCTATCAAATACAACCTCTCCTGTTTAACCCCAATCAGCTTCTCGTATGCCTCCTTTTCAGAGCCTGATCCAGCAGCGACAATCTGTATGCCTATACTGTCGTTAAACTTACCCGCCGCGTCCCTGCCGCGAACCATCGCCTTGGAGTAAACCATATCCCCCATCTGAAGATCATCTGGTAATACCCCCCAGTATTGGCTCACAGTCTTCCATACGCGCAGCTGAGCGCCCTTGATACTCGTGGAGGTGATCAGTATCAAACTCTCTGTCGGAGCGCACACAAACATCACTATCGCGTATATAGCGGCAGCAAAGCTTTTACCAGAGGAGGCACACCCAGCCAACGCCACTACGTCATGATTAAGCATCGCGCGTAACATCCTATCCGTCCACTCGTTCCACTCCACCGTGCTCCTCCTCCGAGACTCCCCACCATAACCATTCCACATCATATCCACAATATTACAAAAATGAAACCACCTGCTCATCCGCTTGTCACCATTACGATAAACACTCCACCCCCTGCGCCTCGCCTCATGATCAACATCCCTCCCCTCTGGACGCTTATCATACATAAAACAAAATATCTCCACATCCAACTCGCTCAACCGCGCGTCAAACTCCTGCCCATAACGTGTCTTCATAAACACCTACTACCATGTATTCGCGTAGCGCGCGATTTTTTTTTGTATTCTCTACTTTTTCTTTCGAGAATAATATCTACCGTTATTCGGGTTCTTATACACTTCATACCCTGCTTCTTCTTCCCCCTTAAAATTATCTGGGCTGGAACCCCAAAGCTCCCCTTCTGGATCGAAATCATAACCCCTGCCCTCTGGATCGTAGGTAGTCCCAATATCCTCGCCCATGCTAGCTAGTTGGTTGTTCAGATTGGAGTTTCCAAGTTTGCCCTTTTTCTCCAGATCATCAAGCATGTCTTGCATGGTCTTTCCTCTAGCCTTGCTTTTATTTAGCTCTCGTTGCCTGTAGTTCTTCGCATCAAGCCTAACCCCCTTTGCCTCAAGTTCAGCCTGTCTATTCATCTCCGCCATCGAACTCCGAATCATAGCCCCTCCTGTGGAGACAGGTCTAGCGAACACATTAATAGCTGTATTAAAGCTTTTACTCGCCGTTGATGTGTCGTAATCAGCCATCCTTTCATCAAAAGCACCCAAGGCCTCCTTTCTATATTCAGGACTAGCCGTTGCCCTGACACTATCCGCCGCCCATAAACCAGCCTGAACAGGAGCAAGCCTACTCCCAAGGGTTCTCACCCCACTCAATACTGGAGCAATCCCAGATGACGGCGAAACGAAACGCGACGCACCTCCAGCCAATGCACCAAGATTCGAAACCACAGAATCAACACCCTCCGCCACCTGCACCATTTGTTCTATCTCACTGTAAGTTTTCAATGGCGCATCCCCAACGTCAACATAATTTTTCCTTGCAGCTGAAGGCAACGCTGGGCTGAAGTTCATGTCCGCCCCAAATGGTATAACGACGGTAGCCGCTGCCTTATCGCGCCCCACGGGGTTGCGAGCTTTCCCCAACGATAGCAATTTCTCCACCAAACTCATAGACTCTAAATACCACGCCTTACGCGCAGCGTCGATTTTTTTTTGCATTTTCTAACTATTCATATCCCCCCCCCCATATATAAGCCATTTACCCAATTCTTGCTGTGTATGCCCCATCTCTTCATATATCAAGTCCCTTCGACTTCTGTCCCAGCTACTACCACCCGTGGCGTGTAGCATCGTGTAGCAGCGTGCTAGGTCGTGTTTCTATTGCTCGTTGTTACTAGCGTCAACGAGCTGTGCTCTACGATGAGTTGTTCTCTTCGTGCTGTCGCGCTCTTAAACAATACTACATTATGAATGGAATAGAATACACCACGGGCGAATGGCTCGTCAACACCCAGCCCTCGCAGGAGGAGTTGGACGCGATTGACGAGTGCCATCGCCAACAAGATCCCAACGGACTCTTGTTATAACCATCACACCTGAGCATAGTGTCTAAACTGCTCCCTCGTCTGAGCGAGGTTAAACCAAGTTAAGCTCAGAGCGTCACTCCTTCGGGAGTGGGTCTATGTCTACAAACATACAAAGAGGGACTACCATATCCCCAATCAGCGAGTTCGACCTAGCTTATATCGTAAAGGGGCTGTGCCCTGTGTATGGTGGCTGTATAGCCACAGGGTGTGAGCCCACCCCACTAAAACACCTTGGAGGTGATCGTTGGCTCCACTTGGAGCTTGGGCTGACACTTCAGGGGGATGTCCCTGAAGACGGGCAAGGTTACGACTACCTCAAGATCATCTAAGCAAGTTAAATCATGAGTGAAACGAAATCAACGCCTTGTTCGCCCGAGTTTGTTCTTGAGTTTGGGAAACACAAAGGCAAAAGCCTTGAGCGAATCGCAGAGGAAGACAACGCCTACATTCTATGGCTCGACCGTGAGGATGTCTTGGTA
>Ga0181390_1001406_pt1 | contig 10650 bp, 9 predicted proteins | sample 13SPOviralmetaG_FD_130085 | JGI IMG/M metagenome (GOLD analysis project Ga0181390, IMG submission 130085) | Marine viral communities from the oligotrophic San Pedro Time Series (SPOT) site, San Pedro Channel, CA, USA - 13 SPOT_SRF_2010-07-21 | ecosystem: Environmental > Aquatic > Marine > Strait...
AGCAACAATAGCTTTATTTCCACTTGCAGTAGCATAGTTCCAGCACTCAATAGTAAAATTGTCGCCAAGATCGGGAACTCCCGTTATAGTTGCACGATCCCCACTCCCATCAAAATACATTGACTTAGTATTACTAAACTTAGTCTGAGTAGTTGAGCCAGTAGTATTGCCAACCAGCTTTAGGTTATTACCTTGAGATTTATCTATGATAGAGGCGTCTGTACCATTTAAAAGAAGTTTTGTGCCAGTAACGTTGGTTAAAGGTGATGTTGGCGGGATAAAACTAGAGTCGGATTGATATAGAGAAGTTCCGTTTATTATTCGTAAATCGGATATTTCTCCATTCCATTTGTCACCGTTGTTAGACGCTCTTGCTCCAATTCTTACAGATGCAGATCCAAAATTACCGCCATCACCAGCGGTAGTTCCTGATTTTGATTTCATTACTCCGTTTAAAAACATTCGGGTTACGCCAGAATACCTAGAGATTGATAAAAAACTCCAGACGTTTGCAAGTACTGGCCCTGATCCTGTGCTGTACAATTCTGGCGTTTGGTTGGATGCTGTAGATGAAAATTTTAATACACCATCGTTAAGCCTTAAAGTTGAATCGGTATTAAAATCTAAAAGAAAATACTGATAATTGTTTTCACTCAATTGAGGTTTTACCCAACATTCAATCGTGTAGTCACCAGTTCCAAATGCAAAATCACTGCTTGATGCAATATCTAATCTAGTGCTACCGCCAGTGGTATAACCATCACGGCCAAGGAGAATACTTCCACCGTGATTGGCTGCATTGTATTCTTCGTAGTCGTAGGGTGAGAAGGCTTCTGTAAATATATCACCATTTATAGTCGAGAAAACATTACCTATCGTAGAATTTGTATCATACGACAGGTAAGGTTTGTGTAGAGCCAAAAATACCGTATTTGAAACAGCGGTTAATGGCTCTGTAGGCCCTCCAGTTGGCGGTGTTATCACACTTCCAACTACCATTCTGCAATCTCGTATTTTAACATTGCTATATTGGCCGTTAGAATTTCCACCAATCATCATATCATTATAAGTAAAATTATTAGTAATTCCCGCTGCGGTGCCAACGGAACCGCCATCAACATAGAGAGTTATGAGGCCATTTGTATCTCTAGTTGCACATATGTGATGCCAAGTTCTATCAGCAATAACATTATTACTTACACTTATTGCTCCTGATCCATAACTAAAACGGATTTGTTTTGTACCATCTGCAAAAAACGCCCAGTGACTACCATTAGACGTCCAATTGTTCTGGCCAAAAATATGCTTGTTGGAGGTCGGCACAGCATCAAAATAGACCCAACATTCCACAGTCCAAGCACCATTACCAAGTGTCGGCGCTGAACTAGCGCGTACATAGTTGCTTGACGATGCAAGAAATCTGGTACTATAACCACCGCTACGATAAGGACTAAACGTGCCAGATCGAATATCACTACTTCCACTTATAGTAATGCTGTGATTGCTAGAAGAGCTATCAGTAACGGTATTATTGACTGACGTACCTGTGGCAGTAGCTAACAGAGTTGTGTACTTACTGTCAGTTACAATAGTAACAAACGACAAGCTAAACGCATTAGCGCTGGTAGCCTGATTTATCCCATCGCTGGCCGTAAACGTAATAGTAAACGTAGCATCTTGACTGGCGTGAGGCGTTACTGTGAATACGTTTGTATTGCTGCCAGTGCCTTGCGCTACAGTAGATCCGTTTAAAGATCCGCTGGTCACGCTGTAGCCGTAGGTCAGTGGTACGTCTTCTGGGTCGGCCGCTGTAATTGTAATCACTGTAGCAGTCTGATCAGTAGCCAAGGTAAATGGCGTAGTGCCGCTAGAAGCGTCTGCAACTGAGGTAATGTTAGGATTAGTATTTACGAGACTTATGCTATACCAGCCTGAGCCGTTATTTATGTAAAAACGATTAGTGGCAGTCACATAAGCCATATCACCCGCAGCAAAGCCACTAAGCGGCAACAGATCAGCCGTGGCGTAAACTACAGCCCCCGCAGCCACCGTATCAAAAGCTACCCCGCCAGAGCCAGTAGACTTTAAAAACTGACCGCTAGAGCCATCGTCTAGGACGTTTGCAAGAGTGCTGAGATTTGATGCGTTGCTCATATTATGTTACCTCAGTCCAATCAGTTCCATCGAAGGTAAATTTATTGCCTTCCCAACCTTCTGGGGCATTAGAAACATCCGTGTGCAAAGTTGCCGTAGTATTATTCAAGTCAGCGATAATAAATTGAGCGGGATCACCTACGGTTATATTGCTTTCGTTCATAGCCACAGAAATGCTGTCTTCCAAAAGATACTTTGAAAGCTGGGTGCTACTCTCTACAATCGTTTTCATGACTAACCCTTTACAATTATTTTGGAGGCAGAAACCGCTGTACCCGCAACCACAGACGGGCTACTAGCCGTTAAAGCCAAAGACCCATCGTATTGAACGTAATATTTCTGACCCGCTGTTAAGCCGCTTTGGGCATCGTCTACAGAGCCAGCAATTTGAACTGTTGCGGTTTGTCCGTTACTGTAAGCTGCGTCAGAAACTCCAATGTAATTTTCATCAGTTAAATTCGTAGTGGTGGTATTGTTTATTACTACTGCACCACCTCTTCCATTAGTAACACTTGAATGACTACTGCTAATAACTATTGCCGATTTTATATCAGAAGCATATATAGCGTAGGGCCAAAATGTTCTAACGCCCCCATTACTCATACCTATAAATGTACCTAAATTATTAGTAGGAGAGTAAGTAATAGAGGAGTTAGTAATAGTAGCTTTAGCCATTCTTAAATGAGTGTTCGAGCCAGCCATACGTGTAAAGAAAAAATACATTTCTCCAGTTTCAGCAAACAATGTACCGCCTATTCCAGTGTCGTATGCTATAGTAGGGTTATAAGTTGACGGCCCTAAATTTATAGTAGTAGCTGTTCCAGAAACACTTATTAAATGACCGACAATTGATGATCCTTCTTGCACAGCAAAGAAAAATTTACTGTATAAAGAAACCCACTCTAATACTGGATGACCTTTATAAATAGTGTTTCTGATTAAAACTGTGCTAGAAGGCACTGACAAAGTAGTTCCACTTAAAGAAAGAGCTATAGCCCTTGAAGCGCCAGAACTATCTTCATAAACACATAAAACCCCGCCTGATCCATTGCTTTTAATTATAGGATCTTCTCCTGAAACCCCACTAACTGTTTGAGCAGTGTTGTAAGATATAGAAGATCCGCTAAAACTTCCCACTTGAAAAGTTAAAGTACCGTCAGCCTTAACAAGAATAACATTTCCAGTGCCAGCATCATAAGCCATGTCAACGTGACTTATTGTGCCGCCACTAAAAGGATGCGTTAGGCTAGAAAAAGAAATAGAAGTACCGCTTACTGTACCAAGTTTCATCCGTGCTTGAGAGCTAGAGTTACTATACAAAACTATAATTTTTTGTAACGCAGGGATATATAACCCCTTTACTCTGTTTGCTAAATTAATCTGAGAGCTTTCATATACAACAGGCGTTCCAAAGGTAATGACTGTTCCAGAGATTGTACCTACAACCGCATATCCGTAATTGTTTTGTGATTGGTTTCTATAAAAAATTACTACTTTACTATTTGCTTCATCATAAACGGCTGAACTATAGCCAGAACTTATAGTGTCACCATTATCATAATCAGCTTGGGTTCCTATATTTTGGGCAACACTTCCAGATACGGCTGATACTGTTCCATTAGTATTAACGACAACCGTATCGCCATTTGCTAAAGCGCCAGATGCAACAGCTTCTAATGAGCCGCCCCCACCGCCCGTAGCAGCATCAACAAAAGTTGCAACTCCGCTTCCCTGCGAAGTCAAAACTTGCCCAGAAGTAGCATTGGTTATGGCGGTAGCTATATTGCCTAGATTGCGGTTATTGCTCATTCAATTAATCCTTAATGTGCCGCAAAGCCTGTAGGAACAGAGTAGTTAAAAGTTCCGTTGCCCGTAATAATTGTACCGACGTAAGAAGTGGCAGCAGAAGTTGAAAACATAATTTTGAATGCGGTTGTGCTTGATGTGCCAACGGTTAAGCTAGACGATGCGCTTGGGGATTCATACCAATTTCCATTTATGCCAACCCAAACTTCTCTGGTAGATGTGTCATAAGCCCACATCATAATATCCCCAGTGGCGTTATAAGGTTCTGAGTTACCAAAAGTTACATTGCCCGGAAACTTTCTACCGTTAGAGGCATAAATATTGACGGTATCTGCAGTATTATAACCTACTGAAGTAGCCGCATCATCGCATAAACCAATAAACGCACTGCTACTAGCAGTAGACCCAATTACAATTTCAAAATAGTATTTACCTGTGCTAAGGGTGCTTGAGAAACCTGCGCCTGATGTGTTGGCAATGGCTCCGAATGAAACATCAAAACTATTCGTACCAGCCGAATTAAAGGGGCTTGTGTTTGGTGTAGTAATGTCTTGTGAAAACAATAGGTCTACAAGTGTCGTAGCAGTAGAAACTTGCGCTCCATCACTTGCTTTTGTTCTAAATGTAAAAGACCCACCGTGGCTGCTATTGGTTGAAGGTGTTAATGTAAAAACTCCGTTGCTTTCACTGACATTTGTAACTTGGTCTGGTAATGAGCTTGCCGTATAAATTGTTGATCCGCTAATTCCATCCCAATCATAACTTACTGGAAAACCACTTTCATCTGCGGCAACGGCTGTAATAGTTGAAGTTGAACCGCTCGAAAGCGTCAAAGAAGAAGCGGGTGTAGTCGTAAACTGTGGGCCTACATTTCCACCGTGTTGTATGCGCTCCCAAGCAGATCCTGCTCGAATGTACAAAACGTTCTTATCTTCATCAAATGCCAGATCACCCTCTGAAGGAGAGGATACAGCGTCTATTGCGGTTTTATTTGCGTAGGTTGTTACGCCGCCGCCCGACTCTGCCAATGAACCGTGTTCAACCACCTCGACTACATCATCGGCTACAAATGCTGAAAAGCCTGTGATCGAAGTGCCGTTGCTTGCTGTGAAATCTACGCCGCCGCCTCTAAGCTTAACGCCGTTTTTGTAGACCGCCACTTTATCAGGGGTGTAGTCTACTGTAACCGCAGTTGCCCCTGTCGTGACCGTAGGAAACGTACTAGCATAAGGGCTGGCAAAGGGTGCGCCATATTCAACAACTTCTACAATATCGCCTACAGCCGCTGCGCTAATAGTAATCTGCGTATCAGTGGCTGTGACTTCGCTGTCTTGAAGCTTCACACCGTTGAGAAACACTGAAATGTTTTCAGCTTTCCAAGTGCCAGTGAAAACAGTTTGACCCGCCGTAGCTGTAGTTTTCGTAGTGGTAATAGGTTCTAAAGAGCCGCCAGAAGAACTACTAGATCCACCACTAGCCGTAACTACGCCACTGCCATCGATGCTTAGGCCAGTGCCGATCTTAATACCACCAAGAGCAGAAGCAGAAGCAGTCGGCAAAGTGTAGTTGTTGGCGCTAGTAGCTACGCCATCTAGCTTTGTCTTATCGGCTGATGACATAAGGCCAGCGGCTGAAGTTGTAGCGTTAGAGTAGCTAGTAATATCACTGTGATTGCCCAAGCGAACCCAATTACCGCCGTGAGCAAAATATACGGCTCCATCGTTATGCACATGAGCCAAGCGGCCATGATTGCTTGAAGCTGATGGTAAGTCGCTGGTAGAGCTATAAACCTCAACGTATTGCAAATCTTCTGCCGCTGGGGAGATAAACACGACAGCCGTATTGTTTAAGCTCAGCAAGCTTCCAGTGCTAGAACTGGTTAAACTACGCGTGAGATTTAAACTTGAGTGCGTGAAGACTCCAATCCCGATTTCCCATGCTGTACCCAGCTCAATCACATATCTTATTGAAGCGCCATCTAGCGCAGAAGGAACAGCCTGATAACCCGATACGGCAGTGCTTAAAGTAACTGCACCAGTTCCAGAGGTAGAGCTGTCTACAGTTACCTTTACGCGATCAGCAAACTTAGCCATTTAACTATCCCTAGCTTGCAGTCACCACAAAGTCGCCCTGTCCAAATCTTAGCACATCTCCAGTGTTTACAGTTTTTGAAGCTGTAAGGGTGCCTTTTAACAAGGGCTGGCTGCTTGAACCGCTGCCAGAGGATGTATAGGCAGAGGCGTCATAATCACCCGTATTGTCGCCTCTAAATATCGCCCAATATGCGATATCGCCCCAATCGCTTCCCGCTTCTGGAAACGACATAGCAGCAGAATTGCTGATTGTAGTAACGCCGCTCCCACTTGTTGACGCATTTGCCCAAGAGTTTGTAACATACACGCGCTGATAGTTGGTTCCGCTACTTTCGGCAGCACTTAAACTGTCGGGAAAGGCAGTGGTAGAAACGCCCAAATATAAAAAACGGCCACTGTTATTTTCGGTTGCAAACGAAAAGTAATTATTGGCGTTTGAATCTATGCCAGTTGGGTGATTTAACCCAAGTAAATAGGCTACTTGACCGCGCCAAAACCGATTATCCGAAGAAGTGCTTAAATCGTCTGCCTCGTTTAAAATTGTCGGGAAAATAATCTCTAAATCACCCGTTCCAATTCTAAACTGACTCCCTGATGCAACTGTTACCGCCGCAGTGAAAGATCCGTGCATAAGCATATTTGCGGTTGAGCCAGTACCATCAAATATTGCCCAATATTCAATATCGCCCCAACCGCTACCACCTGCCTCTGCAAAATCAATTCCAGCATAATTTTTAATACTTTTAGAAGTTGTATCGTACCGCGCCTTACTACTGAGTGTCGCGCGAGAATAGTTACTGCCAAAATAAGTTGGCCCAGAAGAGTTATAGCCCGGCTCTTTTGCTGCCGCTGTAATTCCATTGTCAGACTCAGTAAAGGCGGTTGTGCTTACCCCTAAGTATAAAGAGCTAGGGCGAGTGAACTCAGCTTTGTTAAACATATGATCAAGCAGCTTAGGCTCAAAGTAGTCAGATAAAATAGCCATTTTTGCTACTCCTTTACGCTATAGTTAAATCAATGCTGCCAGTGGCAAATTGAATTGAATCACCTGAATTGACTTGCTTTGCTGCGGCCATTGCGCCGTGCCAAAGTAAGTTGCCGCTTGTGGACGCATCAAAAATGCCAATGTGCGTAACATTGCCAAAATTGCCGCCAGAAGCAGTGAAAGTTACATTGCCAGAATTGCTAGTCGTGCCGCCCGTTCCAGTTGCCGCTGCAAACGCTACTGTTTGACGCGAATAACCGTTACCAGAGCATTCTGTTCCACCGCCTGAATCGCTGGGAGCTGCGGTAAATAAAGCTAAGTAAACTGAGCTAGGAGCATCAGTTTGCCCGCCAGAGGTTCCACCCCTCATAAGCCAGTTTAAAATAAGATTTTCTGCATAATCTGAAAGTGCGGCCATTTTAAACTCCTATATACTCTGACTGCATTACAAGAGGCCCGCCAAACTTGCTGTTGGCGGTGTCTTGCTTGATTTCTTCGATTGTTCTGCTGAACACTTGATCGAAAGTTGCTGCGCGTTGATCATCCATTAGGAAAACAGAAGCAGCGGCTAATGAGCCATATAAATACGCGTCACTATGTCGGCTCAAGATAGTGTTCGTCGGCTGAGTATCGGACAGCTCATCCAAATCTTCACGGTAAATCATCTGCACGCCAACAACGGCGTCAGGTATTGGGCGCATCCCAATCGTTGTGCCAATAATGGTGTAATGGCGCGGAGTGCCGCCAGCGTCAGTGCTGTTAAGCCGATAGTAATCAGCGGGCGGTAAATACTCCAAAACGCGGCTGGGCGTTGTGTTTAATTTAACGCTTTCGATTTGCCGCAAATCTGTCGGAAGGCTGATAAATTCAGACCCAGCAACCGTAGACGCATTCACACGATTAATCTGCGAGCGCGTATCAAGCATTCTACCCATGCGCGCCTCTGCGAGCTGCACGAAGTTTTCTAACTGATCAGTCAAATCATCGCGCGCCAAGAACTTAGCAATCGCGTCCTTGAGCTGAGTGTAAGTTGTAATCGCCATTAGATTAGCCGCCCGCCAGTCGCTTTGAAGTCAGGATTTTCTTCTAGCCATTTCATCCACTCCTTGCGGTTTTGCGCAGGGTGTCCAAATTTTGCTAAAAGCTGAAAATAAATCGGCAGCGGAATGTTCGCTGCTTTCTGAATATGCTTTTGAGTGTTGCCAACCATGTCACCTCTGCGCCACTCGTTAGCCTCTGCGCGCGAAGTGTCTTGAATGCTGGTAACATCCATTTCCGTAACAACGCGATCACCGTCAGCATCACTGTGAAAGTAAGTGCGCTTATTGGCGGCGGCGTCTGTCGAAAGTAATCTTTTCATATATCCCCCAAAGAAAAAGGGGCGGCAAAAGCCACCCCTCTAACTTGATTTTTAGGCAGTTCTTACGAACCGTTAAGACCCGCAATAATCGAATGGGCCTTCGGAGCCTTAACGATCAAAGTGTACTCTGACTGGACGAAAAATTTGGTCGCATCTCCGGTCGGGGCGACATCACCAACGGCCATGTCACGGCCAGACAACGTACCCATGCAAACAAACTCTGGATCAATCAGATATACTTCTGAATTTGGGCAAGCTCGATCCACAGTCACAGAGAGCGTATTGAAGTCTGAAAGATATACGCTGGCTGAGCCAATAATGGTTGCTTCTTTTGGAGCAGTCATCGTGATTTGGTTCGTCGCAACGGAACCAGAAGACAGAGCTGAGAAGTTCTGCTTGTTCACTGGTGACATAAGCAACATCGAAGGGTTGCCGCCATCGTTGTACGCTGCAAGCATCGCCGCATCAATTTGCGCCAAAGTCATCGCGCGCGCTGTGCCAGTGAAGTCAGCTAAGTCTGAACCGTCACCAGTTGCCGCCGCCATGTCACTTGGGAATGAACCGTTTGTGATCCATGTTGGCAGTTTTGCACATTTGCGCGGATCTGAAGAAGACTTCGCCTCGTTCTTGTAGAACGATTTGTTTATGTCCTTGCGAAGTTCCAAACCTTTTGAAACCTTGACGAATGCAGTTTCACGATCCCTACCGGCTTTGTCGATAGCGTCCAAAGTTCCTGATACACTACCGGCTTTGGTAGCAATCTGGTGGATGTTGCCAAGACGAACAAGTGCTTCTGGATCAGCATAGCTGTAATCCGCGCCTTCGTTCTGAGCGTTAGTATCAACCGCCGCTGCCAGCTCTTGAACCAAGAACTCATGGTTAATAGCTTTGGTGGTTTCTTTCTTCATGTTCGCGTATAGCGGAACCTCGCTAGGATCAATTCGAGCAATTACGTCGGAGAGCGATTCACGCTGACCAATCGCAGTATCAGTCTTAAAAACAGCCATTTTGGCCTCCTATTTAGATAGCAAATACTCAACAGCCGCATCGCGGCTTCCAGAGCGTTTCAAGTTGTCAAAAGCTTTCTGCTTCCGACTTTCGGAAGGGCTTTTTGCGGGCTTTGGCTGACTTGATTTGACCATCTTCGGGGCTTTGCGAACCTTTTTGACAGCGGCAGGGGCTTGCCCCTTGATCCCGTCATACATCATCGCCTTTCGGATTAGCTGCACTAAACGGCTGTCCAATCCTAAGTAACCAACTTCTTGTGGGGTAAACCCGCTTGTCTGCGAATATTCTGCAAGCTGCTTGCCCTCGCGGGCCGCAACCTCTGCATCCTTCCACTCTGGAATAAGATCCAAAACCTTCTTCGCCTCTTCTTGGCGCTTCTGTTGCTCTAAGCGTACCTGCTCTTGCTCAACAGCTTGAAGTTTGGTCTGATTGTCGCGCTCAGTTTCGCGCTGGCGCACATAATCCAGAGGGTCACTCTCATACAAGTTATCCCAGTAAGCTTGATCTTTTTGCCCGTTGTTCTGGCCTAAAAAGTCTTTCATTGCCGCAAGCGTGTTTTGATATTCAACACGCGTTTGCTCAAACGACGCTCTCTCCGCATCAAAAGCTTTACGCTCTTCAGCGGCTTTCTGTAGCCGTTTGTCAGCAGTTTTGGTTTTCTGGTAAGAAGCGATCAGCTCTTGCTGACTTACTTCGCTTTCTTCACCGTCAACCTTGACAGCATAAAGTTCCTCGAACTCTTCAGTTTCGAGAACCTCGCCATCATCCTCAGTCTCATCTGCTTCCATCTCCGCTTGGTCACTCTCGACGGCTTCGACTTCTTCATATTCAACTTCAGTCGCCTCTACTTCTTCAGTCGCTTCGGCAGTTTGCTCTTCAACATCTGGGCTTGCCTCTTCAGGGGCCGTATTGACATTTAATAGCATTTCCACAGCATCATGCTGTGATAAAGGGCTGGATTCGCTAGGAGTACCAGACATTCAAATCTCCAAATTTTAAGGGTTGTTATTGCGCGCCGTCCAACTGTTGCGCCGCCATCTCGCCTGTCTCTAGGACTGACTGAAAATGACGAACAAACGCATCATGCGCTTGCAACATATGATAGGCCCGCTCTCGAACATCAGCATCTTGGGGGCCACTATTTGACCACCCTTCGATGTATGATGTACGAATTTCCTCAAGCGCCTCTGCTACCAGAGGGTCGCGCATAATCGCCGCCGCTCTTTCGCCGCGATTACGCTCTA
>Ga0181390_1001407_pt1 | contig 10649 bp, 4 predicted proteins | sample 13SPOviralmetaG_FD_130085 | JGI IMG/M metagenome (GOLD analysis project Ga0181390, IMG submission 130085) | Marine viral communities from the oligotrophic San Pedro Time Series (SPOT) site, San Pedro Channel, CA, USA - 13 SPOT_SRF_2010-07-21 | ecosystem: Environmental > Aquatic > Marine > Strait...
TCATAAGTGTATCCTGTTTCTACCCCCATGTTACCTAATATTCCAGCTCTAGCTTCTTTTGAATATCCTTTTTCTTTTAATAAATTATTTATATGTATAATATTTTTTGTTTTTTTATCTGTCTCACCACCTTCAGCTAATCCAAGCCTAGCCATTTGGTCAGAGTAAGGTTTACCTGTAAAAGAATCTACTCTATCTTCAGGTTCATCCTTTGTATAAGGTACGTTTACTTCACCACCTTCAAACTTTTTATCTCTTTTATATTTTGGTTCTGGATAAGTTCTTTTATATTCTTTAACTAAGTCTGGGTTTGCCCAGTTGTATTCGTCTTGTCTTATAATAGGGAGATGAGAGTAATAACTATACAGTTCTTCATACTCTCTTATAAATTCTACTTTACTCATCTTATCAAAGTTACCGTTCTTTAAAAATCTAGATAGTTGTTTATCTGATAACTTTACAGGTATAAAAGAATTATTAAAGCTTCCAAAGTCTAACCTATCTTTAGAGTTTAATTTTGTTAAAGAATAATTTATTCTTTCGTTTATGGTTTTTCCTGAAACTCCTAATGTGTGAGCTGCTTCAAAAGCTAATTTACCTTTAACAAATTTAGGGTAATAAGCTTTCCATCCTTCTTCAAGTTCTGCAAGTAATGTTTCTGCCGGTACATCTGCTTTTAAATATGTTTTTAAATTGTCTTGAGCAGTTTCTATTTCAGAATTTAAGTCATATACTTTATACATGAAATCTTTTTCTAATCTGTTAGAGTCTAATACTGTAGTTCTTTGCCCTGTAAATTTAGCAAATAATTCATTAGGTAAAGACAATTCTCCTTTTTTTATTTTATCTGCTTTTTTACCGTAAATAATACTATAGTCATCTTTTATTTCTCTAGGAATTAAATTAGTTGCTATATGTTCTGATATAACTTCTAAATTACCTATACTCATTCCTTCTTGAATATTAAACCCATCTAAGTATTCTCCTGTTTCATAATCTCTTCCTGCAAACAATAAAGCTAAAGAAGATTCTGGTACAATAGCTGGACTTATAAAAGGTTTAAAAAATTGTTTAATAGCTTCTGCAGTTCCTGCTAAAAGTTTATCTTGTATTTCATCAGGGTTTCTTTGCTCTAATACTTCATTTAAAAAAGCTCTAGCAACATCTGTAACAGGTGCAGAAGGGTCGGTATAAGTTAAATCAGTTACTTCTATATTTCCATTTACATCTCTGTCAAATGATAAAGCACTGTTCTGTCCCCAAGGAGCAATGTCTAAATCTCTAATTGCTTGTTCTTCCTCATCACTAATACCAAAATAATATTTAGTAAGGTCAGTCATTCCTTTAGAACCTACATATGTGGTTGATATTTGACCAGCTAATCTAGTCATTCCTCTTTCTGTTGTTACTGCATTACCGCTTCCTATTTCTTTCATAGCCCTTAATGTAGTATGATAATTGTTTCTAAACATTTCAGCATGGAAAGAAAAGAAATTACCTATAGGGAATCGTTTTAATCCTTGTAATGCAGGAGAAATTAAATCATAAGTAGGCATAGTGTCTCTAACTATATCAACAGCTTCTTGCTTTAAAACATTAAGAGATTTTTTAGAAGACTCTAATGTGTTAGCTTTAACAAGAGAGTTTAATTCTTTATTGTAAGCAATAATTCTCCATAAATCATCTTCAGCTACATACGTATCTGTAATAAATTTATTAGTTTTACTAGTATATCTTCCTAATTTAGAAAAAATATTTCCTGCTGCACCATTAATAGAAGTATTTGGAGAAGATATAGTTTCATTTATTAAAGATTTAAAATCACCAACTTTAACATTTTGATTAACTAAACCCATTTCTAAATATTCAGTATATAAATTATCTAAAGCTTTATTACGTTCTCCTCTAGTAAGAGTTTTACTTACTCCTAAATAATTATCAAGAATGTTTAAAGATTTAACAGTTTCTTCTCCAAAAGGATTATGTCCGTTTCTTGCAAGTATTATTCCACCACCAATAATATTTCTAACGTGAGTTGTTCCGTTATAAACAGTTGCAAAAGACTGTCCAAGTCCTTTAGGCAACAATATTACAGAACTATATATTTTACTTCCTATTGATTTAGTTGAATTTTTTTCCATTTTACTAAATAATTCTGCTGTTTCTTTAGTAGTCTTAACACCATTTAAAGCACCAAACCCTGTACCTTCTATTGTACCTTGTAACATTCTAACGTCTGGAGCAATTACATCATCTGCAAAATGCCATACGTTTTTACCTTGTTCTGCTAAATCATTATACAGTTTATATTTATTAGTTTGATGTGCTAAAGTTTCTATAGTTCTAAAAACTTGAGTAGTTATATCTACGGAATCTTTACCTGCTAATAACTTTTCAAGACTAGGCATTAAATTTTTTCTTTCTTTAAATAAAATTGTAGCATCTTTTGCACCAAAGACTGAATTAACATGATTTTCCATGTTAGAAAATTCTCCAAGCGTATCTTTATCTAACCATTTTTTTATTTGAAGGTCTGCTTGTTGGTCATAATAATTATCTACTTGACTTAGATAATTTAAAAACCCTTTATCTTCTTTAGGTTTAAATAATTTACCTGCGTTGCTATCTGCTACTTTTAAACCTGCTGCTAGTTCTGTTCTAGCTGCATCAACAACTCCTCTAGTAGGAGTATAATTAGGATTTTCAAATGCTTCATAAGTTTTACGAAGATATTTACCCATGTTTTCATTAATTTCTTTTTTTAATTCGTCAGGAACATATTTAGATTGTAATAATAAATTACTTAATGTGTCTATATCTTTTCTTGCTTGTTTAGCATCTTCACGTATAATAACTGGTAAAGAATTTAAAGTAACTTTTTTACCATCTTTAGCTCCTTTAGTCATGTAAAGCTCAAACAACTCTCCTATGTTTTTATCTTTAAAAGATTCTTCTTTTGAAGCTTTTTTCATAGTCACAACTAACCTAGAGTGTAAATCTGCTGCACGTTTAGACCAGCCTTTATTACTGTACTCTGACATTTTTATTGCTTTATAAGTTTCAGGAGTAAACATACCATTAGAACTTTTTAAGTTATACCAGAACTTTTGTATTCCTTTTTGAGCTGCGTTTACTGTCCTACCTGCTTTATTATTTTTAAATATAGCAGCGTTCCAATCTGTAATTAAATTTACAGCAGGTTTAGGTTTTACAGCTTTGTTAGCTTCAGTAGATTTTCTAGCGACACCTATAATGTCTTTAAATTTATTTATTGCTTCAGGTCCTTCACTTTTTATTTTGTTTATCATAGATGAAAAACTTGTTGCAGTTAGTTTAGTAGCTCCTATACCAACACTTAAGACACCTCCAAGAACAACACCATCTAATAATAAACTTAATCTACGTGCAGCTTCTGGACTATCATCATCTACATCTAAATAATTTATTAAGTCTGCAAATTTATTATCATCGTCTCCTACATATTCTGCTAATTTTGAAGCAACAATTGCAAACTCTGGGTCATCTACAAAAGCAAATTGAGTAGCAACTTCTCCTCTAGATAAAGTCTGACCAAATCCTAACACACCTTCTCTAATTCTATCTCTACTTTCAGCAGCTATTCTAGCTTGGCTAGGTCTTCCTCTACCTCTAGGAACTATCTTTCCTATATCTTTCATGTTTTTAGTTATAGCTTGAACAGGTTTTTTTGTTACTATGAGTGCTGCTACTATTTCCGATACAGGTCTAGCTATAGATTCTGCAGTAGTTGTAGCTTCTGATAATTCATAATACTCTTCACCAGTTTCTTCATCTACTTTAGTATCGTATAAATCTGTACCTACAAGTTTTCTAAAACCTTCATCTACTTTTCTTTCTATATTTTTTCCTAGTAAATCTAATCCCGCCTCTTTAGCTTTATTTATTTTATTGTATGCTCTAGTTTTCTCTGTAGATAAACCTATGTTTTCTGCTAACTGAGACATTTTAGGTATAGCTATGTCTTTTACAGGATTTACTAATGATGTTCCTTTTATTCCTAAGTTTAATAAAGCTCCTACAGTTTCTGAATAAGGAGCAGTAACAGTTCTTCTTAAACTTTTAAAACCTCTTTCTTTTTCAACTTCTTCTTTTGTAGGGGTAAAAAGTTTTTTATAGTGGTCAGGGTCTTTTTTTAAAGGGTCTTCAGGTGTAGGTTGATTTATATAATTTATTACAGTTTTATCATAGCTACCACTAGCACCTTCTTCTGAATACTCTATAAACTCATCAAAGTCCATTTTAGAATAAAACTTAGAATTAAGAGAATATAAATTTTTTAATTCTTGTAAGTCTGTACCTAGTTCTCTTTTTTCAGAGATAGTATTTTTGTATATTTCAAAACGTGAAGGCATATTATATTTTAAAAGTTTGTAAAATTTATATTAAGGATTAGCATAACCCGGAGTAGCATACTCTGAAGTCATTATATCTATATTATATTTAGCTTGAGCAACAATATTATTAACATATGAGTCTTGTTGCATTTGCGTAATTTGAGTTTGGTATTGATTAGTAGTTTCGTTCCACTCATTATTGTCAACTACATTTCCTTTTAAAGTATTGTTAATGTAATTATAAACTTCTACCTCACTTTGAATATCAGAATTTTTATATTTCATTAAAATATCTGAATTTATTCTCGTAGCTCCTATAGCTGTAGTTGTATTTAAATCACCAGCACTTACTTTTGTAGCTATGTCTATAGCTAATGTAGGATATATTTGTTGTTTAATTTCAGCTAAAGTTTTTAAACCTAGTGAATCTGCAAACTGTTTATCCATATAATCGTCCATTTGTTTTTTCTGATATGCTGCTATTAATTTAGGACCGTCAGGACTATCAGGGTCAATGCCACTTTGAGATGTACTAAAACTTGCAAAAGCTCTAGCAGCATTTAATACATCTATATTAGCATTAGGAACTCCCATAGTGTCTCTAATTTCTTTATCTCTTTTTTCGTTGTGTCTTTCTATAGTATAATTTTTATCGCCTTTACTTGCTATGTCAAAACTTTCTGCATACTTTGCAGTTATTTCATCTACAACAAATTTTTTCTCTGTTATAAATTGTTTAGTTATTCCTTGATGTATTGCAGTTTCTACTGCATTAATACTTCTTTTATTTTCAGCTATGCTTAGAATTGATTTTCTTAAAGGTTTATATAAAGAATCTTCTTTAGTAATGTTAAAGTCTTCTATTAATTCATCTACTTCTTTACCTTTAATAAGAATTTGTTTTTCATTAACACCTGCATAAGCAGCTATATCTGCTCCATTTTGACCAATAGTATTTACATTTTTTATAGGATTAGTGAACGCAATATATTGTTTTTCATGTGCTTCTTTTTCAGATAACTCTCTAGTATAATTTTCTTCTAATTTTTCATTGCGTCCTTTACCTATTCTACCACCACTTACTGTATCTAAAACAGAGTGTACAACACTTAAGTTTTTAGGATTCATAATGTTTCTTCTTTCAGCAGTATAAGAATCTGTTATTTCTTTTAAGAACTCTTCTTCTGTTCCTAAAGATTCTACTGAACTTAAAGATTTAGGATTATAAACTTTCATAAAGTTTTCGTGTCTCTCATTAGACCAGTTACGCATAAACTCACTTTTTTGTTTATTAGCACTAACATTTGTACCATCGTACAAAGTAGGGTCCATTCCTTTTTGTTCTAAATAATTATCAAAAGCTGACTCTGCATCTTTTTTATAGTAACCATATACTCCGTTAGGGTTAGACACTACAGAATTATATTGTGTTTCTAACTCTAAACCTTTTTTATAAGCTGCTTTTGCTTTAGATATATCAATAGATTTACTCTTATCTAAATCTTCTAACTGTGTTAATACTTTATTTTGCATACTAGATTCTTTAGCATTAAATAAAAATTGAGCTAATAAAATATTTCTTTGTCTTTTCCTATCCCTTTTATTTGAAGATTGTTTAGAAGCAAAAACAGAACCAGCTAATTCTCCCCACCCTTTCATAGAGTTTTTACCTAATAAATCTTTATAATCATCTGCCATTTTTATTCTCCTTTACTAAGTAAACTTTGATTACTTTCTTTTTTATCTTCTACTTTACTTAAAATACTTTCAGGTATTTTTAAATCTTGTACCATTTCTCTAACATCAGAAGGCAGTACTTGTGGATTAATTTTTTCTACTGTTTGATTTTTTATTTTATCTAATTGACTTAAACCTTTATTTAAAACTTCTAAAGTTTTTTCACCTGTTTCTTCTTTTTCATCTATTGAATCTATTTTAAATTCTATGTCTGCTTTCTGTGCTAAAGCTATTACCATGTACATAGTAGGTTCCATTAACAATGTCATTAAATCAGGATTCCATTTACCTTCTAAAAATCCTTGATATAAAATAATAGATGAAATATCTATAACAGATACACCTCCTATTAAAGATTCTAAAATGTTTGAAGTAGTTTCAGGTACTGTTAGTAATTCAAAAATTGCTAAGTTAGCTTCTCTAGAGTTAGTGTACTCAGTAGGTTTTTCCCAATTATATTTTTGGTCGGGGTCATTTGTTAAAGATTGTCCCGGAACAGGTCTACCTCTTTCCATGCTTTCTTGCATAAAGTTAATTGCTTTTTCTGAAGTTGCCATAATTCTATCCTATGTTAGGTAAATTTAAAGGTTGATAAAATGATTGAGGAGAACCGTTACCATATAAAGTTTGTTGAGCTATTGTTGAAAAATTAGGAAGACCTGTAGTTCCCATAGCTGCGTTATAAGATGAAGAAATGTCTTGTATATAACTAGCCTGTGCTTGTACATCAGGACTTCCAGTAGCCACTCTTCCATAACCTCCTTCATCAACAGAATCTCCTGATAATAAAGAAGTAGTTGCGTATCCTGTAACTACTCCAGAAGCAATATCTCCTACAGAAAAACCTTCTTGAAAATCTTTTTTAACATTTTGACCATATTCTCTTAGCTTACCGCCTTCTCCAAAGAAAGGTTGTTTAGTTTTTGGAACAGATGTAGTTGAATCTGCTACAGTAGAAGTTAAAGTAGATGTGTCAAAAGCAAGTTCTGGAGAAGGTTGCACATTAGCAAGAGTTGTTTCAAATGCTTTAGTATTAAATCCGGGTAAATTAAAACTAGAAGCAACATTATTAATTGAACCTGTTACAGTGTTACTTACATTAAATGGTCCGCTAGTTATGCTTTTTTCTATTGCTGCCATATTAATTTGTCCAGAAGGAACTGATGAAACTGCAGGAAGAGTTGAAGGCATGTTTATACTAGAGGCTAATGCTTCTGCAGTTGTAGTAGTAGCAGCAGTAGTACCTGTAGCAGCAGCAGTAGTACCTGTAGCAGCAGCAGTAGTACCTGTAGCAGCAGCAGTAGTACCTGTAGCAGCAGCAGTAGTAGTACCTGTACCCATTACAGCTCCTTTTATACCTTTCCAAGCTTCTCCTATTGCAGGTCCTAATATCATACCTATAGCTATGCTTCCTACTAAAGCTCCTATTTTAGAACTAAAAAGTTTTTTTACACCTTTTTTAATTTTTCTACCTACTTTTCTTAAAAATCCCATATCATATTTTCCTTTTAATTTTCTTCGTTTCCGCTTCTGTTTTGACTTCTATTATAATTAGAACTTGCAGTATTAAATGAGCTACTTAATGTACTTACTAAATTTGTTAAATAATTATCGTATGTTTTACCAGCGTCACCTTCGTTAGCAATAGCTGTTGAAATTATTTGAGCTTTTCTATTTTCTTCATTTTCAAAACCTCTAAAATCAAAATCAGCTTGGTCTCTTAATTCTTGCCATAAAAATGCTTGTGATTGAGAACTCATACCAAAAGCATTCTGTGCGTTTTGCATGTTTATTTGATTTTGTGAAGCAGTATTAATTGTATTTGCTTGTCTTCTCCACTGTACATTTGAAGCTTCTACAGCAGCAGCATTTTGTGAGTTCCATTGATTCTTTGCAAAATCTTGTTGAGAATTAAACTGGTCTACTTGAGTTGTTAATTGTGCATTAAACTTTTCAGTATCTGCATCTCTACCAGCTCTTCTGGCTTCAGCAGCGTTTTCTTGAGTTGCATTAAACTGACTCATTGCATTGCTTTGTGAAGCATTATATTGATTCATCTGGGCATTCATATTAGCCATAAACTGATTAGTTTGATTTTCACTAGTACTATTAAATTGTCTTGCAGCATTATCAGCAGACTGATTAGATAATAATCTTTGCTGCTCTTGTTGAGCTTTCATCATGTTAGCTTGTTGTTTATTGTTAAGATTACTCATGTCCATTTGTAAAAAACTTTGAGCATTAGTAATAGCAAGTTTAGTTCTTTGGTCTGCTGTAGCCATGTCTAAAGAAGCCATAGCTGTAGCATTTTGCATAATAGCTTGTTGCTCTGCATTCATATTTGTAACAGCTACCGTTTGCATAAACTTACTATTAGCTAACTCTGTCTGTTGAGCAGTGTTAAACTTTGTCATATCCATATTAGCTTGAACACTAGCACGTTGCATTGCAGTTTGCTGTTCAACATTAAGTTGAGCTATGCCCATTTGTTGAGCTAACTCACCATTACGTATATTAACCTGCATTTGTTTATTAAGATTTGCAAGTTCTGTTTGTTGAGAAGCACTAAGATTTTCTGAACCAGCTTGATTAAGGGCTGACAAATTTGCAAGTCTAGTTTGTTGGTCATTAGATAAATTAGCTAAATCCATCTGTTGTTTAAATCCAGCATTCTTAGATAAGAAATCAGCAGCAGTTTGCATTTCTATCATACGTTCTTGATTAACTGCAGTTTGATTAGCTCCTTCAACACTTGCTTCTATTTGAAGCTCTGCCATGTTTAACTGTTGTTCATTACCAAGATTTTGCATGTTTTGCTGTTGTTGGTTTTGAACATTAGTTATTGCAGCTTGTTGCTGGTTCTGTAAGTTCTGTGTTCTTGTTTGTTGCTGCATTTGTGCAGAAGTCATTACAGCGTCTTGTGTAAATTGACTTTGCATTGTTCTCATTTGTTGAGACATTTGTGCAGTTTGACTTACAGCGTCTTGACGGTTTGACAAGTTCTGCATTCTTAATTGTTGTTGTTGTGTAGCTTGTTGTAAATTAGCCTGTTGTTCATTACTTAAGTTTTGAGTTGCTCTAGCTTGAAGTGCTTGTGCATTGCTTTGAGCCATTGGCATAGCTGATTGTATAATAGAGTTAAATAAAGCATCTCTACCTACAGTAGAAACACTAAGACCTCTTTGAGCCATTTGAGCATTAATAGCATCTACAGCAGGTTTAGCCCATGCAGGAACTGTTCCATCTTCCATGCCACCTAATAAACTTTCCATTTGTGAAGATACTAAAGCTTCTGTAGGCAGTGCAGCAATAGCAGCATTAACCTCTACAGGATTAGTATCTACTTGAGCTGTAACAGTTGCAGGGTCTTCTACAATAGCAGCAGCTATGTCTTGAGGTATTTCTGCAGTTTGTGCAATCATAGAAGCAGCAGCACCTTTTGCAGCTTGTCCAGTTACTGCTCTTTGTTGTGCAGCTTCATAACCCGCTATCCCAACAATTTGTGCAGCTTGACCTGTGTTAGCAGGTTGTCCTGTAATAGCTTCACGTGACTGTGCTTCAGCATCAGGACTTTCAGATATGTTAGCTCCAACACCTACAACATCTTTAGCAAAAGCACCTGAAGATAATATACCTTCTACGTCTTTAGCTTTTGCAGCATTTGCAATGCTTTGTGATATTTTTGCAGCTTCTGCAGGACCTGATAAAGTTCTTATTTCTTCTAAACGAGCTTTAGAATCAAAAGATAAACTTCCTATAGCAGCTTTTACTTCAGGACTTGAGTCTACTTGAGCAGCTTCCATTTTTGAAGCTGCTCCCGGAGATGAATATATAGGATTACCTTCTGCATCTGTGCCTATTTGAACTTGTGTAGGTACTTCTGCTTTAGCTATGTTTTCTGTTGAAATTGTACTCACAGCTTCTGGACTTACTTCTCCTGCAGTAGTTACTGTGGCTGCAGTATCTTTATAACCTTCAACATCTTGCATTCTTGTAGCTTGTTGTTTCTGGTCTGTAAAAGGTAATCCAGTGTTAGGGTCTATACCAACTTTAACAGCAGGGTCAATAATAGCACCTTCTGGAACTTTTCCAATTGAAGCAGCTTCTATTTGTGCTGCAGTAGTTTCTATACGTTTTGTTCTTTCAGGAGAAGCACTAGTATTTACTGACATTTGAGATGTACTTGGTGCTGCTGTTGGTGCTGCTGTTGGTGCTGCTGTTGGTGCTGACGTTGGTGCTGACGTTGGTGTTTGTGTATCTTCTGTTTTTAATTCTGGTTTTCTGTTAATACTAAGGTTATTTTTTCTTTTACCTTTACTATTTAAATTACCATCTTCTTGCATAGTAATTTGACCACCCGGAGCATAACCAACTCTTCCACCTTTAGATAAATCTACTCTACCTTTAGTAGTTAATTTTTGTTTATACTTTTTTAATTTATTATTATTTTCTTTATCCATTTATAAATACCTTTATGTATATTTTACTTGACTTCAAAGAGTTTGTCAAGCTTTTCTCCGATTTTATCTATTCTATCCA
>Ga0181390_1001415_pt1 | contig 10618 bp, 12 predicted proteins | sample 13SPOviralmetaG_FD_130085 | JGI IMG/M metagenome (GOLD analysis project Ga0181390, IMG submission 130085) | Marine viral communities from the oligotrophic San Pedro Time Series (SPOT) site, San Pedro Channel, CA, USA - 13 SPOT_SRF_2010-07-21 | ecosystem: Environmental > Aquatic > Marine > Strait...
AAGAAGAAATCTAAATATTGTGGTGAAGAAAAAGCAATGGAATTAATGGACCAGGTGATAGAAAACTTTAAACGTTTCCACCCTAAACCAGAGGAAGTACAATGTTCAAACCCAATTGCAGAACCAGATTTTATTAAACCATATTTCGGTTTAAGATTATTTCCTGTATGGCACGTAGGAACAGATTATTTACACGAAATTGGCAAGAATTGGTATAATTTCTTAGTTGATGGTGGTGTTAAATTTATATGGGAAACTAAAGTAACAAATGTAGACTTTGAAAATAACGAAGCAGAATACGAATATGTTGGAAAATAAATTAACAAAGTTAGTAAAAGAAGGGTATGAGGATTTAACAATATCAAAACAAAATCTTATCAAACTTATAGAAAAGCATAGTCATAATATCCCATTACTTATCAACGGTAGGAAAGTATGGATTCACTTTACAGAATCTGATAAAATGTTGATGGAATGTGATATAAGTGATGGGAGCGGTGTAGAATTAGATATTAAAGAAATATGAAATATATTTATAATAAAATAAAAACATATGAAAAAACTAGAACTAAAAAAAATAATTAAAGAGGAAATTGTTAACATACTAAGTGAAATCTCACTTCCTAAAGCTACTCAACAAATATCCAAGTTAAACCCGAATGTAGATGCTGAAGTAGTTGCTAAGGATTTTATTAGATTATCTCCTAATTTAGATAAAAAAGATTTATTCCAATATTCAACTTATGATGAATTAAAACAAGAATTAGATAAAGTATCCCAAACCAAATCACAAAGACGTAAACAAGCTAAATCTATGGATTTAGAAGATAATAAATTAATTTTTTATAAAGATGATAATTTTATTATCTATAAACTAGATGATCCTTCACAACATCCTGAATCTTGTGAAATTGCTCAAGGGGCTAAAATATGTGTTGCTTCAAATTCTAAAAAATATTGGAATCAGTATATGGTTGATGGGGATGGTGTTTTATTTTATATTCGAAATAAAAAATATGATATTCCTCACCCAGAATCAGTGATTGCCTTTATGTTTCCCCGAAAAGGATTAAAAATGGGGTACACGGAAATGGTAGATTATAATGATGATGACTTTATCGAACATGGTAACTATAAAGAGCAAAAAGGATATCTAAGTAGTATAGGGATTCCTTCTAATATTATAGAAAAAATGTTTAAGTTTGTCCCTAAACTTAAACCTCTATCACATTACATTGAACAATATAAGGGTAAAAAGAAAAAAATAAAGGCTGGGGGGGAAGAATATTTTATATATTCCCCACAAACCCCATCAGGTATGGAGACTATAGTATTTGAAGATGAGAATGGTAATGTTATTGGGGATATGAAAGGTAAAAAAATGAACTCATTTATACAACCCAACCCCCTAGAGAGAAAATGGATAAAAAACAAATTCCCAAACATACCAGAAAGTCCTATAGGTATAAGAACTAAAACAAATAGATATTTTGATGAAAATGCAAGAGAAATAGATCTATATACTATTCAAAATAACAAATTAATTAAAACAGGAGAAGCCTCTTTACCTTATAGTAATGATGAATTAAAAATTTTACTATCAGGAGGTACATTAGAAATCCCAGAAAAATTTAAAAAATAAATATAATTTAATCAAATAGATATGAAAGAAACAATAAAATATGATAAACTTATATTTGGTGTAGGTAAATCAGGTATTGACTTTGGTAAGAAATTAGCGGAACAGTATAAACTACCAACTGAACCCAAACCAGTACAAATAGGTGTTAGATTTGAAGCACCACAAAAACACTTCCAGAAACTAATCGATGTATCTTACGATTTCAAATTATATAGAAAATACGAAGATAAAGGAGTATCTTTACGTTCATTCTGTACAAACAACAATGCTGCATATGTTGCTGTTGAAGAAACGTATGGAGATCATTCGTACAACGGACACGCTAAAAAAGATGAAGCATTCCGAAATGATATGACCAATTTTGGTATATTAATGGAGGTACAAGGCATTGATAAACCATTTGATTGGTCTAGAGATGTAGTTAAAAAATTACAAATAGATGGTACAGGTCTATATTATAGCCCCAGCAGAGAACCATCTACCACATCTGAAGGTATAAACGTATCAGCTATACAGGTAGATACTTTACATAAAATAACAAAAACCATGCAGCCTTATTTTTGGTATGTTATGGATTTCATAGAAGATATGAAAAAAGTATTTCCTACATTAAAAGACGATTGGGGTATTTACGTACCTGAAGTAAAATATTTATCTCCTGAGCCACTTGTCGATTATACCAACCTAGCCCTAACAAAGTACCCTAATGTACATTTCGTTGGTGATGCCCTTTCAGCTAGAGGTATAACGGTAAGTGGTGCACAAGGAATACTTGTTGCAGAACAAATTTTGGAGAATTAAAAGAAATTTCGTATATTACAATAAATAAAAAACATGGAAAAAAAACCAACACCATTTCCCAAAAGTAAAAAATTATCAAAACCTGATGGTACCATTGCTTACGCATGGGATGGTAAATTACATAATTGGGAAGGACCAGCACTTTACCCTGAAGGTAAAAAGAAAAATGGAGAATATTTTTTATATGGTATCCCTTATACAAAAGATGAATGGCAAGAAGCTAGATCTCAACGTGAGGGGTTACCATACTATAAAAACCAATCTATGAAATCTCTACTTTCAGATTACAGAAATTAAGCTAATAAATAATTTAAAATAAAAGTTATGAAAATTGGACTTTGTGGTACAATGAGCGTAGGTAAAACTACACTAGTAAATGCTTTAAAAGAACTAGAACAATTTAAAGATTATAATTTTGCAACTGAGCGTTCAAAATATCTAATGTCTTTAGGCATTCCTTTAAATACCGATTCTACATTAAAGGGACAAACCGTATTTTTAGCTGAAAGAACGGCTGAACTAATGTGTGATAATATCTTAACTGATAGAACAGTAATTGATGTTATGGCTTTTACTCAATGTGCTTCTTCTATTGATTCAATAGATAAAGCAACGTTTGAGGAATATGCTAGAAATTTTATTAGAGAATACGATTATATATTTTATGTATCTCCTGAAGGGGTAGATATGGAAGATAATGGGGTTAGGGAAACAGATTTAGAATATAGAAATCTTATAGACTACACCATACAAGAAATACTATCAGCCCAATCTACCAGAGCTAAAAATATAATTACAATTAAGGGGACCACAGAGGAAAGAATATTGCAAATTTTGAATAGTACTAACCTCTAACATATTTATAATAAAAACTATATTATAATGAAAAAATCTGAATTACAAAATTATATTAGAGAAAATATTATCTCCACATTATCCGAAGATACTGAAGCTGAAATAGCCGCAACTAAGGAATTAACTTCCGCAGTTAAAGATTTGGAAGCAGCAAAAAAAGAAGCGGGTATTGAAGAAGCTAATATTCTTGAATCAGATTATGACCAGATCATTGGTTCCATAACTGTTGGTATAAACAAATTACAAAATTATGTTAATAACACATCAGATGATGAAGCTAAAGAATTATTTTCCCAATTTGACTCAGCATGGTCAAATTTAGATAATTACATGGCGTATGGTAGTATGAATGAAGAAGTACTAGACATAAATGAAATGGCTAAAATATCAGGCGATTTAAAATCATCTATTGAAAAAGTAATTAATGATAATAAAGATTTAGAAAAACTACCTCTTAAAAAGAAAATTAAAGCTGACGCTGATGTTATTTCTGCCCTAGGAGATGGTACATTACATGATAACCAACTCAATAAATTTATTGCAGTTACAAAAGGTGAAGTAGAAGTAAGTAAACGTAGTAAAAAATCTGATTCTAGTACTTCTAAAAAATCTAAATCTCCTAAACCTTCTAAAAAAGATTCAAGTTTAAGTACATCCACCCTAGGAGGTAAAAAATATTATTCTAAAAAAGGAGAAGATGCAGAAGGACCATCTGATGGTGAATTGCGTAAACTAGCAAAATCTGGAGGAAACATGGGTAAACAACTCCAACAACAAGAAAAATCTAAACTGATTAAAATCTTCTTGAAGGATATGAAAGATAACAACATCGTGGATTCAGCTAACCGTGTTGTAGATAAAGAAAAATATGATGCTGCCTGGTCGAAAGCAAAACCAGAAATTGAACTAAAAGTAAAATCTATTAGTTAATGTTTTTTAAAGAAAGGTTTTTTTACATATTAATAATTGCATCTTTGGTATATGCTGTTTACTATTTATTCCATAATAATGAGGAATATGTAATGGATTATACTCTTAGAATAGAAATATTAGAACAAAAAGTTGACTCGTTACATAGTATAAATGGCGAGTTGACTTTTAAAGTTGATACTTTAAATCAACAAATATCACAGTTAGATAATCAAATTGATCTTAAAGATAACAGAATACAAACTTTAAAATATAAGGTAAATGAAAAAGTTAATGCTGTTGATTCTTTTAATGGTGATGAGCTTAAAAGGTTTTTCACAGAAAGATACAAACAATACCTCGATCCAACTACAAAAGCCGATAGTACGTCTAGTAATTAAGGATCTAATAAAGGGGGATGGGTTTGGAGAAGAACTACTCCTTAAAGATAGTAAAATCACCCTCTTAAAACAAAAAATAGTTTTAAAAGATAGTGTCATATCTAATCTTAACACTCAAATATTAAATTTCTCTAATATATTAGACAATAAAAACACCCAATCAAAGATTTCAAAACAATTATCAGATAGGCTAAATGCTGATCTTAAAAAACAACAACTAAAAACAAAATTAATGTCAGGTGCGGGGTTAATAGCTGTGCTTGGTGTTCTAGTTTTAGCAAAATAATATATGTCTGATTTAAAAAGAGTAATACGTCAAGAATATTTAAAATGTGCTAAGGATCCGGTACATTTTATGCGTAAATACTGTTATATACAGCACCCTCAAAGGGGTCGCATACAATTTAACCTATACCCATTCCAAGAAAAAGTACTAACGTTATTTCAAAATAATGATTATAGTGCTATACTAAAATCCCGACAATTAGGTATATCTACTCTGGCCGCGGGTTATTCTTTATGGTTAATGACTTTCCATAAGGACAAAAACATACTAGCCTTAGCAACCACACAAGCAACAGCCCGAAATCTAGTAACAAAAGTTCAATTCATGTGGGAAAATTTACCCTCATGGCTTAAAGTAGATTCGGTTGAAAATAATAAATTATCTTTAAGATTATCTAATGGATCTAAAATCGCAGCCAAATCCTCAAACGCGGATGCTGCCCGATCAGAAGCCGTTTCTCTCTTAATAATAGATGAAGCCGCCTTTATTGATAATATTGCAGAAACTTGGGCTTCGGCACAACAAACCTTAGCAACAGGTGGTGGTGCGATTGTATTATCTACACCCTATGGTACAGGTAACTGGTTTCACCAAACATGGGTTAAAGCAGAATCAGGTGAAAATCAATTTTTACCTATAAAACTTCCTTGGTATGTCCACCCTGAACGTGATCAGACTTGGAGAGATTCTCAGAATGCTCTTTTAGGAGACCCTAGACTAGCTGCTCAAGAATGTGATTGTGATTTTAGCACTTCTGGGGATATTGTATTTTACAATGAATATTTAGAATATTACGAACAGTCTTATATTAAAGATCCTTTAGAACGTAGAGGAGCAGACCAAAATCTATGGGTATGGGAATCTCCAGACTATAGTAGGGACTATATGGTTGTAGCGGATGTTGCCCGTGGAGATGGAAAAGATTTTTCAGCATGTCATGTAATTGACATAGAAAACAATGTTCAAGTTGCTGAATATAAAGGACAAATTGGTACTAAAGAATATGGACATTTACTAGTAGGTTTAGCTACTGAATATAATGAAGCTATGCTTGTTATAGAAAATGCAAACATTGGTTGGGCAACTATACAAGTAGCGATTGAAAGAAACTATCCTAACCTTTACTATTCACAAAAGAGTGACTCCCCAAATGCTAATTCGTATTTTGATAAATATCAAGACCACTCCAAAATGGTAGCTGGTTTTACCAATTCTTCTAGAACTAGACCTATGATAATAGGTAAATTTCAAGAATATATAGGAGATAAAGGAGTAACAATTCAATCTAAAAGGTTGATGGAAGAAATGAAAGTATTCATTTGGAAAAATGGTAGAGCAGAAGCTCAAAGTGGGTACAACGATGATTTAGTAATGTCTTTTGGTATAGCGATGTATGTAAGAGATACAGCACTAAAATATAGACAACATGGTTTAGACTTAACCAAAAATGCATTAAACAGCATGCAGGTTAATAAATCACAGTATCAAGGAGGATATTCACCTGGTAGTAATGATAACCCCTATAGTATTGACATGGGGGATGGTAAAGAAGACATTAGTTGGCTTCTCTAATAATATTTATAATAATAAATACACAATATGGCAGATAAAGGATTATTTCCTAGATTAAAAAGACTATTTTCAACTGATGTAATCATCAGAAACGTCGGAGGAAATCAAGTAAAGGTAATGGATAGTAATCAAATCCAAACCAATGGAGAATTAGAAACAAACTCCTTAATAGACAGGTTTAGTAGAATTTATTCTACAAATCCTACATCTTTATATGGTGCTCAATTTAATTTTAACTACCAATATTTACGCCCCCAATTATACTCAGAATATGATGTAATGGATCAAGACGCCATTATAGCGTCGGCTTTAGATATTATAGCGGATGAGTCTACTTTGAAAAATGATATGGGTGAGGTATTATCTATCCGTTCTTCAAACGAAGATATCCAGAAAATTTTATACAATCTATATTATGATGTTTTAAATATAGAATTTAATATGTGGTCTTGGATCCGCCAGATGTGTAAGTACGGGGATTTTTTCTTAAAATTAGAAATAGCCGAAAAGTATGGAGTATATAATGTAATTCCTTATACTGCGTATCACATTGAAAGACAAGAAGGATTTAATATAGAAAATCCTGCGGATGTAAGATTTAGATATTCTCCTGATGGTTTAGTAAACCCAAGCTCTGGGATGTACAATACCCCAAACCAACCAGATTCACAAAAAGGTATTTTCTTTGACAACTACGAAATGGCTCATTTCCGTTTAATTGCAGATACCAATTACCTCCCTTATGGACGTTCATATATTGAACCCGCTCGTAAATTATTTAAACAATATACCTTAATGGAAGATGCAATGCTTATTCATAGAATTGCACGTGCTCCTGAAAAACGTATTTTTTACATAAATGTTGGTTCAATCCCACCAAATGAGATAGATGCTCATATGCAAAAAACTATGACAAAGATGAAACGTACTCCCCATATGGATCAAAAGACCGGGGATTACAACTTGAAGTACAACATGCAAAACATGATGGAAGACTTCTACATCCCAGTTCGTGGGAATGACCAAACAACAAAAATAGATACAACCCCAGGTTTATCATATGATGGTATTCAGGATGTAGAATATTTGAGAGATAAACTATTTGCCGCATTAAAAATACCAAAAGCTTTCTTAGGGTATGATGAAAACATAGAAGGTAAAGCTACATTAGCTGCTGAAGATATTCGTTTTGCTCGTACAATTGAAAGATTACAACGGATCCTAGTATCTGAATTAAACAAAATAGCATTAGTACATTTATATTCTCAGGGGTATAGAGATGAAGCTTTAACTAACTTCACTATCTCAATGCAAACTCCATCAATTATATTCGAACAAGAAAAAATCGAATTGTTGAAATCTAAAACAGAGTTAGCACAAACCCTTAAAGAAAATAAATTATTACCTACAGAATGGATTTACGATAACATCTACCATTTGAGTGAAAATCAATACGATGAGTATAGAGACTTAATGAGAGAAGATGCGAAACGTGACTTTAGACTAGCTCAAATCCAAAACGAAGGTAATGACCCAGTTGAAAGTGGTAAATCGTATGGTACCCCACACGATTTAGCTTCGCTATATGGTAAAGGAAGAACATCATCCGACCCTGCAAATGTACCTGATGGTTATGCAGACGAAGATCTAGGACGCCCAAAAGATTCGATTACTAAACGAAATACTCAAGATGATAATTTTGGTAAAGATCGTTTAGGAGTTAAAACAATGAAAGGCACTGATAAAAATGATAGTAATTCCCCAAATTCTAAACCTAAAGGATCTGCATTAGCTTTAGAAAGTGCTCAATTAACTATGTTGAAAAATATGGAAATGTTCAAAAACATGGATAAAAAACAATTAATATTCGAATCAGACAAAAAAGATTCTTCGCTCTTAGATGAATCTCAATTAAGGGGACAATAATTTTTACATATTTATAAATAAATATATCTTTTAATGAAAATCAAACATTCAAAATATAAGAATACTGGTATTTTATTCGAATTACTCGTACATCAAATTACATCTGACACCTTAAAAGGTGGGGACTCACCAGCAATTGACATTTTAAAGGAATATTTTATAAAAACTTCACTTGGTCGTGAGTACAAGCTATATGAAAGTATTTTAAAGTCTAAAACTTTAAATGAAGGCGCTGCTACTATCACTATTAATGTTATTTTAGAGGCGGCACAAAAATTCAATCGTACCTCATTAAGAAAGCAAAAATATAATTTAATCAATGAGATTAAAAAACACTATGATTTAGATGTTTTCTTTGGTGCTAAAGTTAAAAATTATAAAGAACTAGCTGCTTTATATACTTTAATTGAAGGGTACAATCTAAAAGATAATGTTAACCCCAACCAACTTATTTCAAATAAAGTAACTCTACTAGAATATTTAACTAAACAAACAGTTAATGAAGAGGAAATAAAAGAAGATGTACTAAACGAATTTAGAACTTATGATAAAGATCTTAGAATCCTTACCTATAAAATTCTACTTGAAAAATTCAATAGTAAATTCCAAAACCTATCCTCAGACCAAAAACAAATTCTTAAAGAATATATCAACTCTATAGATTCAACACCAGGTTTAAGAAATTTCTATAATAACAAAATTTCTGAATTGAAATCAATCTTGAATGAAGAATCTAAAAACATTAAAGATAAAGTAACAAAAATCAAAATCTTTGAAATATCTAAAATGTTAGTTGAATTAAATAAAACAGATAAAATCAATGATTCTCATTTAGTTGATTTACTACAATATTTTGAATTGGTTAAAGAAATAAAGACCGCAAATAATGCATAAACCCAAACTTAAAGAAATTAAAGTAGGTGATGTTAAAGTTAAAGATGGAATTAAATCCACAGTAACCGATATAAATCCTAAAACTGGTGCTATTTCATGGGGAATAGAAGATGCTCCTGCTTTAGACACTACATTTGAAAAGTTTGAAGAGTTAAAAGATCTAATCAAAATTCTAAATACAAATTTAAACGACGAAGTAATATCTAAAATTACATCTAATGTGTTAATTTTATTTAACCAGTACAGAACTCATCTTAGAAAAAACTACCCCGAAATTTACAGCCGATATAGAATGAATGAAGCAGATATAGACGAAATGTCTACTTCAGGTGGTGCTGGCGCCTATAATACACCTTACGCTTTTAAATTAGTAAAAAAACAGAAAGAAATTTCAGAGGATATAGGTGCGACATTAGGTCCAGGTCCTAAAGCGGGACCAAAAGGAGTGAAAGATAACTATTATGTTAAAGCATTTGGTTATAAACTAGTAGATAGAAAAAAACAAGCCAAAAATTCTAAAGCAATAGATTATAAAGATCTATGGGGTAAAACATACGATTAATATGTATAAATATAAATTAACTGAAGACTCACCTTCCCCTGAAAATTTTCAACAGGAACGAATAGATGCCTTTAGTATTTTAGAAGATAAATTACAAGAAATTAAAAAATTACTACGTCAAGGTAAGCTAGCTACTATAAAATATTACAGAGTAAACCCACAAAGTTATAATGTAGTTAAAGGTACGGATTTAATTGGTGAATATTTAAAAGATATAGAAACATTACTAAAAGAAGAAGAATGAAAACTTTACAAGAACAATTTAACTTAATAAAAGAAGGAAAAGGCCATAAAGGTGTTTTCTTAACAGAAGCTAAAAAACAATTCCCAGATATGCTTACTAATCCTATGGGTTTTAAAGAAGCTACTCAAGTTCTTAAAAACAGAGGGGTCATTGCAGAAAATTATATTGATTTACAACCAATCAATACAATTGAAGCTACACCAAAAACTGAATGGGAAAACAAATATGCTAACTTCTTAGCTGAAGAAGCAAAAGCTGTAGAGAAAAAAACTTCTAAAGAAGTTGAAAAGTCTTTGGAAAGCAATTTTGACTACTCAGACAAAAAGAATCTAGATAACCAAATTGGTCAAGAAGTACTTAACGGTATTTATTTTGAAGCTAAACAAAACCCAGATAAAGATTTAGAAGAAATCAGAAAAATAGTATCTAAAAATCTAGAAAAAGATGGACAATACTATATAAAAAACGCTGCGTTTGGGGTTGAAGGTTTAGGATACCAAGAAACAGAAGTTGAAGAAGTATCTGG
>Ga0181390_1001419_pt1 | contig 10601 bp, 13 predicted proteins | sample 13SPOviralmetaG_FD_130085 | JGI IMG/M metagenome (GOLD analysis project Ga0181390, IMG submission 130085) | Marine viral communities from the oligotrophic San Pedro Time Series (SPOT) site, San Pedro Channel, CA, USA - 13 SPOT_SRF_2010-07-21 | ecosystem: Environmental > Aquatic > Marine > Strait...
TGTTCATTAACACTAAACACACCTGAGTTATTTAACACTGCTTGTGTTGGTTTAGCTGTACCTACATATCCAAATTCATTACTCATAATTCTATGTTACCCTATACAATGTAAAAGTTCCTGTTGCTATATTTCCTGAATCGTAATATAAACTTACACCATCTACGGCACTTGCAACTGTAAACACTATACCTCCAGGAGACCCATAGACACCTGCTGAACTGTCAAGATTAACACTTTCTGTCAACATCTGAGTATATTCTGAAGAATCGTTAGCGTTAAAAATTGTATAAATTCCATTAGTTGTTTCAGAAGTACCTGTTCCGTTAGTGTGATTATTTATATTTACTTTATCTCCGTTTACACCTGGAAGATTTAAACGACCACTTGTGTACAAAAACACTTGTGCATAGTCATAATTAGAAGTCGTATTAGCTGTTCCACTTTCTGTAAACCTTACTCGTAAATATTTACCATCTACGCTAGGTGCTACATTGTTTAGGTGTAATTGATAAACATCATCAGTATCTATTCCTATAATAGATACGGCACTAGCTGCACTTGTTAAAGTATTGGTTGCTACTTGTGTTAATGCCATTAGTTTACAGCCAATCCGTATGTAATAACTTTCATTCCTGTAAAAGGTCTGGAGTTAGCTTCATAAAAATTTAACCCAGTATTGCTTACGAGTTTATCTTGTACGGCTACATATTTTTGTCCTCTGTAGGCACTATCTTCTGACACTGAACTTTGTTGTTTAACAAAAGTATAAGATGAAACTGAAAAAGGATTGAATACATACATTACATTATTAGCACTACTCCCTCCATCTTTTGCTGAATAAACTAAGTCTAATAAACCTGTTTCTCCTGTTCCTCTGTTGTCGTGTTGAAAATTTGTATTTGGTAAAAGTCTTAAAAACATGTAATCATAAGTAGCTGAAGTATCAATACTTCCTGCACTGTTAATTAATCTTGCATGTACATTTGTAAATGTTGACCCTGATGTTTGTGTATCAGTTATGACAATTTTATATATGTCAAAATCTGCACTAAACAAATCAGTAACAGTAAAACTTGACACACTATCAGTCAATGTTGTTTTGTTTATAAACCTTAAATTACTCATTGTTTTAATCCGTACAGTTTTATATTGCCTGTCATAGTTGCACCACCTGTCAAAAGAATTTGTATTGCATTTACTGTTTCTATTCCTGTGTACATACCACCACCCCAATGAGTTATAGAATTTCCTGCATCGTCACTTCCTATATTATGTGATGTGCAATAACTGTATTTTGATGAGTCTCCAAGATTATATAAATATATATAAGAATGGTTTTTACGAACTGCAGTGCTGCCACCTTTACCAAGTATTTCAAAAATACCAGTTGTACCTGCATGTCTGCCTTCTCCAAAAAAATCATGTGCTGCCATTTTTTGGAATCCATAATTGTAAGCAGTTCCTACTTCATAGCTAGAACCACCGTCATTAGAAAATCTCATTACAGGGGTTTCGGCATTAGCACTGTATAAAATACTATTTAAATGTAAAAGATGTACATCATACGCACCTTCAAAAATAGTATCTAAAACAATACTACTAGCTGTACTAGCATTTATTTCTGTAATAAGTTTCATAGAGCCACCGAAATGATTCTTGGCTTCTAATTCATTTATATCATCTACAGAGAATACACCACTGTTTTTCTTTATTTGATTAGGAGCAGTACCTAAATATCCATAAGGCATAATCTACTCCTAGTCTGTTATTTCAAGATAACTTGCAAAAAATTCTATGTCTGAAGCTGCTGATGCTAACACCTGAATTTTATCAGTTGCCATAAGCACTAACTTAGATGTACCTGCTAACTCAATAGAGCTATCTGCAGGAACTGTCATAGTCTTAGCTATGTAAGCATCTCCTGATGAACCGTCTACTACTCTAACATCTACCGTAGCATCGTTAGTTCCATCAACATTAGTAGCTCTCAATGAGAGAACTATAGCTTCATGGTTCGCATCCAATGCAGGTATTAAATCAGCTAGTGATGTTGTTCCATCATGATAAGCATTCTTAAATACATTTGCCATATTTTATTCCTCTATCCTAGTGCCACTATCAGACCTACATCTGCTAGACCACTTGTCTTACTATCTACATACGCTTTGATTGACTGTTGCGTAGCTAAAAAAGTAGCACTGTCGCTACTCATATTGTCTTCGTCTTTAACAGGAACTACAAAATCTAAGTTTCCATTTGTGTCGTCATATCCTACAGTTATAAATGTTTCTGTACCATCTAACATACCACCAACGAAGTCTTCTACTTGTTCTTGTGACAACTGTGTATTATCGTTAGCTGTCATATCAGTAACTACTAAGTCAATAGTGCCATCTGAGTCTTCATAAGTAGCAGCAATTCTAGTTTCAGTATTGCTAGTAAACATAGCTCCAACTATGTCTTGAACTGCTTCAGTAGTAAGCTGTGTATCAGCAGTCATGTCATCTGCAACTAAATCAATAGTGCCATCGGCATCTTGATATGTTGCACTAATTCTTGTTTCTGTGTTACTTGTGAACATAGCACCGACTATATCTTGTACAGCCTCTGTAGTTAGGGTTGTATCAGTAGATACTAAGTCTATAGTGCCGTCACTATCTTCATAAGTAGCAGAGATATTTGTCTCTGTATTGCTTGTAAACATTGCACCAACAATGTCCTGGACTGCTTCTGTTGATAACTGTGTATCAGCAGTCATATCTGTAACAACTAGGTCAATAGTTCCATCACTATCTTCGTAGGTTGCAGAGATTCGAGTCTCTGTGTTACTGGTAAACATAGCTCCCACAATGTCTTGGACAGCTTCTGTTGTTAAAGTTGTGTCAGTAGAAACTAAATCTATAGTTCCATCTGAGTCTTCATATGTTGCAGATATATTTGTTTCTGTATTAGAAGTAAACATTGCTCCAACAATATCTTGTATGGCTTCTGTAGTTGCACCTGTTCCATCAAGTGATACCCAACTAGAACCATTGTAAAATTCAAATGCTGCAAGTGTAGAGTTATACGCTATTTCACCAGTGCTTGGTGAGCTATTTCTTTGTGCTGTTGTATGTGTAGGTATTAATAAACCTGCATCAGCACCATCAGGAAACTCTCTTAATCCATCTGTATCAGAACCTGTACTGGTTACATGTATTGGTCTCTCTGCCATTTAACTATTCCTCATTATATTAGATTGATATTATCTACTGTACCATCAGCTTTAGTAAATTTCAATAAGCTGCCGATAACAGATATATCATCCTGCGTACCATTATACTCTAAAAATGTCAGTGTGCTGTTAGCTATAGTAATATTATCTTGCGTGTCATTGTATTCTACAAATTTTAAAAAGTCTAATAAATCTACATCTTCATCTACTGTATAAGATTGTGTAAATCTTTTGTCTATTACTAGAGAGCCACCTTCTCTAAGCATAAGTAACATACCCATTCTATCCTCCTAGTGCCAATACCACGCCTAAACTTACCCCACTTGATTGTGAATCTACATAATCTTTAACTGCTGCAGATGTCGGTATTGTTGTATCGTTATCATTAGATGCAATACCTTCTGACTCTATTACGAGTGTACCTGCTGCTATCTCAGAGGTTGTAAGTCCTGTTATTGTAAATGTTAAATCGTATGGGTCTCCATCTGAGCCTGTTGATACATCAGTCCAGTTAATATCTATACCTGCACCTTCAACAAACTTTACTTCTCTTGATGTATATACACCTGATGCAACGCTAGGTGCAATAGTAACTTCTGTACCGTCACCATCTTCTAATACAAAACCTTGTTGTACGGCATCGTGTACTTCTTCTATGTGTTGTTTAACTACAGCCAGTCTTACTGTTGTACCTGCTGCATGTGAAGGGTCTGTTCCGTGTTTAGAATCTATGTCTCTAGTAACTGTAGCACCAGTGTGGTCAGAACCTGATGACCACAATACAACTTCTCTTGCACTGTCACTGTCAGGGTCTATAACAAAATACGCAGGAGAATCTACTCCTGGGTCTGCTGCTAAATTCATTGATGTACCACCACTAGCTAACTGTGCAGCTAGGGTAGTTTCAAAAGCGTTTACTAAATTTGTTTCTCTTGCTACCATTTATCCAAATCTCATTCTTGCAAATGCGTTAACTGCCAATACATCACCTGATGTAATAGCAGCGAAAGCTGTCTGTCTTGTACCTCTGACCGTTAGTATAGCATATTGTGTCACGCTTCCAAGGTTAGGATTACTTTGTATTGGATAGCTAATTTTCTCTACAACTCCCACTATTGTCTCTGCAGGGTCAAATATTTCTAGGGTTACAGCAGTACCTTCTTTAGATTTTAATGATTGATAGATAGCTTCTCCTAGATTTTTAACTCTTATAGGTTTTCTAAATGGTCTTTCAACTCTATCAGATATATTGACTGGTATCTGTGCTACAACTAATTCAGGCCTACCTAATGCACGAATCTGTATAGATTGTAACTTAGGTGACGATGTTGTTGTAGCAGATTTTAATACTATCTTAGCTGTTATATATCGTGCAACTCTACTCATCTGTGTTTCTATACCACCTACACCATCTCTTTGTTCAAGTTCTAATCCCCACGAACTATCGTTTGAGTCGTTTATAGCTGTTAAGTTATTAGATATAAATACATCTACCGTGTTGTTATCTGTTAATGTCTCTGTTTCTACTTCTACACCTACATATTGTTTAGCTTCTGCTGTAAAAAAATCAGCAGGCGATGTAATCAAATATCCTTCACTTTCAAAAGAAGTAGATGATTGTTGATATAAACCACTTCCGTTTACAGATGCAATAAATTGTTGATTTACTTTATTAATACCCTGGACTAATCCACCTGCACCAAGTTTGTAATACCTAGCAATACCTGCAGTAGGTAAATAATATCTCCAAAGAAAAGCAGTGCTTGCAGATTCTTTTATACCCATGTAAATAGAATCTCTAGTAACAAACAATTCTCTAGGTGCAGCATCTATGCTATCTATGTCCCATTCTTTAATTAATTGATTGTTAGCTAAAATGTATAAATCATCAGCTACAACTAAATCTGCTCTGTATAATCTTCCTACTTTTTTTGTACCTGTTTGATTCTCTTTAGTTCCATAGAATATAATTCCTTGTGATTGTGTTATACAAGTAGGTACTTCTGTAGCTAACTCTGTTTGACCTTTTATAGTTAACGCACCTGATACTTCTTTAAAAGAATATATTCTACCATCTGTTGCCGTAGCTAATGCTACTGACCCAGCATCTGTAACATCTGTCCAGGTCTCACCTGCAGCTAAAGTTTCCATCGCTGAAGCAACTGTTGTAGCACCATCGTATTCGTGCAATGCAGTTCCTATTGAAACTACTAATCTGTTTTGCACGGACCATATACCATCGTATATAGCTGCAGTTAATTTTGTTGCAGCAGAACTACCATTGTATTGGATTATCTGTGAAGCACTACCATTACTTGTTACAAGATACAAACTTGTACCGTGTGAAGCCATAGCTTTTATAGTGTAACCACCTGTTATACCAGTCGTTACAGTAGAAAAACTACTACCGTTGTTTGTTGATTTATAAAGAACAGCTTCGTCAGCAACATAAATATCAGTGCCAACAACAGCTACATAGTTGTCATCATTAGCAGCATCACTAAATGTTCTTATGTTTGTTGTAGAGTTAAGTAAAGATATGTTATATGATTTTCCTAAATCACTATTGAATACATCTATGTTTTCGCTATCCCAAAATCTTGTACTATCTTTTGGATTTGCGTCAGCTTTATGAGCTTTATCTAAGTTACTACCACCAGTAAAATCATTCCTGGAAAATACTCTACCTATGTTTGTAGTAAAGTCTTCAGGGTTTTGTTTTACATTAACAGCATTTTCTTGCCCTACATCTGATGATTGTATAATCATTTGTCTATCTTGTGTAGGTGCAGTCGCAGCCCTTAAAAGAAAATCATCTATTCTAAAATCATAACCTTTTCTTTGTGGGTTTGTTACATCAGACTGTGTTGTTAATCTTGGCATTATGCCTGTATTCCAAACACCTTGCCATCGACTGAAACTGCTTCAGGGTATTTAGCTCTTAAATATTTTCTAGCTTGGTTTAACAATAGCTGTTGATATTGTAATAAAGAGTTTCTAATACTATTAGAGCTTCCTACTGGATAAGCACCTACAGCTAATTGGTCTGATATGTAATCAGCAGTTGCTGTTGGAATATCTCTACCTGATATTAACTGTGCTGTTACTCCAGCCATAATTATTGGTTCGTATTCATTTTCTAATCCAATAGTTGCAAGAGTATCTGACTCTGCTGTTGGTTCTATAAACTTCTTTTTAAAAGTTACAAAAGCAGTATGGCCTGATGCGATGCCACTAAATTGTATAGCATGTGCAACATTTGGGCCTGTTGTGTAAGTTATTGTTCTTGATGTACCATCTGAATCTACATAGGTAAATGGATTAGGAAGCTCTACTAAGGAGCTTGTTACAGGCAAGAATACAACTCCAGTTGTGTCTGAACCTGATGAAAAATCTGTGTACTGTGATATAGCACTGAGTATGGATACAAGATAATTGTTTGTGCCTGGAGCATCATGACTACCAAGTAATGTATATCCTGTCCCGGTTGTGACGCTTTGTGTTTCTACAGCAAACAAAGTAGGAAACAAATTATTAATTTGGTCTTTAACTGCATCAAATACAACTTTTCTAGGAAATGGTGGAGCTATTTTAACTACATCACCTATTGCATGTGTAGTTGCAGTAGAACCTCTTGCACTTCTAACTACTGTAACTTGATTATTTATAGTATCGATAGAACTACAAAACATAAGTTCTTGTCCTATTTCTATAACAGAACCTGCATCCATCATATCTTCTTCTTCTTGTGTAAGAAGGTCTCCATTAAAACTAATAGTTGTTGCAGATGTGCTGCTAACTGCAGCAGTTAAAACTGTATACGGTTGTAAATCGTCCATAGGTTCGAGATATTCTCGATACACCCTATCAACTAGATTACCTATTGTAGTACTCATGGTACTAAGCGTCTCTAAGTAATACTGTTATTGCTGAACTTGTGTCTTCGGTTGCACCTGATACAAACCTAATAGAACCTGTAGAAGCAAAAGCCCAACCTGATGGGTCAACTCTTGTGAGTTTGTTAGCAGCTACTGTGTAAGACACTGCTGAACCATCTGTTTCTTTTACATCAATGTATGTACCACCACCGTCTTGGTCCGGAGACCATTGAAAAGTGACTGTTGTTCCATTAAATGCTGCATTAGGTATAAACCCTGCTAGTAACATTCCATCCGTTGGTATACCTGGACTTTGTGTTTGACTACCAGCGTAAGTTACGCCTGTTAATTTGTTTGCCATTTATGTTAATCCTTAAATAATTTATCTTATCTTAGCAGAACTAAGGGAGCAGGTGGAGCTACTCCCAAAGTTCCAATATTTACTTTAGCTATTTGTTTGTTCAAATAGTAAGTGATATGAAGGAGGTCCGAAATCGAATCCCATCTCCATATAAATTGCTTTACCAATTCTTGCGTTAGCATCTTGGTCAATGTCTCTTACGAACACAGTTCCATATCCTGGGATATTTGTGAAAACTGGTTTTATAAAAGCCAAGTCCAATATGTAAGCAGTTCCTGCAGGCATGATATTAGGGTCTAAGACCATCATACCGATAGAACCAAATGGTGTAACAACTGTATCAATGTCGATACCTGCAACATTTCTATCCCTTGGGATAATTGCTGCAGCTAGTCCAATGGTACCTTTAGCTAGTTCTTTATTAAGAGCTAGTAATTGCTTTGGTGTTACTACCAAAACTGGGTTCTTCATTGGAGCATGAGCGTCATACAATCTCTTCATGCCTTCTGCTATTGCATCCCATGTTAAATCACGAGCTGCTGAAGTAGCATCACCATCAGCGTCACAATAGTGGATGTTTCCACCAACGCCGGTTGGAGCTACTGTATTGTTAGCATTACCATTTAGACCAACCCATTGTTTCAGTCCACGCATTTCACGAGTTCCTGCACCTGGGGTTGTGTTTGCACCGTCTGCGAATGTTCCGTTAAATGCGAACCATTCTACTTCTCTTGCTACTTTTTCCATTGCTAATTCTAATTGATTAGCAAATTCATCTGTTACTGGGTTACCACCAAAAAGTCCAAGTTTGTCTCCTGCTGTAACAGTTCCGTCTCCATCAGAGGAGTTGGCAATGTTTGCAGATAAGTCAAACGGATTTTGGTTTTGGTAACTTGCTAAAGCTGTGTATGTCATTTGTACACCCTTATGGAAAACTTGTGTTGCGAAAGTGTAAGCTACCCTATCACGACCTAAGTATTCTGTTGGAGCTGCACCTTCTTGACCTTTAGTAGGTTCTGAAGATACGACTGCATTATCAGCTGCTTGGATTTGAAAGAAGGTTGACTGTATTGCAGTTCCTCCATTTAAACCACCAACGGCTGACAAGAAAGGTGTTCTTTGACCACCAACTTTAAACAATTCACCAGTAAAGTTATTAATATTTTGAGCATAAATGCTACTGTTTGTTAGGGATATTGCTCCCATAATTAATCTTCTCCTAGTTTGTTATCTATTACTTAAATTGTCTTTAGAAGAAGTAAAAGCTACTACTTATTGTTCTTTTTTGCTTCTTCCATCGCAAATAATTTTGCAGCTATAGATTGTTTAGGAGTACCTTTTGTAGCTATTTCATTAAGCTGTGCAACTACATCTTGGTCGTAGTTGTCGACTACTGAGTTTTGCTGTATGTTTTCTAGCTTGGCTTGACTTTCCTCAACTTGTGATTGTATTCCGTCTTGTTGCCCAAACTCTACACCAAATTCTTCTGTAGCGTAAGTCTTAATGTTATCTACTGTTAGTTCACCTTCAAACATCATGTCAACTGCTTTGCCAACACCTTTTGTAGTATCTAGGCCTGCTAGCTGAAAGACTTGTGTTCTTTCCTTGGCTTCGTACTCTGCAACTTTTCCTTTAAGAAAATCGTTTTGTTCTCGAACTTCTTTCCAGTTTTTGTCGCCACTGTTAGCTTCTTGAGATTCTATCTCTTCTGTCATTATTCACTTGTCCTTTTCTTCATACAGTATTTTTACAAGTGGTGTATGAGTAACCACTGCTTTTTCGTCTCTACTGTTTTTAATTTGACAGGTCTTGTCAGTAGGCATCAAGACCGAATACAACCTAGGTCGAGTTTATCCCCCGGACCTTAGTACAGGGCTTGAGATTATTATACCACTAATTATTAGATTGCAAGCTGATTAAACAACTTATGCTTCTTCGAGACCTACTACTTCTCCGGTCCTTGTTGTAGCAGCACCAGCTACTGGTGACATCTCAGATGTAGCAGTTGCTTGGATGCCTCTTATTCTTGATAGTTCTTGAGGACTAAGGCCTGCTAGGCCTGTTGCTATTTCTTGTTCACTAATAGAAGTACCTTGTGAAGCAGCAGCTAATTGTAATCCTTCTGATACCTGGGCTGTTTGACCAAAGAGTTGTCTTGATGCTTGTTGGTCTATACCAGCTTGTACAAATTCTTGTGCAGTTGTTATACCTATACTTAGTCCAGCTACTTCAGCTTCTGCTGATATTTGTGATACAAGCACTTGGTTTTGTAGTACAGATTCTGAAAGTTCGGGTGACACAAACATTGCAAATATAGCTTCATCAGTTAAATCTAATCCATGTTGTGCTAGATATATTTCTTTTACTTGAGGTATGTTGTTAACTAATTGTTGATAAGCAAACTCTAATCTACCAGTAAACTCTTTAGCACTAACATCTCCTGCTATAGCTTCTGCAATGTCTTCTCCAAATACTCCAGGGTTTAGATTGTAAGTTCTTAATGCATCTGCCATGTAATCTTTTGTTTCAAGATATTCTATTTCAGTCATTCTTAGAGAACCATCGGGTCTCTTTATACCAGGAAACTCTTTTTCAAATGTATCTGATGCTCTAGCTTCTGATATAGCTATAGTTATTTCACCTGTATTAGTCCAAACATCTAGTATGTTTTGTATTATAGATTCCGGGTAATAAGGATATAAGTTTTTAGCTTCTGTAAATGTTGGTACATACTCTTCATCACTAGCATCAAATAAAGGTTCAGAAGCTGTGGGAGGTGTGTATAAATTTTTATTACTTTGGTTTTTAATAAAAGAATCTATAAGTTCTTGTGCTTTTCTTTCAGCATCAGAAACTATTACGGAGTTAGAATCATAAATATCTGTAGCTCCTTGGTATCCTTCTCTTCCTTCTACATTTCCAGCAAGTAATCTTGTTAACTCAGATGCTGTTTCACCATCTCTTGCTATAGCGTTTGCAGTTGTGGTATATCCACCAGGTAAAGATACGGTAACTTGATAACTTTGTTGGTCATCTTCTACGGTTACTACATCTCCGTTAGGTAATGTTATTTCTTTAGCCATTAAATACTCCTGAATATGCTTGTGGTATAACTCTAGCCAAGTCAGTCATAAAGTTATTTTTAA
>Ga0181390_1001420_pt1 | contig 10595 bp, 5 predicted proteins | sample 13SPOviralmetaG_FD_130085 | JGI IMG/M metagenome (GOLD analysis project Ga0181390, IMG submission 130085) | Marine viral communities from the oligotrophic San Pedro Time Series (SPOT) site, San Pedro Channel, CA, USA - 13 SPOT_SRF_2010-07-21 | ecosystem: Environmental > Aquatic > Marine > Strait...
AAAAGTAACTGTACCAGGATCAGTACCACTACTAGTACTAATTCCCATAAACATTCTCCCACTATCATTAGCAAATTGGGTTAAAATTAAATGGTCAACATTTCCATATCCTCTTAATCCTTGTCCTTTTTTAATAATTAAACTCGGTTGGGGTTGTATATAGTAACAATCAGTTCCTTGTAAATCAACCATTGTAGTTGTAGGATATAGTCCCTGACCATATACACTCCAATTAGGGTTACAATTTTGATCAGCCCAAACAGACCCATGATGGAATCCTGGGGCATACCCATTTGGTTGATAAATTCCTAATCCAGATTTATAGTAAGCTGTTCCTGCTCTAAATACCCAACCATTAAACCCGCTAAAATTATTGTAATCCTCACATGCTTGATTAACATTATATTGTGTAGTTCCTAAATTCATTATATAGAGTCCAGATGTAGGTGCTGGGGTGAAAATGGGGTAAGATGTAACAGGTGCAGGGGTAGGAGCACTTGTGGGTGCTTCGGTTGGAGGAAATCCTGGGGGACCAGAAGTATTACTACAAGTTCCCTGAAGATCAGCTTGTATACCTGCATTATTTGGGGGTGTTTTAGCACAAATTTCTAAAGATTGATTTGCTGCTAATGTTGAATTAATATTAGTTCCCGAGCAATCTACATAACTATATGATTGGGAAGAATTAGTTCGATTTACTAATGAATATCTATTACAAGTAAATCCAAGACATTGTGGATCACTACAATTACCACCTACTGTAACACCCTCGATATCATATGTAAAAGGATTAGGGGAAGTACCAGTAATTGTACCACATATTGTAGCGCCAAAAAGTGTAAATTTTATAAGATCCCCATTACTATAAGGCCCTGGGTATTGGTCATTTGTATTAACTTCATAAGCACCCCCTCCATCACAAGCATTTATTATATATTTGTAAATGGTTGAAGGTGTGGGAGGAGTTTCAGAGCAGGGTTGAGTATAATTTACTGTTCCAGTATTAGGAGACATGTTAATTTCTGAAGTACTTTCTTCACGAGCACAAATAGTAGTACTATCACCATTTGGGAGTGTAGCAAATGATGGGTTACCAGAAGCACAATTTGTATAATAAAAAGTTACTGTATCTCCTCCATCTGATGTAATATTATATTCGGAACATTGTGATGCTACTGGGGATGGTGTAGGAACAGGTGTTGAATATGAACAATTATTATTACTAGTACAACTACCTCCATTTGGTGGTCTTTGTACCCCACTTGGGTCAGTCATTGCTCCTCCTCCATTGAAATCATACCATAATGGATGAGAATCACTACATACTGCATATACCTCACCAACTACACCATTATAAGTAGTAGGTTGACTTATTAACTGGCTAAATCTAGTAAGGGTTATAGTTCCATTTAAATCATAGTCTAAACCTTTATCTGTTGTAGATACATTATTGGGAACAAATACAAATCGACAGACTTGAGGAGGTGTAGAACAATTACCACTTGCTCCAAATGAAGTTCCATCCCAATATCTCCAAGTACTACCTTTACTAATATATCTAGGACTTACAGGGGAAGTTTTATCTGCATCATAATATACCTCAGTAGCTTGTGTCCAATCAGTATCATCAAAATAAAGGTTAACACCAAATACTGTATCTCCAGGGGTAGATCTAGTACAAGCTCCATTAGCATCATCCCCATCATAAACATAAGTTATATGTAACTCGGAATCATACCCACATGCAATCGTAATATTAACAGCATCATACATGGGATTAGAGGGATCAGATGCCCCACCAAGAACTCTTAGTTGTCTACCAGAAGTAGAACCATAATCAAAATTATCCTGAATATATCCTTGGGTATTTACTTCATTACCCCATGGACCACTATAATCAGCATAACCTACCCATCCTGAATCATAAACTGTACCACTATCATCTATTACAGTAATTCTATTGGGTCTATCATAAGCTTGGATTGATATAAAGTTATTATATTGTGTATCTGAAGATGGAATATCTACAGGATCATAAATAGTATAATTAAGACTACTAGTGGTAAAAGAAATTGTTGATTGGCTAGTACAGCTATAACTACGGTTGGTTGAAGTAGCGGGGGCTGGGGTGGGGGAATTTGTTGGTGCTGAAGTAGGTGCAGATGTTGGAGCTGCTGAAGGTGCAGTAGTTGGTGGTGGGGTTGGAGAATCGACGAGTTGTTGATCAGGACTACATTGTCCTAATGTTTCTAATACTATATCTTGTGTTACAGTTAAGTTATTTTGATCCTGACAATCTGTTATGTTAGGCATGTACTCAATATTAAAATAACCAGATCCATGGGCTCGGGTTGGAGTATCAGAAGAACAAACTTCCAGGGCATAATCAGGGAAAACTTCAGTTTCAAGTGTTGCTCCCGTTAAACAATCAGTATGACTTACATATAAAGAATCATTTAAATCATAATTTTCAACATAAAAAGTATGACAAGGTAATTGATAACTACTAGTTACAGCTTGTTCTGTTCCATCTTTGGCACAAAATATAAAACTCCCAAAATTATTTATAGGTTGATTCCTAAATGAACCATCAGTAGAATCACATGGGGTATATCTTACTTGACCCCCATTCCCATTATTATCATATGCTCTAAATCTAGTACAGGGTTCAGCAGTAACAGGTGCTGGAGTAGGTGGTGGAGTTGGTGGTTCTGTAGGTGGTGGGGTTGGTGGTGGGGGAATTGTTACAGGAGCAGGTGTAGGAGCAGGGGTTATAGGATAATTTCTATATTGTATAGATTCTGATACATGACTTAAACTAGTTATATAACCGGCAAAATCAGGATCAAAAAATTGTTTTTCTGAGTTGGATATTAAACCGGTAAATGAAGTTTGTCCATCAACATTATCTCCTCCTTGTTTAATACCCCCAGCAATAGACTTTTCATCATCTGCTGATGCTGAATACATGTCAAAATTTCCTCCTACTGGTACACCCATTTTATCCTAATTTAGTTTCTATAGCTTTAATACGTTCTTCTAGTTCTAATATCGCTTTATGCATATGGGCTAATACTGGTCTATCGTTCATAGTTAAATGTCCATTATCATTAGTAAATACTGCATAAGGTAGAACTTCTTGAACTTCTTGAGCTATAAAACCAGCATCAGGTTTATTATCTTTTATGTATTCGTAAGCGGTAAATTCTTTTAATGTTTTTAATCCTTCTCCAATTTCAGTAATTTGGGATTTTAATCTTTTATCTGAAGTTGTTATAAAGTTAGTAGCAGTAACAGTTGAAGAAGCTACTATAGTACCTCCATTAGTAGAGGGAGATGTACCTACCCCTAAACAGTGAGATTGTAAATGGCTAGAAAATTGTGAGGTTCCTGTTCCTGTAACTGTTAGTAACCCACCTACATCAACATTAGAAGTTGTTTCTATACTACCTGTAGATAGTAAAGTATAAGTATTTGCTGCTAATGAGGAAGTTACTATCATATCATTAGTAGTAGTATTTCCTCTATTTGTAACCATTTGAAGGTTATCCTCAGAAGCAGTATAAGAAGCTTCTACTGAAGATAAAATAGCATAACCTGATTGACCTGTAGGGAAATTGATTACTGCTGTATCTGCTGTTGGGAAAACAATATCTTCTGTTAAGATTACATCATAATTAGAATCAACAACTGTTACATTTAGTGGTCTAGTATTTAAATTATGGGTTATACTCCATACACTACTAGCTACACTTTGGTTATGTTGATAACCTCCAGCAGATGTTCTTACATTAGTAAAAATATTTCCACTACCATCTACAACGAGAGCAGTTGTTGAATTTGAAGAAGATAAATTATTGAATTGAGCGTTAGATGAGGTTAGTGAACCTGTTATATCTACACTGCTTGTAACGGTTAAACCGTTTGTTATATTTAAACTATTTAATGAGGCATCACTTCCGGATATGATGACCTTTTTCCAACTTGGCATATTAACTATTTATTAAGGTTGGTTACAGGATTGCCTGCCCACTTCCCTTTCGGGCCTATAATATGGTTATAAATATGAATAAAAAAGAGTTAACTATCAAGCTAACTCTTCTTTTTTTCCTTTTTTTCAAGAAACCTATATTGGTTTTGAAGCTTTAAGGTAACTTGGAATACGTGCTCCAATTGACCACCTTTAAAATTGGCTTCTTTTATAAAGTGTAACAAAAACATTAACTCTTGATCAGTTAAAGAATCTTTAAGCTTAAGTTTATGTTCATTTATTCTTTGATTAAGTATAAGTTTATCAGCATTAAGCTTATTAACTTTAGACTGTAACTTTTGAATTTCTTCTTTTAGAGATTGTTGATTTTCGGATAAAAGTTCTTTATGTCTTTCCCATGATATGGATGGTGAAGCTTGCTCCACCATCCATTCTGGAATATTCCCAATTTCAACATTTTTTGCTTTGAAACCCATTTAAACTAAACATAATTAGAAATTATGAATAAATCCAAATATCTTCATCATCTCCTATAAATAGGTTTCCTTTAGCTTCGTATCTATCTTCTACAATAGCATCGATAGCAGAATCTGAACTAGCATTACCAGTTAAGACAGCTGCCATAAAGGCATCAGCTGTAAATGCACTACTAGAAGCGTGTAGGTTTTTTCCTACTCCCCAACGTTCGTCTCCAGTTACACCATCAAATCCAAATACTTCACCTACATCTTGAGTAGCTTGTTGTATAATAATACCACCATCTCCTGTTGTAGAAGAACCAGAGGCTAATAAGATAAATCTATCAGCTACCTCTAAGTTAGTTTCATGTTGGAATGATGCTGTACCTAGTACTGTTAAATTACCATTAACAGTTGCATCGGTAACAGTAATATTATCATTTAAGTTAACTGTAATAGTTTGAGCACCAGCTATAGTATTAATGTTAGTACCACCAGCAATATCTAATGTTTGATTTTGTAGATCGATTGTTCCAGTACCAGTATCACCTTCAATATCTAAATCTGTAGCAAGACCAGTTAATCCTGAACCGTCTCCAACAAATGAACCAGTAAATGAACCAGTAAATTGATTAGTACCTAATGTACCTAAAGAATCTGCAATTGCGTCAGTATCAACACCACCATCTTTAATTTGTAGTGCTCCATTTACAGAAGAAACTTCAATAGTTGTATTATCAACTTTAGCTTTTAAGACGTTATTGACACTATCAAATTCAAGACCACCGTTACCATTAACTATATTACTAACATCAAATGATACCCCTGTTGCTGAAACATCAACTGGGAATACACCTGCTGAAAGGTTAGATTCTGGTACAACTACAAGTTGTCCTGTTTGTGCAGCAAGACCTTGACCTGCAAGTAAACTAACATCAATACCAGCACCATTACCTGTTAAGCTAAGTGGTACAATATTACCACCACTTGTGCTATCATTTTTAATGCTAATCTGTAAACCTTGATTTGCAGAAGTTGTTTCTATTCCTGCTCCTGTTCCACCAGTAATAGTAAATGTTTGTGAATCTAGATCTACTGCTCCAGGTGAACCTAAGTCGCCTGAGAAATCTAAATCACCTTGTGTAACTACACTTTGAACGAATTCAGTAGTGGCTACTAACGTCGAGTTATCAGTTGCACCTTGTGTAACTGCGGTTACGCCATTTGCAAGGGTAGAAGTGGATGTTAAATTACCTGTAAAATCAGTAGAAGTTACTGAAGTTAATCCAGCTAATACTGTACTAGAATCACCTAAGTCAATTGCAGTAGTACCAATAGTAATATCCTTATTTAATAATGATGTATTAGGTACATTATCTAGATCGAAATTTAATGTGTCTGTTCCTGCGGTTGCAGTAATTCTTAAACCTACACCCGATCCAGATGTAAAGTTTAAGTTGCTTGAGGTAGTATCAGCAAGTAAGTCTGTTCCATCAAAAGATGCAGTTGCAAATCCTTTTGGGATTTCTGGCACCTGAGATGCACTTATATATCCAGCGTCATTATTTAACTGGGATATATCACTTCCTGAGACTACGAGTTTTTTCCAAGTTGCCATTGAGAATAATTGTTTTTAGTTAATTAAATTGTTTTATTAAAATTGTATCGATTATACGTATGTAATTTTTTTAATCTAATGCAGCCCAAACCGAAGAAGATTGGAAATATAACCCCCCATAATCTGCGGTTGCCCAAGGAGTAGGTGCATCAACATTTGCAAAAAATTGTGCTACACCTTCATTATTAATTTTAAAGGCATCGTAGCTACCCGAAGTTATTACTAAGAAATCTATATTATCATCTTGTGATGATGTATGTGTCACTAAAAGTGATCCTGTGATACGGATATCTTTAGAAGCGGTTAGGAAAGTTGATCCTATAAACCAATCATCATCTTCTCCACCGCTTGAAATAGAATTTCCTTCTAACATTAACAAGAAAGGTGGGGTACCAGCTACACTATATATACCTGCTCCATCAGAAGTATTAATCCAACTACCATCTATTAATATATTACCTCCATCTTCTCTAAATAGAGTTAAATATTTTTCTATTGCGGGTTGTGAAAATGTTCCAGTGGAAATACCAGTTCCTGAACCCGCTCCAACTGTTGGACTTCCAAAAGGATCATTAGTATTATTGTTTATAGTTAAGGTACCATTCGAAGTAGCATGTATATATATTATGTTAGCACCATAACTTGCTGATACAGGTGCGCCAGCAGATTGAGCAGCAGTATATATATCAGAGGATATTTGTTCTTCATCTGCTACTGGGTAGGCACTTGCATATAAAGCATTAGCATAAGTTGGTTTAACGTCAAATGCTATAGTAGTAGCTCCAGAAGAATGTGTAATAGAAAATTCTCCTGTGGCAGTACTAGAATAGTCTCCTACAGGTCCTGTATTAGGGGATAGAGGAATAATAACATCTGGGCTATAAGCTAGGCTGCCTATAGCTCCTCCACTCCCCGCCGGTCCTAAAGTATATGCTTCTGAAAATCCTCCTCCACTTTCATCTATAGAAGAAGAAACAAAAGTTATATTAGCAGAATTATTAATAGAAGAAGTTATTTGTTCTATTGTTAAAGTACTACCACCAGCATCCTGTGCTATAACTTCATAACCATTAATTTCTAAATTGTATTGAGTTTCATTAAATGTAGTATTATCAACACTTCCTGTTACTTGAGCTGGGATGCTATCAGTAAGTTGGAAAAACTTAGCTACAGCATTATTTTCACTACTAGTAGTAAAATTATTGCTACCACTTAAATACCAAGTTGCACCAATTTCCCCCCCTGATACTAATTGTGGATCATCAAAATTAGTTATGATTTTATTAAATGGGCGGATATTTATGTTATTTCCCCCATATAAATCTGCTACGGTTCCTATAGTAGTATCTTGATAAGAAGCAGTAACTAGGGTATAAGGGTTACCTGATCCTGTGATAGTTACAAAATCTCCTATTTCTAAGGATCCAGTATTTTCAGGATATAAAGTAAAACGTTGGAAAGGTTTATATATTTTAAAATATTGTTCTACTTGTAATATTTTATCTGACCCCGCAAAATTAGCAAATTGAGTTGAAGCTACTAATGATTCACCTTCATCATTTAATTCAAAAATTACAACAACAGTACCATCAGCTAATGAATTATTTCTATCACTTCGAGTACGAGCAATAGTCATTCCTACATCTTCTATAGTACATGATAAAGAAGCATCAGTTTTAGAAGAAATTGCTGTAATTTTAAATATTTTTTCACCCGCTTGGTCTGATACATAATCTCCTATTTTTACATCTACAGCTGTATATTGTCCTCCTATACCTAATCCTAAAGTATCTCTAACACTAGCATCACCAAAAGGTTGACTTTGGATACTATTGATAACAATATCATAAGAAATATATTGATCCGCCCCATTAGGACCTAATCCAGTAGTATCATTAACTCCATATTTATCTTTCCCTACAGCAGTTCCTGATGTAGTTCCTGCTAGAGTTAATATGGGGTTTTCTGGGTTATATTCTGCTGCCATTTATATTTTTTACATTATAATTAAAATGTAACCTATTTTTATTAACCTGGGAATACAAATAATAAATATGAATGTATATATACAGGAGGGAGATTCTTTTTGGAACCACCATAATTTGTGGGGGTTAATGTTAACTCTATAACACTATTAGAAAAAGTACTAAAGAAATCATTAGTAGCTTGATTATTACTAACTGTAGATGTAAATCCTTTTCCACTTAAATAAGCATTATTACCCAACCCAAAAGTAGATATTATATATGTATCAAGATTTGCGTTATAAAAATACCCATATATTTGATATGGTGGAACTAATTCACTATTAAATTGAAATGAAGCAGCAGGAGCATTAGGATTAGTTACTAATACAGTAGCTGTTTTATTAGTAAATGGGGATGTAGTTAATTGAGTTATAGCAGAAGCCTGGGTAAACTGGTTACTTGTATTATAATCTATTCTATAACCATAAACTGTGGCTCCTGTTCCACCACCTTGGATAGTTACTTTTACTTCTCCTGAACCTTCATCTGTAACATCAGCTACACCTGATCCTGAGAAATTTAATTTTGATATATTGGTTATTACTGAACTTCCAGTATAATCTACAGCTACATTATTTCCATCTGCTCCAGATGTACCAGATGTGCCAGAAGTACCGGATGTACCGGATGTGCCACTTGTACCTGATGTGCCACTTGTACCACTTGTACCATTGAGTCCACTTGTACCTGATGTGCCACTAGTTCCTGAAGTTCCAGATGTACCAGAAGTTCCGGATGTTCCTGAAGTACCATTAAGTCCACTTGTACCAGATGTACCACTTGTGCCACTAGTTCCTGAAGTGCCACTAGTTCCTGATGTACCAGAAGTACCAGATGTACCACTTGTACCACTTGTACCATTGAGTCCACTTGTACCTGATGTACCATCGGTTCCTGAAGTTCCACTTGTACCTGATGTACCTGAAGTACCTGATGTACCTGAAGTACCACTTGTACCACTTGTTCCTGAAGTACCTGATGTTCCACTTGTTCCTGAAGATCCAGCATCAGGATTCAAGTTAATGTTCCATGCTGAAAGGGTACCACTACCATTTGTTTGATCCACGGATACATTTAAAACACCACTAATACTACTATAAGAAGTAATATTACCTATCATTCTATTAATAGCAGGATTACTTTGATCAGCTATTACAATTCTTTGCCCCGCACTATAATCTACAGAACCACTATTTGATCCTACGAGCATAGATATATTTCCTGTAGCTATTGCGGTTGTAGATGTTGATGTAGTTTGGAAAGTAAAAGTTTCTCCAGAAGTACCACTTGTACCTGAAGTACCTGATGTGCCACTTGTACCTGAAGTGCCTGATGTGCCTGAAGTACCTGATGTGCCACTTGTGCCTGAAGTACCTGATGTTCCATTTTGACCTGGGTTACTACTTAAGTTTATTTCCCAAGCACTTAATGGGTTTCCTGGATTTCCTCCACCGTAGCTTTGTACTACACTATATTGTAAAACTCCAGTTCCTGTATTATAATTTGTTACTTTTCCTATTATCCAATCTGCTGTTGGGTCTAGAGCAGAAGCAATTGTAATAAATTCCCCACCAAAACTATTGTAAGCTAGGCCAGTATCTACATTTAAAGTTGTAAGTGGGTTTTGGACATCAAATGAATCAGTAGAAGTTGTTGCATAGATAATATCTATTCCAGAAGTACCTGATGTACCATTTATACCACTAGTACCAGAAGTTCCAGATGTGCCAGAAGTTCCAGATGTGCCAGAAGTTCCAGAAGTACCGGATGTTCCACTTGTACCTGAAGTACCAGAGGTACCATTTAACCCAGATGTACCAGAAGTACCATCTGTACCTGATGTACCCGATGTACCCGATGTACCTGAAGTACCACTTGTACCACTTGTTCCTGAAGTGCCTGATGTACCAGAAGTACCTGATGTACCAGAAGTACCATTTGTTCCTGAAATACCACTTGTGCCTGATGTACCAGAAGTACCATCAGTACCAGGAGCTCCATTTCCACCAGGATTACCTTGAGGACCTTGATTTCCATCTACTCCAGATGTACCAGAAGTACCATTTACACCTGAAGTTCCAGATGTACCAGCATTTCCACTTCCACCACCACCACCATAAGAACCGGTGTAATAAAATTCACCAGTTGAGGTGTCTACCATTACGGTATTATGTCCTGTTGGATCTTCAGCTATTGTTGGATTTTTAAGAGATCCAGTTACAACAAGAGAACCTGAAATTGTTATGTCATAATCCTCTTCACCTGTTAAAGCATCTACAGACTGGGATACATGCCATGACTGTATTGTAGCTCCTTGGATTATTTGAGATTCGTATTTAAGTACTTTGGCCATTTTACTTACTGTTTGTTATAAATATAATTTTTTTATTGTCTGTCTACATTTATTAATATAGTTGTGTCGGTTGTTTTTGAAGTAGGTAAAGGTTGAGGGAGTTTACCAACTGCAATTAAATCTCTTTGATCATTATATAATCCTACTG
>Ga0181390_1001428_pt1 | contig 10572 bp, 18 predicted proteins | sample 13SPOviralmetaG_FD_130085 | JGI IMG/M metagenome (GOLD analysis project Ga0181390, IMG submission 130085) | Marine viral communities from the oligotrophic San Pedro Time Series (SPOT) site, San Pedro Channel, CA, USA - 13 SPOT_SRF_2010-07-21 | ecosystem: Environmental > Aquatic > Marine > Strait...
AAAAAGCAAAACTTTAAACTATGGAAACACTAAAGAAAGATTGGAAAGAAGTACGTTACGTTGGATGGGAGAACTCAATGAGTCCAATAATATGGCGGTATAGTTTTTCTAATAAAGGTCTGAATATACTAAGTCAAGGGCGTGAGAAAAAAACAATGGAATACCATGTTGAATGGGACAAAGAGCGTGAGCATGGATGGTTTGAAATCTACGACGAGGAAAGTGGTGGAGAAGACTACTACGCAGAGGGCGGTTTGTCCTTTGATGGTAATAAGCTTTATGACTACGATGGAGTGTTCAGTTTAGACGACGAAGTGCTTAAATGCCTCAAAGAGTGGGGCGCTGATGTGAGTGATATTGAGTAGGTTAACTGATGAGGGTTGAATACCCGAAACTTGAATCCGTTATAACGGATTTGAGTCTTAACCAATAAATTAAACACAATGGGACAGACCAAAAAATTATTCGAGTCCATGATGCAAGGCATGATGGAAGGCATTAGCATCGAACAACAGATGGCTAAACGCATGGTAGATGACGAGTACAGAATGTCAATCTACAAGAAGAAAACTAAAACTAAACCTAAAAACAAATAAGCTATGGAAACAATAGAAAAAAATAAAATAGACCTACGACATAATGATTTGAGGGAAATTTTAATGAAGTATAATTGCCCCGAATATGGAGACTGCATAATTGACGAAATATGTCATTTATTTGATTATCCATTAACCAATAACGAAAACTAAACACTATGTACGTAGAAGTATACTTTGAGAGTAATAGCCATGCTGAATGCGTGGCTACGTTTGAAACAGAAGAACTATTCATAGCTTGTTTTCCTACATTGGAAGATGAAGCTAAGAAACAAGGAATGAAGGTAACAGAAGCCTTGATAGATAATGGACATTAAATTTGGCTATGTCTAAATTTTGTCTTATATTTGTACAAATCACTAATCAGAGGTCAGTCCGTTATAACGGATTCCTCACAAACATTAAACACAATGTGCGTAATTATTATTAAACAAAAGAAGCAGATGATGTCGCGAGAGATTGCGAAGACATCAGCAAGGATTAACCCACACGGTCTTGGAATCGTGTGGTTAGATACGTTTGAGATAACGTATCACGAGTCAAAAGACTATGGTCTACTACTAACAGATAGACCGTTTATTGCTCACTTTAGATATGCTACTGTCGGAGCAGTAAACAGAGAGAATATGCACCCATTCCAATGCGGAGTGCAGAAAGATGAGTGGCTAATGATGAATGGGACAATCAAGGGTATGGGTAATGCTCAGATGTCAGATTCAAAAGCGTTGGCTATATCACTTGGTCAGATACCAAGGCAACTATGGAAGAAAGAGTTAGAGCAGTACGATTCACGGTTCGTAACAGTCAACAAGCGTACTCGTTCATTCCAAATGTACAACAGAGATGCCTACACATACCGAGATGGTATATGGTATTCAAAAGCTAATGTACTGCAAGACAATCTGATTGCAGTATACGGCACGTTGAAGAAAGGTTATAGCAACTACTACTCATACCTAACATCCTCAAAGCACTTAGGTAGAGGGGAGACTTACGACAAATACCCATTACTCATTGAGGGATTGCCATATATGGTAGACCAAAAGGGTAGTGGGCATCATGTTGAGGTGGACATCTTCAAGGTCTCAGATAAAGCGTTCAAGGAGATTGACGCATTAGAGGGGCATCCGAATTGGTACAAGCGTAAGCAGATACCTATCAGAATGAAGGATGGTAGAGTGATTAATGCGTGGTTATACTTTAACCCTAAGAAGATTGACTCAAGCACAGAGATGCACAAGAGTTACGTTCAGAACTACACGGGATACCAAAGACCAAGGGTTGTGGATACGTGTCAGCAGATAAACTTTAATAGCTACTACGATGTAGACTTAGCTACCGATGATGATTGTTGTGATACACAATCTAAGGAGTGTATGATTTGCTTTCAGCCTCTACAATACGACGATACCATAAACCAATACCATTGTAATGGGTGTGATGATTGGTACACATTAGCAGAAGTGTATAACTTTTAAAACAAAAACATGTACGCAACTTTATTTATAGCAACAACAATAGCTATGATTTTAATAGTCATAGTAAGTGCAAACGATTTTAAAGAATAACATTATGACTATAGAATACGCAAAGAAAGTTCTAAAAGCATACGGATACTTTGTAGACAACCTTTGGAAGGTTGAGGATGTTCAAGATAGGTATGAGTGCGATGAAGAAAAAGCGCAAGAGATACTAAAGAGAGCGTTGGTAAACGAAGGTACTATGGAGAGAATTTGGATAGCGATTGATATATTCGCTGAAATGGATGGTTTAAAAGCTAAAAAATAACATTATGAGAAAGGTAAGAATAACATCAGAGAGAAAGTATTTCAAGAAAGTAATCGTGGAGATTGAGATACCCGAAAATGTAGACCAAGAGCATTTAGATACGTGGCTTTGGCAGAACGAAGACAAGTACGATTGGAAGGTAAAGAATAAGTTTGTCGATACGAAGCATGTCTTGGATGGAGAGGTGTGGAGGTACGACGAGTTAGATTCTGAGGGTATACCAACATACGGAGGACATTTGTAGTGGTCATTTAAAAATCTCCGATGTCTTGGGGATTGAGGGGATATCTGCTTATGGTTAATAGCCAAGACCACGAGTCTTTTAGTTAGACTTTCATATTGGTAAAGGTATTCAAAGACAGAGAGAAGGGAATCCGTTATCACGGATTCTTTTTTTTCTCTTTAAATTTGGAATTAAACAAAAGTTATACTATATTTGTACAACACTAACACTAAAACAAACACAATGGCAACATTAATAAAAGCTGACGGAACACGTCAAGAGAATTTCACAGAACTTACATTGAGTGGTATGCAACAAGCAGTTGACGGCTACATAGAGATTGTTTACCTACCTAACGGAGAGGGGCTTGTGGTCAACGATAATGGTATGAATGAATCATTATCACACAACACAGAGGCTTCGCATCTTGCGGGTATGGTAATAGTAGGTAACGCAGTATTACTAACTAAAAAAGAGTTAAGGGAGGACGTGTAATGGGAGATTTATTCTTAGGTGTAATAACCACGATAACCATCATAGCTATATTCATAGCGTGGGAGATGGTAAAGTATTCAAGAGAGTTAAAAGAAAAAGAAGATGATGACGATAAGGGAGTTGATAAATAGAGATTTACTTGCTGAGAAGATGAGTGGTAGTAAAGACAAATACTACGTTCAGAACGGCAATAGAATCTTAGGAGACCTTAAGAACTTAGACCATAAGACATTCATTAGTACGGGTCGTATTATGACTGAGGATAGGCTTAAACAGAGGTATCCTAACACCAAATTAAGCAAGGGCACTAAGACCGTGTGCAAGTATATCGGCGGATTCTGTATTGAGTTTCTTGAGAATGGTAAGTTTGGTTGGGCATGGCATGAGGATGTAGGCATCAACCATGTAGAGTATTCATTATTTAATTACGTAAAGCAGAGTATAGATGAGCAAGAATAGAGGTTTACAGATAAAGCAGAAGGCTGACAAGGTTAGAGATATGCTGCTACAGAAGAACAAGGATTACGGAAGCTCTGCGCTTGAGCCATTGAACATATTCAATAAGGGTAAGTCAACGGATTCATTGTGCGCAAGGATTGATGACAAGTTAGCGAGGATAAAGAACGTAGGTGTATCAGATAGCACGGAGGATACGCTGTTTGACCTATGTGGTTACCTTATTTTATTAATGATTTCAATAGACGACAACAATGAAAAGACAGGTATTTAATCAGTATGTTACTCTCGTTGCAGATTTGTTTCGAGTGAACGAAAAGCACTTATTTAAGAAGTCTAAAAAGAAGGAGTATGTAGACGCAAGGTACATGCTATATTATTTATGTGCTACAAGGCCAATGCAGATAACTTGGATACAGATGTTTATGGCCGAGAGGGGATACGACATAGCGCATTCCCCTATAATTTACGGAGTAAAAATTGTTAGCGATAGGGTCGAGAATGATAAAGACTACGCATCCATCGTTAAAAGATTTGAGATGTCATGCGAAGTTTAGAATCAGTGTTCAGAGAAGCTATGGAAGATGATTTTGCGGGAGACCTTGATGATAGCTATGTAGAGTCAAGAGTTGCTTTCGGAGTTAAGATAGCAAGAGACCGTGAAAACGGTGATATTGAGATACTTAACACGTCAAGAGGTGGCGATTATTATCAAGAAATTACTAAGGATGAGTACGATAATTTCTTTAAAAACGGTTGGAGATACGGTGTGTATGTCGTATCTTTGTCTAACTATCGTAGAAAACTTGAAGCCTTTGATGAGAAGATTAAGGAGGCTATAAGTAATTCAGCTCCTAAAAGAGAACTTAATTATTGGCATGAGCGCAGAAAAAACACTATGAATAAGTACACTAAAGTCACAAATAAATTGAATCTTTTAAAATAAACACAATGAGTAAGAACAGCTACACTACACTATCAACGCTCTCTATCAAGGATAAGATTGAGCGTAAAGGGAAATTAGATTACATCTCATGGGCGAACGCATGGCACATGCTTAAGAGTAACTACCCAAATGCACAGAGAAAAATTTATGAGTCTCAGTCTACTGAGTTAAACTACTTTACAGATGGCAACACGGCTTACGTCAAGGTTGGTATTGAGGTAGATGGTTTGGAGCATATTGACTACCTACCTATCATGGACTTTAGAAATAATTCTATTGCATTGGATAAGGTTACGTCAATGGATGTTAACAAGGCTATACAAAGGTCTACGGCTAAAGCTATTGCAATGCACGGTCTTGGGTTGTCTTTATGGACAGGAGAAGATGTTCCTGAGATGGTTACCGCGAAGCCTACAAAGATTGCTAAGGACTCAAAGATAACGCTTGAGGTTGGCGATGGCAATTGGGCAAAGGTTATGAAGTACATATCAGCTAACAAGGGTATTGGCCTTTCAGAGATTGTAAAGAATCTTGAGACCAAGTACAAGATAAAGGTTTCCGTTAAGAAGGAGATTGAAAAGGCTATGTAAGATGAAGGATGTTATAGAAAAACTTAGAGATGACGCTGAGTATTACGGAGGGATAGGTAAGAACTATCTCTCTAACTCAGACATCAGCGCGCTACTTAACAATCCAAAAGATTTTGGAGTGTCTAAGGCAGATAACCCTGTCTTCGCTAAGGGTAGAGTGTTTCATCAGATAATCCTTGAACCCGAAAAGGCTAAGGATACTATATCACTTGACGTATCGTCACGTAACACTAAGAAGTACAAGGACTTTATATCAGATAATGATTTGGACTTTGTATTGCTTGACAAGGAGGTTGCTGAGATTAAGTCATGGACAGATACCATGAAGTCTAATATGGATTTCTTTGATATGATTTATGCAGAAGGTAATGAGTTTGAGGTGCCAAGCATAAAAGAGATTAAAGGAGTTATGTGGAAGGGTAAGGCAGATATTGTAGGTAATGATGTATTGATTGATTTAAAGACCACAGGAGACATTAAAAAGTTTAAGAGGTCTGCTAACCTATACAACTACGATAGTCAAGCTTATATATACCAAGAGTTGTTTGGTAAGCCATTAATATTCTTAGTCATTGACAAGTCTACTCAGATGCTAGGAGTCTTCAGGCCTACTGAGGAGTTCATCAAGCGTGGCGAGGATAAGGTTGAGAGAGCTATAGAGGTCTATCACAATTTCTTTGGAGAGAATGCTTCAGAGACTATTGAGGATTATTATATTGAAGATTACATTGATTAATCCGTTATAACGGATTCACACAGATGGCGAACTTAACCTGCCTAGAGGTTCTGTAAGTCTTTCATTACTAGGTACTTAAACACATGTTATGTCAGAGAAAAAAGAAAAAATCTTTGCAGACGGCTTCTCGTTTTCAACGAGAGAAAATCAACCCGACTTCGTAGTTGGGAGAGTATCAATTAAGATTGAGGATGCTATTCCTTTTCTTAAGCAGCACGGCGCAGACCGTGGATGGGTAAACCTAAACGTCCTTGTAGGGCGCAGCGGGAATCCATACGTAGAGTTGGATACCTTTAAACCAAAGTCTCAACAGACAGCGGCTAAGAGTGTAGAAGAGGCTGAAGAAAATCTGCCATTCTAAATTAAATAGGTGGATGTAAATTTGTATATTTGCATCCACTTATAATGTGAGGTGATGAAATTGGCAGACATGCCCTCCTGTCTCGGGGGTGTAGGCAACGGAATAAACTTTAGGATAGCGGGTTGACCACCATTGTGCACAACTTGTCCTATCGCTAACCGCTACGTGGAGGTTCGAGTCCTTCTCTCACAGCAATATACCAATCGTATAGAATCCTATTATAAGGAGCGCATACAACAACTTTGTGAATGTATTCATACTACAAATATAACACATAAAGTAATGCGTTAATACCAAACGAGAGCAACCTGCGTGAGTGGTGCACACCAAGTCCTGCCGTAGGAAAGCAGGCAATTTTTAAATCTATGGATTTAGAAATCAGCACGAGAGAATCGAGGGGGACTGTGGGAGTCCTCCTCTTTTTTTTCATGACGAAATGGTGAAATTTCTCCTCCCTACTCTATATATATATATTTTATTGGTAATTATTTTTTTTATTCCTATATTTGAAGAATATAATCAACATTATTATCACTACTATTGATTATCAAACACTTAAGTATTTTTTTTTAACACTAAAACAAACACAATGGATTCAAAAAACGTCACGATATTTAAAAATATCAAAGAAACCGCGACCCCATTCCATCGGGAGGTCAGTGTGGTACTACAAAGGATAAAAGATGGGGCTTCTAAAGAACTCGTCAAAGGTATTCGTCAGGAGAAGGATAAGTCAGCTCGTAACGAACTTAAGAAGCTGTTGCCTGCAATATGTTTCTCAGGTATATTCACTAAGCGTAACGATAATTCACTTACAGAGCATAGTGGTTTGATATGCTTAGACTTCGATGGGTACGAAAAGAAAAAGGATTTGTTAGCGGATAAAGAGAAGCTCAGTAAGAGTGAGTTTGTGTACTCGGTATTTATATCACCTTCAGGTAATGGTCTTAAGGCTTTGGTTAAGATACCTCAGGATGTAGATAACCATGTCAACTACTTCAACTCATTAGAGAATCATTTCAACTCCCCGTACTTTGACAAAACATGTAAGAATGTTAGCCGAGTATGTTACGAATCATTCGACCCAATGATTTATATCAATAATGATTCAGAGACTTGGGATACTATAGAAGACTTAGAGTATAAAGAGATTTCTGTAATCAGAGATGCCCCTACGATTCCTATCACAGATGAGAATAAGATTGTAGAGATTCTCGTAAAGTGGTGGGAGAAGAAATACCCTATGTCTGAAGGGCAACGTAATCAGAATGCTTTCATACTTGCGATGGCTTTTAATGATTATGGGGTTAATAAGAGCTTATCCTCTTATGTTCTTAATGGTTATGCTAACGATAGTTTTACTTTAGCTGAGATAACGAGAACGATTGACTCAGCTTATGCTAACACACAAAACTTCGGAACGAAATACTACGAGGACGATGAGCAAGTAAATAACATCAAGGCTAAGCTAAGACGCGGTGCAACAAAAAAAGAGATTCGTAATCAGTTGGAGGAGTCAAATATTGATAGCGATGTAATTGAATCGGTTTTGACTCGCGTGACGGAAGAGAATGCTCTTAAACAATTTTGGACTAAGAACGATAAAGGCACTATAAGGATTGTGCATATTTTATTCAAGCACTTCTTAGAGGATAACGGATTCTACAAGTATTGTCCTGAGGGTAGTAAGAACTATGTATTTGTAAGGGTCACTAACAATCTTATAGACCACACGTCAGAGAAGGAGATTAAGGACTTTATATTAGGCCACCTAATAGACTTAGATGATTTAAGTATATACAACTACTTCGCGGATAGCACTAGATTATTTAGAGAGGAGTTCCTAACATTACTCGCAACGATTGACATTCACTTTATGTCAGACACCAAGGACTCAGCGTTCTTATACTACAATAACTGCGCGGTAGAGATAAAGAAGGATGAGATAATAACTATAGATTATTTAGATTTAGGTGGTTACGTTTGGAAAGACCACGTTATAGATAGGAACTTTAATATCTGTGAGGTTACTGACTGCGACTACAAAACATTTATAGGTAACGTGTGCGGCAATGACGAGACTAGGGTTAACTCAATGGAGAGTACGATAGGTTTCATGCTACATGCACACAAGAATCTTTCATACTGTCCGGCAATAATCTTAAACGACGAGGTTATATCAGACAACCCTGAGGGTGGTACAGGTAAAGGCTTGTTCATGAACGCACTATCAAAAATGAAAAAGGTGGTAACGATAGATGGTAAGTCTTTTACATTTGAACGCTCATTCGCTTATCAGCTTGTATCAGCAGATACGCAGATACTTGTCTTCGATGATGTTAAAAAGAACTTCGACTTCGAGAGATTGTTTAGCGTTGTTACAGAAGGGTTGACTCTTGAGAAGAAGAATAAGGATGCTATCAAGATTCCTTTCAGCAAATCACCTAAGATTGCTATCACAACTAACTATGCTATCAAGGGTGCAGGTAACTCATTCGCTAGGCGTAAGTGGGAGCTTGAACTTCATCAGCACTACAATAAGAACTTCACCCCGATGGATGAGTTTGGTAAATTAATGTTTGGTGATTGGAGCGAGAGGGATTGGTGTAGCTTTGACAACTACATGATAGGTTGTCTTCAGAACTACCTTGCTAAAGGATTACAGAAGAGTCAGTTTGTAAACCTAAAGATTCGTCAATTATCTGCAGAGACATGTCACGACTTTATAGAGTGGTGCGGATTACTTGAGGGTCAGAATGGTAATACATCTTTGATGTTGGAGACTAAGTTAAATTCTCAGCAGTTGTATTACGACTTCATTGAGGAGTATCCTGACTTCGGCCCTAAAGCTAAGATGACTATATCTAGAACTAGATTCTACAAATGGTTAGCATCATACGCATTATACAAGACAGGTGTACAACCTGAGATAGGTAGAGATATTCACGGAAAATATATGGTCATCAAAAAGAGACCGGTAATTCAAACACAAATACAAGAGTAATGGAAAAGTTAAACTACAAAAACATGCTAGAGTTTCTCGTTGAACACTACAACGATGAGCAATTTTTAAAGGCAGACGGATTCGATGACGCGGTCATCGGGTTCTGCTATAAGTCAAGGCGATTGATTTATTCAACAAAGAAATGCTTGAACATACTTATAGATGACGGCATGAGCTACACGGATGCGGTAGAGTATATGAGCTATAATGTTCTTGGTTCTTATGTTGGGGAGAAGACGCCAATCTTTGCAGTTGACGAATGGTAGGAGCATTCGAGTGGAGAGATTATCAATCGGATATAATTGATAAGGCCACAGATATAATACAGAGAAATAACTTTGTATACCTAGCCATGGAGGTGCGCACAGGAAAGACTCTTACGAGTCTCGGTATATGCGATAAGCTTGGAGTGGAGAATGTTTTATTCCTAACCAAGAAGAAAGCAATGAGCTCTATAACTAAAGACTACGACGTTCTTTGCCCTGCATCCTTCGTGATGTTTACAATCAACTACGAGTCAATGCATAAAGCTCCCGACCTTAAGTGGGATGTTATTATATGTGATGAGGCTCATGGCCTTGGAGCGTTCCCTAAGCCAAACAAAAGAGCGAAGGCTGTTAGGGATTTGATACTAAAGACTAAGGCAAAGGTTATCCTGCTGTCGGGTACACCGTCACCTGAGTCATATAGTCAGATGTACCATCAGGTATACGGTATAAATGGTAACCCGTTTCAGTCTTTCAAGAACTTCTACAGGTTCTGTGATAGGTATGTAGATGTTAGAGAGCGAAAAATAAACGGTATGATGATAAAGGATTACACTAGAGGTAATGAATCTATCATAGAGAAGATGAAGCCATATACCATATCGCTAACGCAGAAGGATGCGGGGTTTGTTACCGAGACTATGGAGAATGTGCTTGAGGTTCAGCTTGAAGATAAGACATACGAGATAGCCAATAGGCTGAAGCGTGACTTAGTCATTGAGGGTGAGGAAGATGTTATCCTCGCTGACACACCCGTGAAGCTGATGATGAAGCTACACCAAATATATTCAGGAACTATAAAGTTTGAGAGTGGTAACTCAATGGTGTTGGATTATACCAAAGCAAAGTTTATAAAGGAGCGATTCAAGGGTAAGAAGATTGGGATATTCTATAAGTTTAAGCAGGAGTTTAAAGCTTTAAAGGAAGTCTTTGGCGATGACTTAACAACAGAGTTGTATGAGTTTGATACTACCGATAATAATATTGCGCTTCAGATTGTCAGTGGGCGTGAGGGAATATCACTTAAGCATGCTGACTACTTAGTATACTACAACATTGACTTTAGTGCTACGAGTTATTGGCAGTCAAAAGACAGGATGACAACCAAGGA